>WBZO01000792.1_pt1 | contig 58695 bp, 51 predicted proteins | sample 5204261 | NCBI WGS metagenome assembly WBZO01 (sample SAMN12412400, study PRJNA552823) | activated sludge metagenome | isolation source: activated sludge from anammox sidestream of wastewater treatment plant... | place: USA: North Carolina | collected 2017-09
GAGACGGGTGAGCGGCGCGTGCGCATGGCGCATCTGGCCGTCACCGGCTCCCATGCCGTCAACGGCGTCGCCCGGCTGCACAGCACCCTCCTGGCCGGCACCGTCCTGCGCGACTTCGCCGAGCTGTGGCCGGAGCGCTTTCACAATGTCACCAACGGCGTCACGCCCCGCCGCTTCCTGGCGCAGGCCAACCCCCGGCTGGCAGCGCTGCTCACTGAGGCGGCCGGCGACGGCTGGCAGACGGATATGGAACGGCTGCGACAGCTGGAGCCGCTGGCGGATGACCCGGCCTTCCAGCAGCGATGGCAGGCGGCACGGCGGTCCAACCGCATCGACCTGGCCGCGGTGGTGCGTAACCGCACGGGCGTCACCATCGACCCGGATGCCCTGCTCGATGTCCAGGTCAAGCGCATCCACGAGTACAAGCGCCAGCATCTGAATGTGCTACGCCTGATCACCTTGCACCAGCGGTTGCGGGGTGGGCTGGAGCCCGATGCCCCGCCGCGCACCGTGCTGTTCGCCGGCAAGTCCGCCCCCGGCTACCGCATGGCCAAGCTTGTCATCAAGCTGATTCACGCCGTGGCAGCCACCGTCAACTCCGACCAGCTCACGAACGACCGGCTGCGGGTTGTGTTCTTGCCGGACTATAACGTCAAACACGCCATGCCGGTGCTGGCCGCCGCGGACCTATCGGAGCAGATCTCCACCGCCGGGATGGAGGCCTCCGGCACCGGCAATATGAAGCTGGCGATGAACGGCGCGCTCACCATCGGCACGCTGGACGGCGCCAACGTGGAGATCCGCGAGGCAGTGGGCGCCGAGCACTTCTTCCTGTTCGGCCTGCGGGCAGAGGAGGTGGCGGCGCGACGGGCGGCGGGCTATGCCCCCCAGGAGGAGGCGGCCCGCGACGCGGAGCTGGCCGAGGCGCTGCAGCTGCTGGCGGCGGGCGCCTACTCCCGCGGGGACACCGAGTTGTTCCGTCCGCTGGTGGAGCCGTTGCGCAGCCACGATCCGTACCTCGTGCTGGCCGATTACCGCGCGTACGTCGATACGCAGCGCGCCGTCGGGCGGGTCTACGCTGACGCCGCCCGCTGGACCCGCATGTCCATCCTCACCACCGCCCGTAGCGGCTACTTCTCCGCCGACCGCGCGATCAGCGATTACTGCCGCACGATCTGGGGAATCGGGGACCGGGAAGAGACGAGCGCGTAGCGCCCAGGGCCCTCCCCGCGCGTCCGAGCCGCCGGGACTGCGGCCGGCGGGTCAGGCGTGCGCGGGAGAGGGAGCCAGATGCCGGACAGCGCACTCTCACCCGTTTGCAGCATGGCAAGCGGGCGGCGGCGGGGCAGGATGAAGCGAGCAGGGCCGGTTGCAGGCACAGGAGCACACTGCCATGACGCACGAATCCGTTCACCCGCACGAGCCGCTTGATACGTCGGAGCGCTTCGGCGTCGCGCCGGGCCGCGAGGTCTACACCGCCGACGGGGAGCACATCGGCGCCGTGAAAGAAGTGGCCGGTGGCTACTTCAAGGTCAACGTCCGGATGCTGCCGGACTACTGGCTGCAATCGCAGTTTGTCAGCCGCGCCGAGCCAGGGCGCATCACGATGGACTTCACCAAGGATGCGCTGGACGGCTACAAGCTGGACAGCGTGCCGGCGCAGGAGACACCGGACCCGGACGCGATGGCCGGGATGACGCACGATCCACACATTCCCGAGAACACGGCCGCCGCCACCATCCAGGCTGCCGCCCGCCGGCAGGAACGCGGCTAGGGCGTGAGCCGGTAGCCGATCCAGGGGATAGTCTGGAGGTAGCGAGGCTTCTCCGGGTTGGGCTCTACCTTGCGCTTGAGCCGGTGGACCAGCCGATGCAGCATGTCCTTGTCCCAGTTACCGCTGCCCCAGATGGCGTCGCCCAATTCCTGGCTGGTGCAGACACGGTCCTGGTGCTCGTAGAGAAAGCGCAGCAGCTCGAACTCCTGGGCAGACAAGCGGCGCTCCAGCGGGGTGACGCCGGTGTACACTTCGTACGCCTGAGCGTCAACGCGCAGCGTGTCTGCGGGCCCCGCGCGCGAAGGCTTCTCGTAGAAACGGGTGGTGCCGTCGGGGGCAGCCTCGGCCAGGCAGGTGATGGTGGCATCGGCGATACTGACGACGTTACCAGGAATCAGCGGCGCCGTACCGTCCACGCGCTCGCCATCGAGCAGCGAGCCGTTGCGGCTGCCCAGATCCACCAGCGCTGGGCTCCCCTCCTGCATCTCGATGCGAGCATGCTGGCGGGAGACATAGGGGCTGTCGATGCGGATGTTACAGGTCGGATCGCGGCCGATGGTGAGCACATCGCGGTCCAGCGGCACAATCCACTCCGTGCCCGCGGCATCCTTCACCAACAGCGACAAGACGCGCTCCGTCATGGTCATGGCAAGCCCTCGCGGCTTGAGCGTACGCAGTGGGTACCGCCCGCGTCAAACGATGGCGCCGTACCGGCAATCACCGCACGGCCAGTCGCGGTGCTCACCCGTGCGGGCGCCCGGGTGTATGCTGATGCGCATCGAACACTATGACAGCGGGCAGCGCGCATGATTGAGCTGACGTTGGATTACGCGGTAGCGCTCAACCGTGGCCTGGTGCGCCAGCGCAATGAAGACCGCTGCGGCGCCTTTGAGCCAGAGGAGGAGGCACTGCGCGCCGAGCGCGGCCGCCTGTTTGTGGTGGTGGACGGTATGGGCGGCCACGCCGCCGGTGACCTCGCCGCCGAAACCGCCGTCCGCTCCGTGCAGGACACGTACTTCCGCGGCGCCTGGCACGGACCGCTGCGCGGGCTGCGCAGCGCCTTCTCCACCGCCAATCGCGACATCATCGCCGCCGCCCACGCCGCCGGGCAGGACGGCATGGGCGCCGCCGCCGTGGCCGTGGCGATCATCAAGAAACGGGCTGTGGTGGCGCACCTGGGCGACTGCCGTGGCTATCTGATTCGTGCTGGGCAGGCGTTGCGGCTGACGACCGACCATTCGTGGGTCCAGGAGCGGATCACCTTGGGCCGGCTGAGCGAGGGCCAGGCGCAGGATCATCCCTATCGCAACGTCCTTACCCGCGCGCTGGGTACCGACACCCAGGCCCACACCGACGTGAGCGAAACGGCGGTGCATCCCGGTGATGCGCTGCTCCTGTGCTCCGATGGGCTGTGGGGGCTGGCCGAAGACCACGAGCTGGCCGCTATCATCAGCAGCACCGCCAATGCCGCCGCCGCCACGGGCCGGCTGGTAGAACTGGCGCTGGCGCGCGGCGGCGTAGACAACATCTCCGCGATTGTCGTTCGCGTCGTCGGCCCTGCCTCCGAGGCCACGACGATCAAGCTCAGCCGCTCATCACTGCTCGGCTGACGGCGAGGCGGTGGGCCCGCTCCTTCGCTACCGCGCCCGCAGGCCGTCGAGCAGCACGTCGATCAGCTGCTCGGCCATCTGCATCGGCGGCATCGCGCTGTAGTGACGGGCGTCGTGGATGCCTTCCACCATGGCAATGAACGCGCCGGCCAGCAGCATGGCGTCACACCAGCGGATGCCGCGGTGCTCTTGCGATTCCTCAAACACGGATCGCAACGGCTGGATCAGCGCTCGGTAGGTGGCGAGCCTCAGCCGGCCGGCGTGCCGGGCATCGATGGCAGGCAAATCCGAGCGGTGCATCCGCGCCACGTCGACGGGCGGCTGTCCCAGCAACCACCCGGCAGCAGCCCCCAGTTGCGCCTGCAGCGCGGGGCCGGCCGCTGCGATGGCGGCGGTCAGGCCCTGCTGGTGACGCGTCATCGCCCGCTCCGTCACCTCCACATAGAGCTGCTCCTTGCCGCCCGGCACATGATGGTAGAGCGAAGCCTGCCGTATCCCAAGCTCGGCAGCGATATGCTTCAGCGTGACGGTGGTGTAGCCGCGCTCTGTGAACAGCCGCTCCGCCACATCGAGCACCCGCGTCCGCGCCGCGCTGTCCGGCGCCGCCACGGGGCGCGTATTCGCGCTTCCCTCCAGCATGATGCCCCCTCTGCCCGTCACTTCACCGGGCTCACGCAGAGCACTATGACCTGATGAAGCGACATGGGTCAACCGCCAGCGCGGCGGGGGCACGTGAGGCCGTTAGGGCATCACCCAGACATCAAGCTCGCGGCCATCGGCGGCCGTCAGCCGCAGCGGCGTGCCGCTACCAACGGGAGCGGGCTGCCCGCCGCTGATGCCAAAGGGGCAGGTATGCTTCTCCGCCACGGTGCTGGCCACGCAGCGTGCATCAGGGGCGAGGCTGGCGCCCGCGCTCACGGTACCCAAGCCACCCGGCAGGATCGCTCCGGCCAGATTGGCTGGGGCAACGCCGAAATTGAGCAGCTCAACAGCCATCAGCCGGTCCGTCACGGTCACTCCGGCGATGATCGGCAGCGGCGCGTTGGTGGCGCGGGCGACATCCTGACGGGCCGCCGGGTCGTTCACGGCCACACGCATGGCAAAGACACGCTCGAACACATCCCGCTGGGTTGGAGCGGGCTGGCCCAGGCTCTGCAGCCAGCGCTGCCAGGCCTGCATGTCGCCGGCCCACAGCCCGGCACGCAGATCATCGCACGCCGCCTTCCCCGGTTCGGGCAGACAGCCACCCGTAAGATCACGGGCAAGCACCCGCTGGGCAGCACCGGTGGCCACGGGCGGCGCGAGGGTCGCCACCGGTGAGCCGGCCGGCTCGGTGGTGGCCGGGGCCGCCGGCGGTGAGGGCACGAATGTAGAGGCGGCAGGCGTGTCGTCACGCGTGAGCCGCGCCACGCCGATGATCGCCAGTAGCGCCACGGGGATGGCGATCAGCAGTGCCAGCCCGGGACGGTTAAGGTTGAGGCGCGGGCCGCCGCGCCGGCGCCGGGCGGGGGCCTGCGGCGGCATCGGCGGTATCGGCGGTGGCGGCGCGGGCACCCGGCGCGGCGGCGCGACCTCGGCCGCGTCACTCGCCGGAGCATCCGGCGCAACGGCAACGGCAGTGACAGAGGAAAGGCCATCGCTGGCTGCCGGTCGGGGGTGGATCGGTTCGTGCAGGGCGCGGACACTGCCCCCGGCAACGGCCCGCATCTCGCGCGGGCGAGCATCGGCCGCACGCAGGCTGATGCTGACCTCGCCGGTAATGGTGGGAGACAGGCGGGCATCCATCTTAGCGGCGACACCCTGCAGATCCACCAACAACCGTGTCACCGATGGGGCGGTCACGTTGAAGGTGCCGGACATGCCGTCGAATCCACAGGCATCGGCGGTAACCACCGAGGGGAGCCGCTGCAACAACGCTCGCCAGCCGGCGATCTCGCTGTCTGTGATCGGCGCAATGCGGATGCCCACGGTGGCCAGGCCGCGGCCGGCGCCGGCCTGCGGCGCGGTGGCGGGCACATACTCCTCGGGAGGTGTAGCCTCGGCCAGTGCTGCCGGTTCCAGCGCGCGCAGCCGTTCCCCAGCGCGGGCCAGCAGCGCGGAGAAGCTAGCGCCATCATCAGGGTAGGAGGCGCTGCCGCCGCGCAGGGTGAAGCCCTCGGCCGTGGTGCGCTCGTACAGGCGGCGCAGGAAGCTGGCGGCGCCTTCGGGTGGCGTTTCCGGCAACAGCGCCACAATCCGGCCGTCTTCGAGCAGCCCAGCGGTGTCCGGGCGGCGCATCATGCCGGCGGCCAGGGTGAGCAGCGGGCCGGGAGTATCACCATCGGTGCGCTCCAGCAGCGACAACGACAGCACACGCCCGTAGCGCTGCGCCCGGCTCACCTCTCGCGCGGCGATACCGTCGATCTCGGCGCTGACGATCAGGCCACCTTCCTGGTCCTGCTCGATCTCGCGGTCCAGCAACCGGCCAAGCGCGGCAGCGGCGTGGGCGGCGGCACCGGCCGCCACATCGGCGGGACAATCGCCCAGGAACAGCAGCACCACCGCTCCCCACGGGGCAAAGGCGGAACGCACCGGCGCCATCGCTGCCAGCCGGACACCAAGCGCCTGCTCGACGCGCTCAGCCGTGCCCGCTTCCCACAACTGGCAGGTGGCATCCTCCAAAGAGCCGGCCGGTCTCGCCTGGTCACCCTGGCGCTGCAGTGCATAGGCGGCGCCGTCCCGCGCGGTGTCGGGTACGCCGTGGGCCTCCCAGTCATCACGGCTGGCGCTCACACCAGCCGCCGCGGTGAGCGCTAGTTGCAGGTGTTCCCCGCCGGACTCCGGCAAGTAGGCGAGCGCCGCCACGGGTCCGTGCTCCGCAGCCAGGGCGTGCAACAGCACGGGTAAGAGCGCCGACCGGTCCGTGATCTGGTGGACCTGTAACAGCGCCGAGATAAGGGTGAGACTCTCGCGCGAGGTGGTCATGCGCCGCTCCGTGGATACCGGCCAGCCTCCTCCGGCTGGATCATTCCCCTTTGGTCTTCGTACAAACCGGCTCGTTACCTTAGCCCCACGCGCCCCCAGCGTAGCAGATTCCTGTGCGGCCCAAACGGCGTTGCACTGTCCAACACAAGACCACACGTGCACGCGTACTGCTCTGTGATGGTATCGAGACATCCCCCACCCCGTGCGCCGCCGCTATGTGAACCCGCTTCCCCCGAATGGGGGGTGCCCGGCAGCGCCCGGCCGTCCTACGATCAAGAGGTAGAGAACCGGGCGTAGCGAGGTGCACCGATGGCCGGGCGGCAGCTGGTGGCGGAGATCCGGCAGGGGATGGATGTGTATGGCCTGGACGGCCGTCACATCGGCGCGGTGATCGCGCTGAAGGCGGTCGATCCTGCGGGCGGCGGCGCAGACGCCGATCGCGCGCCTGCCGAACGGCGCGGCGACGCGGGCATTGGCGATCTGGGCGTGCCGCAGTGGACCGCTGGCAGCAAGGGCCGCGGGCGCGAGACCCTGACCGGCATGATCGCCGGCCGTGGTGACTTCCCCACCTTCCATGCCAGATCGCGGCCGGTAGACCCGAACGCGGCCGGGCTGGACACGCTGCGCGGCCACCCACCGGCCGAGCCCGGTGAGCCCCTGCTTGCGAGCGGGTCACCGGCGATCTCGAAAGGCGATGACACCGCGGCGGGACTGCCCCCAGCCCTGGGCGACGCCGTGTTACTGGTGCAGGACCCGGGCACCCTGGGCATCGCGGCGCAGACCTTACGGGTGCCGCTGGCCATCGTTCGCTCGGTCGACCCGGGACACGGTGTCATCCTGGCGTTGCCGGGCGAGGAAGCGCGGCTGCGCTATGGCCATCGAGGTCTCGAGATTGATACCAACGCGGACGTCCTGCCGTATTAGCGCCGTGTCCTGAGGAGACAACCGATGGTGAAGCAGGCGGTGCCCGATGGACACCCGGCAACACCGCGCCGGGTAGCGCTTCGCGGGGTACGGCGGCTGCGGCCACCGGTGTTGCTGGAGCAACGCCGGCCACATGAGCCGCTCAGCCAGGAGGAGCAACGGGCACTGGAGTCCGTCCGTAAGCTGGCGTGGCTGATGGATGCCCGCTGGGGCGCCGGTCCCGTGCGCTTCGGCTTGGAGAGTGTGATCGGGCTGGTGCCCGGCGCCGGCGACGGCGTCTCCGCGGTGACGGCACTATATCAAGTGCTGGTGGCGGCGCGGCTGGGGGTGCCGCTGTCTGGGCTGACGCGGATGCTGACCAATACCGGGCTGGACCTGGTGATCGGCATCGTACCCGTGCTGGGCGACGTCGCCGATACGTTCTTCAAAGCCCACCTGCGCAACCTGGCAATTATCGAAGCCCACATCCAATCCCGTGAGCAGACCGCGGAACCGCAGACCGTCATCCCGGTGCGGCGACGGAGTGACTAGGCAGCCGGGAGGACGGAGCTCCCCCTGCTCCCTCTCCGCTGCGAAGAGGGGGAGTGCCCGCAGGTTCCTGACGCCTCGTTTATCGCCCGGTGACGCGGCGGGTGGCATCACGGAATCGGGCAGACTGCTCAGGGCTGCCGCGCAGCTCACGGTTGGCGTCGTCCTCCATCCGGCGCGCCTCCTCCACCAGGGTGGCGGCGTCGATCACGCGCTTGGCGGCGCGGACAGCGGCAACGGAGTGACCGGCGATGCTGGCGGCCATTTCCAGCGCGGCGGGCAGCAGCTGCTCCGGCGGATAGACGGCGTTCACCACTCCTGCCGCCAGCGCCTCGACCGCGCCAAACGGGCGGGCGGTGAAGATCAGTTCCTTTGCCTTGGCGGCGCCGGTCAGCCGGGGCAAGGTGGCCGCGGCCACCACCAAGCCGTACTCCGAGCCGGGCAGGCGGAAGGTGGCGTGCTCTGCGGCCAATCGGATATCGCAGCCGATCGCCAGGCGTGCACCGCCGCCGTAGCAGATGCCGTTGATAGCCGCGATGATGGGCAGCGGGGTGGCCGAGACGGCGGCGATGGCGCGGCCGGCGTTGCCGCTGCCGGCGGCCGGCGACTCCACGCCGCTGCTCTCCAGCATGTCCGCCCCGGCACAGAAGGCGCGCTCGCCGCTGCCGGTCAGCACCAGCACCCGCACTGCCGGGTCGGCCTCGGCGCGCAGAATCGCCTGCTCGAGCTGGCCGGAGAGGGCGCGGCTGAGGGCGTGATGCCGCTCCGGCCGGTTGAGTGTGATCAGCAGCACCGGCCCGTGCCGCTCCTCCAGGACGAGCGTGGTGGTGTCCGTCATACCGTCTCCTCTCGATGGTCGCCAGCGGTGGCGGTATATGCTTGCCAGGCGTCCCAGCCGCCCCGCAGCGCGGTGGCCTGGAAGCCGAGTGCCAGTAGCCGTCGCGCCACACGGGCGCTGGTCGCCTCGTCCGGTCAGGTGCAGTAGACCACAACCGGGCGGCTGCGGTCCTGCCCGCGCGTCCAGTCATCGATCGCACCGGCAGCCACCGCGACATCTCTCGGAATCCGGCCACCGGCTGTCTGCCGTTGGACGGCGCTGCGCACGTCCAGTACGAGCGGTGGCATTGCTCCCGCCAGCATGGCGGCCAGCTCCTCCGGCATGATGCGCGGGACGGTAGCGGGCGGACCCTGGAACAATCCGGCGGCGATGCTCTCCCGCTCCTCCGGCCGCAGGTCCGGTGTCCGCCGCCGGCCATACCATCCGCCCAGCGGGGTAGCGGCGGAGCCATGCAGCACCAGCGACACCGCCACCACCACCCCGGCGATGCCGAGCAGTCGCTCCGCCGCCGGCACACCAGCGTGCACCACCAGCAGCATCAACAGCAGCGTGCTCAGTCCGCGCGGGCCAAACCCGGCGATAAACAGCCGGGCGCGATGGCTGATCGCGGCGCGATGCAGTACCAGCGTGATCGCCACCGGCCGCGCCACTGCCAGCACCAGCACGGCGAACAGCAGTGCGGCCGCCAATGGCAGCCCTTCGGTGACGGCCGGCAGCGCTGCCCCCAGCAGAATGAAGGCCAGCAGCATCGCCATCTCCGCCGTGATTTCGCCATACTCAACAAAGCAATCGCATAAGGTGTGATTGACGGCGGTGATGGCAAACCCGGCGACAAAGGCGGCAAGAAAACCGCTGCTACCCGCCGCTTCTCCGGCAACGAAGGCGGCGAACACCAGGCCGATGCCGTACAACGCCTGGTACTCCGTGGGGATCGGCGTGCGGCGCCCCGCCTGGCTGATCGCCCAGGCGCCGGCGATGCCGGTGGCCGCGCCGACCACCGGGCCGAGCACGAAGAGCCGCAGCCCAAACGCCAGCCAGCCGCCCGCGCCGGAGACGGTGTTCTGGGAGATGGCGATCAGGATGAGGATGGCGGGCAGCACCACGACATCGTTGGTGCCCGCCTCTAGCCGCAGGGTCTGGCGGATAGCGTTGGGGATGCGCGTATCCCGGACCACGTCGCGCACCACCACCGGGTCGAGTGACGACAGCGCGGCCGCAACGAGCAAGGCCTCGACCAGCGACAGGCCCAGCGTCAGCATCCCGGCGGCAGCGATCAGGGCGATGGTCAGCATCGTGCCCGGGCCGGTAGTGAGCAGCGGCAACCGCCAGTGCCGGCGCAGGTCCTGCGGCCGCAGGTCTACGGCATCGATGAACAGCACCAGCGCCAGACAAATGACGGCCACGGCCTCCAGCGTCGGATCGTCAGCGTGGACATCCAGCAGGCCGAGCCCGTGCCCGCCCAGGAGCACGCCCAGCGCCAGGAACAGCATCGGGAATGACAGCGGCGCTCGTGCCACCAGCCCGGCCGCCAGCGCCGATAGCACCAGCACCACCGCCAGCAGCCCCAGCGCCGTCGTCAGGTCAGGCACGTGGGGATCTCACGCAGCGGAAGGATGAAGGTGATGCGAGGGTGGCCAGGATGAACGCCGGGTTGGCTCGCCCCGAGCGGTGCGTTGTCGCGGGCATCGGGCGGGACTGCCCCCGAATTCATCCTTCGGCCTTTCTCTTACAGCTCGCCCATACGCAGGGCGCGGTGAACGGGCAGGCGGCGGTAGAGCGCGATCAGCGCGCCGATGGTGGTGGCGAACACCAGCGCCAGCAGGCCATCAGCCACCAGCACGGCGGTCCAGCTCACCTCGGAGACGAACGGTGGCAGCACCTTGGCGCCGGTCTCATCGATGCCCATGTAGCCCAGCATCAGCCGGCCCAAGGGCAGCCCCAGCACGGTGCCCGCCGCCGCTCCGGCCACGATCACAAACAGGTGCTCAAAGCCGACCAGCGCCATGATCTGGCGACCGGAGAAGCCCATCGTCCGCAGGATGGCGAACTCCAGCGTGCGCGTTTGGGCCGACAGGTAGGAGTAGACGGCGAAGCCCAGCGCCGTGAGCAGCAGCACCGCCGCAAACGAGATGAATAGGATACCCTGCCAGCTGGCCGCCACCAGCGGATCACGCTGTTGGGCCAACCGCAAGGCCTCGAGATCCAGCACCCGGTCGACAATCACGCCCCGGCCGCGCAGCGCGTCCAGGGTAGGAATTTCACCGGCTGCCGCGCCCATCCACACCTCGTTGGGGCGGCCCGCCTCCTGTCCCGCCACCCGCGCAGAAGAGCGTAGCAGCCGGTCCAGGTCCGCGACGACCAGATGCTGCCCGTCCTTTGTGGGGGTATAGGTGGGGAACAGCTCGAAGCTGCCCGCCACCCGCACCGTCAGGTAGTGACGGTCCACGTAGAACAGCAGCTCATCGCCCACCCGCTTCTTGGCGGCGGCCAGAAAGGTTTCGGAGACGAGCACGGGCACGGGCCGCGCCTCCTCGCGCACACGGAACCCGTACGTTACCTGCAATCCGCGCCGCCGCTCAAAGGCCAGCTGTGCGGCCGCCTCCCCGCCGTGGGTGCGCACTGCGGAGCGGTTGAGGCTGCCGGTACTGGGTTGGGCGGAGAGCCCGCCCAGCATCTCCCAGCGGTCGAGCGTCTCGAATCCCTCAATCAGGACAGGGGCCGGCAGCCCCGCATCCCACCAATCGGCGGGTAACTGGGTGGCAGTAGTGACCTGCATATCATCGAAGTAGACGGCGGCGCGTTCCGCCACCGCCGGGCCGCCCTGCTGACGCAGGTACAACCCCTCGAAGCGCAGCCGCGCATCCGGGCGGGGAATACGCCGGTCCGGCGTGCGACCGAAACCGGGGCGGCGTAGGTCGGCCACCCACAGTTGCCAGGCGCTGTTGCGCAGTTGATCTTGGGGCGGGCCGTCGAGACGGAAGTCCCAGGGCACACCCTCGTCATCCACCAGGCGCACCCCGCAGGCGGCGGAGGCACAGTGCGGCTGAGCGCTCCAGATCCACAGACCCAGATACGTGGCGCCGGCCGGTAGTTCCGGGCCAGCCGGCGGCGATGGCACCCCCTCCCGTAACGGCGCCAGCAGGCTGCTCAGGCTCTTGCCAGCAAAGTCATCGCGCCAGTACGCCACCGCAGCAAAGCGGTCCGCGGGCACGGCCAGCACCTGAAGGTCGGCGTAGCGGTAAGGGGCGACGGTGAAGCTGCCGTTGGTGCGCCAGGCCGGCACCGGCTGCGCGCCGTTCACCTGTCCGGCCACGGTTTCGGCAAAGCGCTGGGGGCTAACCCCGGCGGTGTCGCGCGCGCCCTGCACCAGCAGCTGCGCCCCCGCCTGGTAGGCGATGCGATCCTCGTACGAGCGGTCCAGCGTGGCACGGAATCCGGCAGCAAACACGCCGACCGCGCAGGCGAGGATCAGCAGCAGGATCAGCCGGGAGTAATCCAGCGGCGCGCGCACCATCCGCGCCAGCCCCAGCGGCACCACCGCGCCAGCCAGCCCGCGTGAGAGCCGCGCCACCAGCCGCAGCGCCAGCGGGAACAGCCGCAGGAACACCAGCGCGATCATCAGCGAGAACAGCGCCGGGGTGGCCAGCAGCAACGGATCAGCGGACAGCTCGCCGAACAGCCGCTCGGTCACCAGTGTGCCGCGCTGGCGCAACTGGTAGAACAGCAGCGCGCCCACGCCTAGCAGCAGCAGGTCACCGTAATAGCGAATGAAGGCGGGCTGCTGGCCCGGGCGGCCGATGCTGGACTTGTAATGGACGATGCTACGGCGGGTGGCGCGGTAGGCCGGCCACAGCAGCGCGCCCAGTGCCAGCAGTCCGCCGAAGATAGCGAGGGCGTAGGCGTCGAAGCCAATGGTGACATCCAGCAGCTCGCCATCGGATAGGGCGCGGAAAGGCGGCGTGGGGCCGAGCAGCGTGATCACTCCCGCCGCGACGAGCGGCCCCAACAGCGCGCCCAGCAGGGCAATCACACCGCCTTCGATGCCGTAGATCACCATGATTTGCAGCGTGCTGGCCCCACGTGACTTGAGCAGGGCGATCTCACCCGCCTGCCGCTCCACGAGCATGGTGGCGATCATCACCAGGTAATACAGCACCACGCCGATCACCTGCAGCATCAGGGCAAACAGCGGCAGGCGGGTGAAGAACAGCTTCTCCCGGTACTGCTCCAGGGTGTCTGTCAGCTTGGTATCGACGCGCGTCTGGGCGATGTCCTGGCGCAGTGCGTCCTCGAGCGCATGCAGGTTGCGCTCCAGTTGGGCGGCGTTGCGGCTGTTGATGGTGTCGATATCGATGAAGGCGAAGGTCTGGTAGGAAACATCCATATCAGGCAGATAGCCCGCCAGTACATCCACCACGGTGCCTTCGTCGGTGAAGAAAGGATAGGTGGGCCAGGAGGTGACCGTCACGGAGAAGCGGTCGGTCCGTCCCATCCAGTACTCCGCCGCCTGGTCCAGCGGCTCGATGTAGCCCACGACGGTGACGCGCACCGGCTGCGCCTCCGGCCGCCAGTATGGGTGCATGTCGAAGGTCGCGCCCAGCGGCACGTTCAGGCGCTGGGCGGTCTCGCGGCCAATGGTGACTTCCACCTCCGGCCGGCCGCTGCGGACGGGGGTGGCAGCGTTGGGCCGGCGGCCTTCCACCAGGCGGGTCTGCTCGCCCAGGCGCTCGAAGTACTGGAAGAAGGCACGGGGGCGGTTCTGGTCGGCCGAGACGGGTGCGCCCGGTTGGGTGAGGAAATACGTGGCGGTCTGCCCGTGGCGGATGGTGTCACGCGTATGATCGCCGAGGTAGTGGTTCATCAGGCGGGCGGTGAGGTCGCGGCGCAGCTCATAGTCGCGGCGGCGGCCGGGCAAGTTAGAGGAGGAGACCTGCACATCCAGTGCGACCGGCGGCTTGGTGCGCAGTGCGTACGACAGCCCCAGGTCGCGGACGGCATCGGTGTAAATCGCAACGGCGGCCGCCAGCGCAGCGGCGATCACCGTCCCGGCGGCGACTGTTAGCAACAGCCGCCGGTTGCCCATGCTCCGCTGCAAGACGATGTGCAGGACGGCCGCAAGTGTCCCCATGCCGGGTAGCATGCCGGAAACGGGGGGAAGGGGAAAGGGGGAGCGGTGCTCCGGCAACAGAGCACCGCCCGGTCAGGAGATGGGCGCCCTCGCTCACCTATGCGTATACGAACTCCGGCCCGTCGAGGTCGATAGCTGGGATTTCGTCCTTTTCGCGCCAGTAGTCCTGGGTGTGCTGCCACTCGCGTTTGTCACCGCGCTTGGGCAGCAGTTCCATGGCGCGCATCAGGTAGCCGGGGTTGAAGTTGTCCGGGTCGATCCAGGGCAGCAGCGTCATGCCCGCGTCTTCCGGACGCAGGCGGACCTCAACCCGCTTGGCGCCTTTCTGCTCCATGTGCGCCAGCAGGCGGCAGACGAAGTCGGCCAGCAGGTCGGCGCGCAGCGTCCAGGAGGCGCGGAAGTAGCCAAACACCCACAGCATGTTGGGGATGCCGGTGAACATCATGCCGCGGTAGGTAATGGTATCGGCGAAGTTCATCGGCTTGCCGTCAATCTCAAAGCCGATATCACCGAGCACGCTCATGTTGAAGCCGGTAGCGGTGATGATGATGTCCGCCTCCAGCTCCTGGCCGCTCTTGGTGCGTATGCCCTGCTCGGTGAAGGTGTCGACTTCGTCGGTGACGACCGATGCCTTGCCGGAGCGGATGCCCTTGAAGATATCGCCATCGGGGACAAAGGCCAGCCGCTGCTGCCAGGGGCGGTAGTGCGGGGTAAAGTGCGTCTCCATGTCGAACTCATCGCCCAGATAGGCGCGCACCATCCCCAGTAGCTCACGCTTGACCGCCTCCGGTTCCTCCTGCGCGCGCTTGGTGAACAGCGCCTGGTCGTGCAGGATTTTGCGGCGGACGATCTCGTGAATCCAGGTCTCATCGATCTGTAGCTCGCGCAACGTCTCGGCCAAGTCGTTGCGATTGCGACCCGGGATGAAGTAGGTGGGCGAGCGCTGGAGCATCGTCACATGCGCGCAATCGCCGGCGATGGCGGGGATGAGCGTGGCGGCGGTGGCGCCAGAGCCGATCACGAGGACGTGCTTACCCTTGTAGTCCAGGTCTTCCGGCCATGTCTGCGGGTGCACGATGCGGCCCTGGTAGCGCTCCATCCCCGGCCACTCAGGGGTATAGCCCTCGGCGTGGCGGTAGTAGCCCTGGCACATCCACAGAAAGCCGGCGGTGAAGCGCTTGGCCTCGCCCGTCTCGGTGTTCGTCGCCTCGATGGTCCACAGGTTATCTGCTCGGGACCAGCGGGCCGCGCTGATGCGGTGGTTGTAGCGGATGTGCTGGGCGATGCCGTTCTCTTCGATCACCTCGCCCATGTACCTGAGGATCTCCTCGGCGGTGGCGATGGGCGTGCCCCGCCAGGGCTTGAAGCGGTAGCCGAAGGTGTGCAGGTCACTGTCGGAGCGGATACCGGGATAGCGGTGCATCCACCAGGTGCCGCCGAAGCTGTCCAGCGCTTCGAGGATGACGAAGCGGGCGCCGGGGCGCTGGTGCAGCAGATGATATGCCCCACCCACACCGGAGATGCCCGCGCCGACGATCAGCACATCGAAGTGCTCGGTCGCCGCCGGGGGCGGGCTGCTGGTTACATCGGGTGCCGTCACGGGAAACGCCTCCCCTTGGTTCCCTCCCCATCGCACATGGGGGCTGGCTACACATCTGACTGCGGGTCAGACGATCGGATTATATCCCGAGCCCAGGGTCAATCGTGCCCGGCGCGTTGTCAGCGGCAGGCGGGCCGGATATGCTACCGCGCATGGACCCAGGACACCGCTGACCATCACGCGTGCTGCGCCTGCTGCTCCCGGTTATCGCCCGTGCACCGCTGGTGTTCGTGGCGACGCTGCTGTTTGCCCGCTTTGCCGATGAGTGGTTTACGTTCCTGCCGGCGGGCACGTTGGAGCCGGTGCGCGCGGACCTGGGGCTAACCTACGCCCAGGGCGGCGTACTGCTGTCGGCTCTGGGCTCCGGCGGCTTGATCGGCCACGGGTTTACCGTTGCCGCGGATTACGTCAATCGCCGCTGGCTAGCCGGCTTCGGCGCGCTCGGCTATGGACTGTGCATGCTGCTGTTTGCCAGCGCAGACAGCTTTCTGGTGCTGGTGCTGGCCTCCGTCGCCTGGGGTGCGGCTTCTGATGCCTTTGTCCATGGGCTAGAAGTGGCGCTGGTGGACGCTGCCGGCGAAGACCTCGCCCCCGCGCTGGGCCGGATGAACGCGCTGGCCTCCGTTGGTGACCTGCTCGGCCCGCTGATGCTGGCCGGTGCGGCGCTGGCCGGGGTGGGATGGCGGACGCTGTTTGCCACCGGCGGCCTGCTGATGGTGGCGTATGCCGCGCTGATCATGGCGCAGCGTTTCCCCCCGCCACAGCCGCCGGAGGAAGCGCGCACCCCCTGGCGCGGCGTCCTGGCGGTGGCGCGCGACCGGCGGGTGTTGTTGCTGGCCATGGTCGATGGGCTGTACGGCCTGCTAGACGAGCCGTTACTCGCGTTTGTGATTGCCTACCTGATCGCCGCCCGCGGGCTCAGCGCGGAGGTGGCGACGCTGGTCGCAGGGCTAACGGTGACCGGCGGCATCGCCGGCTTCCTGCTGACCGCGCCGCTCACCCGCCGGTTTGCCCCCCGGCCGCTGCTGATCGCACTGGCGGTGGTGGTAGGGCTCACGCTGGCCGGGCTGGTGTTTCTGCCGGTGACGGCGGCACAGGCGGCGGCCGGGTTGGGGCTGGGCCTGTTCGGCGCGGCCTTCTACGGCGTGCTCCAGGTGGAGGTGTACACCCTGCGACCCGGACAGGCCGGCTCCACCAATGCTGTCGTCTCCACTATTGGCTTGGCCGGGCTGGCCTTCCCGCCGCTGGTGGGGGCCGTAGCCGACCGTGCCGGGCTGCTGGCGGGGCTGGCGCTGTACGCCGCCGTGCCGGTGGTGATACTAGCGCTCTTGCTGGCCGGGCGCTGGCAGCGACAGGCGGCGGCCACCACGCCGGAAGATCGTGGCTGATCGCGCGGCGGCGGGACCTTGGCCGCCTGGCAGCATGGGACAGCAGGTATCCAGCGGCCGCCCGGCCTCGACTGCCGTAGGAACGTGCCGCCACCGGCGACATACTCATGCAGGCAGCATCTCGCGATACGTGCCGGCTGCGGGGTCAAAGTAGCGACGGGGAATGCGCGAGGTATCGCGGCCGAACAGCACCAGCTCGCGCACCGGCCCGCCCTCGCCCTGCTGGTTGTGGATATCATGCGGGCGATCATGCCAGAAGACGGTTTCGCCCGGACCGCTGACATGCTCTTCCACCAGCCGCAGCCGCGCCTGCCCCGGATGCTCACCCGTGTCCAGCCGCTCCCACCGCTGGTAGCGGTCATGGCCGTCTACCACGCAGGCAACGCCCCAGGCGCCGTGGTCATGCACTCCTGTCGCCCGCTCCGGCGAGAACCGCGCCAGCGTCAGCGTTAGCCCTTCCGGCCCGTCACTGCGCAGGACCCGCGACTCGGAGACGCCGCCGTGCTTGGGCGCCAGCTCCACTGCACGCAGCCACGATGCGCCTGACAGCTCCTGCAGCAGCGCACCGATGGCGGCAAACCCAGCGTCCGTGACACCTTGCACCGCCAGCACCGACCGTGCCGCGGCAAACAGCCGCGCCAGTTGCTCAACAGCCGCCTCGTTCATCGCACCGCTCTCCTCTCGCCCGCGGCCCGCCCCACCGGCGGCACGGTTACACCCGCAGCCGCGCAATCAGCACCGGCGGGATCTCCGGGAACTGCCGCCAGCCCAGCGGGTCGCTCTCGGCGGCAGCGGCCTCCGGTGGAAAGGCAGGTTCCTCCAGCGCATCGAGCACGAAACCGGCGGAGAAGGCCGCGCCCAGCAGCAGGGACAGCGGCCGCAGAAAGTACCAGTGCGGCTCCGGCTGGGTGGTGATGCCCAGCCCCAGCGCGGCGCGTGGCGTCAGGTAGTGGGAGACCTGCACCGCGCGGGTAGTGATCACCGCTCCGTCCCGCTCCTCCTGGAGCAGCACCCTGGTGAGCGGGTCACCGTTGAAGCACGGGTGCATCACGGCGAAGACGAAGCAGCCGCCGGGGCGCAGCACGGCGCGGACACCCCGCATCAGCGGCGCCACCTCGGCCATGTCCATGATGCCCATGATGCAGACCGCGGCGGCAAACCGCCCGATCCCGAGCGCAGTGATTGCGGCTTCGTCCGTGGCATCCAGCTGTTGGTAGGTGATCCGCTCGGCCTGTGCCGCGCTGGTGCGGCCGCGTGCGATCTCCAGAAAGACGGCGCTGACATCGCTAGCAGTGACATGGGCACCCATCGTTGCCAGCCGCCGGGCCAGGGCGCCGTTGCCGCAGGCCAGCTCCAGCACCGCATCCCCATCCCGCACCGCGAGCAGCCGCTCTACCACCGGGCCGATCAACACCCGCTGGAAACTGCCGCCCTCACCCATGAAGGCGTCCCACGCGGGCGCGATGCGGTCCCAGACGGCCGGGGCATCCTGGACGGACACGGGGGGTTCAGTACGCCGCCCTACGGCGCTGTGCTCGTCTCTGTGGCCCGGCGGCCGCCTGCTCATCGCTGCGCATTCCTAGCGGACGCCGGATCGCGCAGCACCTCCGGGTTGACCGGCGCTTCTGGCATCCGGCCGTGGACGGCGTTGACCAGGTTGCGGGCGGCCAGCTCAATCATGGCCAGGCGGGTTTCGGTGGTAGCGCTGCCCACGTGAGGTAGGAGGATGACGTTCTCAAGGGAACACAGCGTGCCGGCAGGGTCCAGCGGCTCCTGCTCCATTACATCCAGCCCCGCCCCGGCGATCTCGCCGGCCTGGAGGGCGGCGCACAGTGCCTCCTCATCGATCACCGGCCCGCGCGAGGTGTTGATCAGATACGCGGTGCGCTTCATCCAGCCAAACTCGCGCGTGCTGATGTGGTGGCGGGTGGTTTCGTCGAGGAAGCAGTGCACGGTGAGGAAGTCGGCCTCGCGGAAGACGCTCTCACGCTCAGCGTAGGTGGCCAGCCCGGCCGCCTCGGCGGCGAGGTCACGCACGGGGTCGTAATACAGCACGCGCAGGTCAAAGCCCTGCGCGGTCTTGGCCACGACATGGCCGATCCGGCCGAAGCCGATGATGCCCAGCGTCTTGCCGCGCACATCCACGCCGATACGTCCGGCGCCACGCGTCCAATTGCCGCTGCGGACATGGCGGTCGTTGGCGGGGATGTGGCGGGCGAGGTCCAGCAGCAGCGAGAAGGTGAGGTCCGCCACGGCGCCACTGAGCACACCCGGCGTGTTGCACACCAGGACGCCCTTGCTGGTGGCGTAGGGAATATCAACGTTGTCGTACCCGACGCCGTTATTGGCAATGACGCGCAGACCCGGGCAGCGGTCGATCAGCGCATTGGGCACCGCCATCTGGTTGGTGGTCAGCACTCCTTCGACCGACGGCAGCAGCTCGGCCAGCTGCTCCGCCGTTGGCCGGGCGCCGCCGGGAGCGGTGACGACCTCGCAGGCGTCATCGAGCAGAGCGCGGACATGCTCCGGAACGATCGTGGCGAGTAAGATGCGCGGCTTTCCCATGGCACTCCTCCCGGTGCTGGCGCATAGCGAACCGATGCCGGCCGATCATACGCCGGTACCGGCGCTGAGCGAAATGCCAGGGGCACCCGGCCGGTGGCCCGCGGACGGTGGAATACTGGTAGCTTCTGCACATGCGATCGCTACGGGTACGGATTGCGCTGGCGTATACGGCATTGATAGTGCTGGCGATGACCGCGCTGGGCGTGGTGCTGCTGGGTGATGAAGACCGGCGGATGCGTGCGGCGCTGGATGCGCGGCTGCTGAGCGAGGCGCGTTTAGCGGGCGAGGCCGCCGCGCCGCTGCTGGCCGCGGGGGTGGATCCGGCGGCGGCGGCCTTCGGGCAGCGGCTCGGCCCGACGTTGTCGCTGTTTGGCCCGGACGGCACACCGCTGACCGGGGCGGCAGACGGCACCCCGCCCGAGGTTCGCGCGGCGCTCGCCAGCGGAAGCGGTCAGGCCACGCGGCGCGACCCAGCCACCGGCCGGCGCACACGCTACGCGGCGGCAGCCGTGGCGCGGGATGGCCGCGTGCTGGGGGTGGCACGCAGCGCCGCCGCCGATAGCGCCGCCGGCGCCGCCGCCCGCCGGATCGCGCTCGTGGTGCTGGTGGCAGCGGTGGCAGCGGTTGCCGGGGCGGCGCTGCTGGCGCGCATCATCGCCGGCTCGGTCACCCGGCCGCTGGCGCGGCTCCGGCGGGCGGCGCGGGGACTGGCCGCCGGGGAAGAGCCACCACCGCGCACGCCGATGGGTGGAGGCGCCGAGGTGGAGGCCCTGACCGACGCCTTCGACGAGATGGGGGCGCGGCTGCGCGAGAACCTGGCCACGCTAGCCGAAGAGCGCTCGCGGCTGGAGGGGCTGCTCGCCGCCAGCGCCGACGCGGTGCTCGCCCTCGATGCCGGGGGCGTGGTCCGTTTCGAAAATCCGGCGGCGATGGCGCTGCTGGGGAGCGGCGTGGGACGGCCGTTCGCCGAGGTAGCGCGCCATCACGAAATCTCCGGTCTGGTGCGCGCCGCCCGAGCCGGTGGACGGCAGGTTGCTCAGGTGCGGCTGGACCCCCGTGGCCAGTGGGTAGAGGCGACGGTCTCCCCCATTCGCGGCGGCGGCTGGGCGGCATTGGTGATCCTGCACGACATTACGGACGTCCGCTCCGCCGACACCACCCGCCGCGACTTCGTCGCCAACGTCTCCCACGAGCTGCGCACGCCGCTGGCCGGCATCAAAGCCGTGGTGGAGACGCTGCGCGACGGCGCCATACACGACCCGGCTGCCGCCACGCCGTTCCTGGAGCGCGTGGACGGGGAGATTGACCGGCTGGTGCAACTGGTAGAGGAGCTGCTGCAACTGGCACGGCTGGAGTCCGGCGCGGCGATGCAGATGGCGTCCGTCCGGCCACGCGCATTGTTGGAAGGCTGCATCGCTCGCTTTGCCCACCTTGCCGGGCGCGCCGGGGTGAGCCTGACGCTGGAGGCGCCGGCAGACCTGCCTGCCATCAACGCTGACGCCGCCCGCCTGGAGCAGGCCACCGGCAACCTGATCCACAACGCCATAAAGTTCACACCGCCGGGCGGCGCGGTGACCGTCACCGCCACCCACGGCGCCCGCGGTTTGCGCATCACCGTGGCGGACACGGGCGCCGGCATCGACGCAGCCGATCTGCCCCGCATCTTCGAGCGGTTCTACATGGCCGACCGCGCCCGTGCCGGCAGCGGCACCGGCCTCGGGCTCGCCATCGTCAAGCATGTCGTCCGCGCCCACGGCGGCAGCGTTGATGCCCGTTCCACACCCGGCCGTGGCGCGGTATTCACCATCACGCTGCCTTCATAGCTTCCAGCAGACGCGCAGATCGTTGTGGTTCGGCCACCCGGCGGCGCGCACACGCTTTGGCTCCGCTGTCCCGCTCACAGATGCTTCATCACACCGCCATCAACATGGAAGATCTGGCCGGTGATGTAGTCACTCTCTTCCGAGGCGAGGTAGACGGCGAGCGGTGCAACGTCGGCCGGTGTACCCAGGCGGCGCTGGGGGATGTAGCGGACCAGCAGGTTGGCCTCAGTGTTGGGGCCGGCGCCGGGCGTGCTCTCCAGCCACATAGGGGCGATACCGTTGACGCGGATGCCCAGCGCCGCCACCTCCTGCGACAGCGCCTCGACGATGCCATTGAGCCCGTGGCGGGCGGCGGCATAGGCCACCGCGCCGGCCATCCCCCGTGCGCCCAGCCCCGAGCCGATCAGGATGATGCGCCCCCAAGCGCCCCCTGCCATCTCCCGCACCGCCGCACGGCAGGCGTAGAAGGCGCCGGTGAGGTTGAAGGCCAGCACGCGCATCAACTCGGCGTCCGCCGTCTGCTCCAGCGGTTTCCACAGCGGCTGATCCACGGCGTAAACCAGGATGTGCAACCCGCCCATCTCCCTGGCCACTTGGCGCGTAGAGACCTGGACATTCTGGCCGAGCGTGACGTCAAAGGCGTACTCTGCCGTCTGCCGTCCCAGATCGTTGATGGCCCGCCGCGCCCGGCGGGTGGCCATCACCTCCACACCCTCGATGGAGGCCGAAGCGACCGCCACATCGGCGCCTGCTTCTGCCAGCGCGACCGCCACCGCCGCGCCCACCGGTGCGCCTGCTCCGATCACCAGCGCCTTCCTGCCGCTCAGGTCAAACATGGTCGTACTCCGGCAACGGGCATCCGGGGACGTAGCCCCCTATCCGGCCCTCGTCATCCCTCGGCCCCCGGCCGCCAGCCCAGCGGAGCGATGCCGCCAGCCAGACCGCCGCCGTCGATGACGAAGCTTTCGCCGGTGATATAGCGGCTGGCGTCGGAGGCGAGAAAGACGGCGAGCGGGCCGAGCTCGGTGGCCCGGCCAATGCGGCCGGCCGGGATGAAACGGCCACGCTCGGCGTAGGCGGCCTCTTCCTCCACCGAGACCGGCGGGCGCTGGGCAACGTAGCCGGGCACGATGCTGTTGACGCGGATGCCTTCCCGCGCGTACGTGCCCGCCAGCGTGCGGGTGAGGCCCATCACCCCGGCCTTGGCGGCAGCGTACGCCCAGGTGCGGGGGTCGCCGCGCAACCCCGTGCCGGAGGCAACCGTGATGATCGTGCCGCTGCCCTGGCGCAGCAAATGCGGAATGACCGCGCGGGCACAGTAGAAGACGCTGGACAGATTGATGTCGAGCGTGTCGCGCCAGTCATCGTCGGTGGCCTCATGCGGGCGCTTACCCGTGGCCAGGCCACCGCCGCCGGCATTCGCCACCATCACGTCAATCCGCCCGAACTCGGCGACACAGCGCGCGACGACGGCATCGACATCGGCAGAGGCGCGCACATCAGCCGGCACGGCGATAGCACGGCGGCCCAGCGCGCGCACGGCCACGGCGGTTGCCTCGATCTGCTCGACGGTACGGGCGGCACAGACGATGTTTGCACCAGCCCGCGCCAGAGCCAGCGCCATCTGCTGTCCTAGCCCCCGGCCCGCTCCTGTTACCACCACCACGCGGCCGGTCAGGTCATACACCGTCATGTGTCACGCGCTTTCAGCGGTCAGCGTTCGATAATCAGCGGTTTCCCGCGGTCGCTTGGCGGGCATTAGCCATCGACTGCGCCATTCTACGTGTCCCGCCGCTTGGGTGTGATCGGTCCGGGGCTGCCGGTCGTATGGAACGTTACAGCACGGCGAGGAGGAGACAGAACGTGGCCGGTGAGGCATTGCAGGGGATTATCCAGCAGCTGCGCGCAACGCCGGTTGCGCGGGAGGGGGCAACGATTGCGCAGATGCGGGAGAACTTTGCCGGCTTGACGGCCGGGCTGCCTGTGCCGGAGCACGTGCCGGTCGAGCCTGCCATTACCGGCGGGGTACCGGGCGAGTGGCTAACGCCGGCCGGCGCTATCCCTGCCAGGGTCGTGCTGTACCTGCACGGTGGTGGCTACCTGATCGGCTCGCCGGCCACGCACCGGGGATTGGCAGCCCGCATCGCTGCGGCGGCGGGGGCACGGGTGCTGTCACTCGATTACCGCCTGGCGCCGGAGCATCCCTTCCCCGCGGCCGTCAACGACGCAACGGCGGCCTACCGCGCGCTGCTCGCGCAGGGTGTCGCCCCAGACGGGATCGTCATCGCCGGGGACTCGGCGGGCGGCGGGCTGGCGCTGGCGGTCCTGGTGGCGCTGCGGGATGCGGGCATACCGCTACCGGCCGCCGGAGTTGTGCTTTCTCCCTGGGTGGACCTCGCGGTGACCGGCGAGAGCATGACCACCAGGGCAGCTGTAGACCCGATGGTCCAACGCGAAGCGGTGGCGGGTATGGCCCAGGGCTACTTGCAGGGGGCAGATGCGCGCCACCCGTACGCCTCGCCGTTGTATGCGGACCTGACAGGGCTGCCGCCGCTGCTCATCCAGGTGGGCACGTCAGAGACGCTGCTCGATGATGCCACCCGTATGGCGAACAAGGCCCGCGTGGCCGGTGTCGATGTCGCGCTCGAACCGTGGGAGGAAATGATCCACGTCTTCCAATTGTTCGCGCCGTTGCTGCCAGAGGGCCAGCAGGCTATCGACCGCATCGGGGCATTTGTCCGCCAGAAGACCGCCGCGGCCGTCGCGCCGGCGTAGTCCGGTTACGGCGCTCTGCTTCCCTCACGTCTGCGCCGCGTGGCACGATAGGCGGCAGGATACGACCGGCGGAGCGCCCATGCCTGATATCGCCGATCGCCTGGCCCCCGTCCACGCGCTGATATCCGGCTTCGTTGCCCGTGGCGAGATCGACGGCGGGGCGCTGGCCGTCGGGCTGCATGGGCGGCCGGTATCGGTGTGGCATGGGGGCATGGCGCGGCCGGGGGTCCCCGCCGGTGCGGGGACGCTTTGGCCGCTGGCGTCGATATCCAAGCTGTACACGGCGGCGGCCGTGATGGCGCTGGTGGAACGGGGGGCGCTGGCGCTGGGGACAGCCGTCAGCGCCATCTTGCCCCGGTTCAGCGGCGAGGGCCGCGAGCGGGTGCGCCTCAGCCACCTGCTCACCCACACGTCCGGCCTGGTGTATGAGTCGCCCCACATGGAGCAGCGGCTCCGAGACCGTTGGAGCGTAGACCAGATCATCGCCGAGGCATACGAACAGCGGCTGCAGTTTCCGCCGGGGACGCGCATCAGCTACAGCGACTTTGGCTACGGGCTGGCGGGCGCGGCGGCGGCCACCGTGGCCGGGATGACCTTTCCCGAGCTGGTGCAGCGGTACGTGCTGGAGCCGGGCGGCCTGCATGAGACGTTCATGCCGCCCGCGCCCGCAGATTATGACCGCGTGGCACACGTGCGCGGCGCTCTGGCCGAGGGCACCGCCGGCGCCATGTACAACAGCCCCCACGGGCTGGCGCTGGCACACCCGGCGTTCGGCACGGTGGCCAGCGCGGCTGACCTGTTGCGGCTGGGGCTGCTGTTTAGCCCGGGTGGCCCGCGGCTGTTCTCCGTGGCCACCACCCGCGCGATGACGGCAGACCAGACCGGCGGCACGCTGCCAATGAGCATCGTCGGTATCGACAGCACCGCACCCGGCGGATGGGGGTACGGCTTCATGCTGCGCGGCCGTGCCGACCCGGCCGGATTCTTTGGCGACCTGTGGCCACCGGAATCGTTCGGCCATGGCGGCGCATCGGGCTGTATGCTCGCCGTCAGCCCGGCAGATGGCATCACCATCGCCTACGTCTCCAACCGCCACCTCAACGCCGGTCTCGATGGCTTCCTCCAGCGCAACGCCACAGTGCTCAATACCGCCCTTGCAGCGCTGACGCGCTGACCCCGCATAAACCGGCCCCTGCCCTGCGCAGCATCAGTGAGAAGCCGGACCCCCTGCTAGAGGGGATAACGAAGAGGAGGCACGAGGGCGCGTCTCTCGTTCAACCCCCTGGCAGGGGGTCGCGAGCGCAGCGGGGCGGGCGAGGTCCTCGCTCCCATCTGTCGCGAGCGCAGCAGAGCGGGCGGGGTCCGCGCCCTTTACGCCGCCTTCGCCACTTCGGCCGCGAGCGCGTCGATGACCCGGGTGATTTCGGCCTCGATGCGGGGTAGGGCAGCGGTGATGGTGGCGAGGTCACTGGTCCGCGCGGCCTGCTCCATCTCCTTGCACAGCGCCGCCAGAGTGGTGGCGCCCAGATTCGCGGAGCTGCCCTTGAGATAATGGGCGGCCCGCTCCGCGCCGGCCGCGTCGGCCGCACCCACACAGCCGGTCAGTTGCTGGAGCGCACGGGGGGCGTCATCGCGGAACAGCGCCGCCAGGTCCTCGATCAGGCTGCCGCCCTCGACGTTGCCGTCCAGCTCGCGCAGCGCATCGAGCACCGCTGCATCCAGCGGCGAGCTGGCGCGCTCGGCGCCCGGCCGCAGAACAACCGGTAGCGGTGCGGGCGTGGCGGCCAGCGCCCAGCGCTCGATCATGGCGCGCAGATCACCGGCGGCCACCGGCTTGCTCAGGTAGTCATCCATTCCGGCGGCGCGGCAGCGTTCGCGGTCGGCGGGCATCGCGTTAGCGGTGAGCGCGATAATCGGCTGGCGCGGCTGGCCGGCCGCCTCAGCCGCGCGGATCGCCGCCGTCGCCTCGAAGCCGTCCATCACGGGCATCTGGCAGTCCATCAAGATCGCGCAATAGCCACCACGGGCCGCCGCCTGGACGGCTTGCTGGCCATTGGGCGCTACCTCGACGGCGTAGCCCATCCGCTCCAGGTGCAGGGTGATCACCCGCTGGTTGACCGGATGGTCCTCGGCCACCAGGACGCGCGGCAGGTGAACGGCTGGCAGTGATGGCGACGGGGCGGGCGTGGCCGGTACGGCGGGCAATGCATCGCGCGGGGCAGCCACCGGTGGTTCACGGCGAAGGGCTGCCATCACCGCTTCCCGCAACTGATCGCGCTTGAACGGCTTGGTCAGATACTGACAGAAGCCCGCCTGGAGCGCCTGCTCTGCCTGGCCCGGCTCGTCCAGCGCGGTGAGCAGCAGCATCGGCAACGCCGCCAGCCGGGGGATACGCTGCACGGCACGGGCGATGGCGAATCCATCCATCCCCGGCAGCGCCATATCGACGATAGCGGCTGCGTACGTTGCGCTGTCCGGCGCGCGCAGCCGCTCGAGCGCCTCCTCGCCATCGGTCGCGGTAACCGCCTCCAGCCCCCAGGCGCACACGTAATGGCGCACGATCTCGCGGGTGGTGACGCTATCATCGACGATCAACACCCGGCCGGAGAGGACCGGCGGCGCCGCCACCTCAGCCGCCGGCGCGACCTCGAGCGGTACCGTGAACCAGAAGGTAGACCCTTGACCCTCCTCGCTGTCCACTCCAATGGCGCCGCCCATCATTTCCACCAGCCGCTTGCAGATGGACAGCCCTAGCCCGGTGCCGCCGTAGCGGCGGGTGGTGGAGCCGTCTGCCTGGGTGAACGGTTGGAACAGCCGCCGGCGCGCCACTTCGGACAGGCCGATACCGGTATCGCGCACCTCGAACCGCAGCGTGACCTGGCGGCCGGCGCGCTCCACCACGTGACAGCGGACGGACACCTCACCGGCATCGGTGAACTTGACGGCATTGCCGGCCAGGTTCAGCAGGATTTGGCGCAAGCGGCCAGGGTCGCCCATCACGGCGCGGGGTACCTCCGGCTCGACAAAGGTGAGCAGAGCGAGCCGTTTCTCCCGCGCGCGCGGCACTACCACCTCGATCATCTCTTCCACCAACGCCACCGGCTCGACATCGAGGCTCTCCAGCGTTAGCCGCCCGGCCTCAATCTTGGAGAAGTCCAGGATGTCGTTGATCAGCTCCAGCAACGTGGTGGCCGAGCGCTGCACGATGCGGGCGTACTCGTGCTGCTGCGGATCCAACCCCGTCTCCAGCAGCAGCTCGGTCATGCCCAGGATGCCGGTCATCGGCGTGCGAATCTCGTGGCTCATGGTGGCGAGGAACTCGGACTTGAGCCGCGAGGCCTCCTCGGCGGCGACAGCCAGCTCGTTGGCCTGGAGCACCGCCTCTTCCATGGTGGCGTTCGAGGCGACCAGCGCGCTGTACAGCGAGGCGTTGCGGATGGCGATGGCGGCCTGGGCGCAGAACGCCTCTAGCAGCTCGCGGATACCGCCGCCCAGCTCCACGGGCCTCCGCAGGTTGATCGCCAGCACCGCCAGTAGCCGGCCATCGAGTTCCACCGGCATCCCCACAAACGCCGGCAGGCCATTGCGTTCCGCCCAGTCCCGGCCCTGGAAGCGCTGATCGTCGTAGATGCTGGCTACATTCAGGCCGGTGCGGTGCCGTGCAATCCAGCCAACGGCGCCCAGTTCATACGGCAGTTCGGCCGTATCGAGCGGATCCTCTGTCTCGGTACCGCCCTCGGTCACGCGGGTAAGTATCCGGCGATCTTCATCCGCCAGCCAGAAGGAGACAAACGGCGCCTCCATCAGCTCGGCTGCAGCGCGGGCGATCTCGCTGAGCACGGCATCCATATCCAGTGAGGAGGAGACGACCTGATTGAGCCGGGTGAGTGTCTGTAGCCGCGCCACCCGCGCCGACAGTTGCTCCCACAACTCGACGTTGCGCAGCGCCGCCGCCGCGTGGCCCGCCAGCCGGCCAAGCAGCGACAGCGTCTCCGCGCTGTACTGCCGGTGGTCGTTTTCGCCGATGTACAGCAGGGCGACGGTGTCATCACCATGATTGACCGGGGCGACGGCGGTGCTCACCACCCCCACGGCGGCGAACGCGGCGACAGCGCCACCCTCCAAGCGGGGGTCGTTCGTGTAATCGCTGGTACAGGCGGGCGCAGCGGTGCGCAGCGCCAGCCCGCTCAGCCCCTGGTGCGCGGAGGTGGATAGCCCCAAGAAGCGCGGCCCAAACTCGCCGGAGGCGGCAACGACGGTGTAGCGCTCCTGCTCGCCGGTGCGCACGGCGATGGAGGCGTGGGCGCTACCGGTGAGATCACGCGCTTGGTCCACCAGCCGCTGCAGCAGATCCTCGCGCCGCATCGCGCGCACCAGGTCGGCAGCGATGGCCGACAGCGCATCCGCCTCGCGCCGGGCAAGCAGGATCGATTCCTCCCACCGGCGGCGCTCCGTCAGATCGGTGGCAGCCGTGATCACGGCCTGAACAGCGCCGCCCTGCCACAGCGGTCCGCTGGACAGCAAGGCGTAGACGTCCTGCCCGTCCCGCCGCCGTAGCCGGCGCTCCTCCTGGCCAGGCTCACCCGCCAGCCGCCGGCGACGGGTGGCCTCCAGATCGTCACGCTCCTCCGCTACCACCACATCGGTCGCGGCCATGCCCTCCATCTCGGCGGGGCTATAGCCGAGCATGGCGGCCAGCGCTGGGTTGGCATAGGTGATGCGCCCCTCGCGATCGGTAACGGCCAGCCCCTGCGTCATCGAGGCCATCACCTGCAAGGCGAAGTCACGCTGGCTGCGCAACTCCTCAGCGGCCATCCGCCGGTCCGTGATGTCGGCGAAGGAGACGGCCACTGCGGACGGGGCGGTGCCCTTGCCCAGGAACAGCGGCCGGACGTTGACAGACAGCCAGGTCGTGGCGCCGCCGGCGCGGTGCAGGCCGATCACTTCTCCCGAGTAGGGCCGGCCCGTGCGCAGAGCGGCCAGCGGTGGGGCCTCCTCCGGCAGAATCGCCGTGCCATCTTCACGCACCATCCGCCAGCGCGGGCCGGCGGCGTGGAGTCCGAGCAGTTCGGCAGCGCTCATACCCAGGATGCGCTGCGCGGCGAGGTTGCAGTCGAGGAGGCGGCCATCCTTGCCCAGGACGATGATGCCTTCTTCCAACGCCGCGATCACCGAGCGATACCGCTCCTCGCTGCTGCGCAACGCCTGTTCGACGGCGCGGCGGTCGGTGACATCGATGGCGACGCCGGCTCCACCACAGGGATTGCCCGCCCGGTCACGCAGCGGTGTGGCGTGCACTTCGTACAGGCGGCCATTCCAGCGCAGCAGCCCGCCGACCGGTTCCCCACCCAGCAGCCGCCCAATAGCCGTGAGCGTCTCCGGCGTGCCGGCGAACGAGTGACGCAGGTCACGCCCGAGCAGCCGGTCTGCCGCCTGGCGGATCTGCTCCAGCCCCTTACCGTCCAGCAGGGTCATCACCCCCGCCCCATCAATGGCGAACAGGATCACGGGCAGGCTGGAAACGACGGTGCGCAGCCGCTCCTCGGCCCGGCGCAGGGCATCCTCTGCGTGGATTCGCTCCGTGACATCCACGCCGGAGCCCAGGATCTGTGGCCGTCCCCCCACCTGCTCCAGTGTGGCGGCGTAGCTCCAGGTGCGCTCGTCCCCCTCACGGCTCTGCACCACCAGCAACCCGCGATGGCTGCCCTGCTGCACGATCGTCGCCAGCGCCGCTGTCACATGCTCGCGCATGCGCGGCGGCACAAAGTCGCGCAGCAGCCGGCCCTCCATCTCCTCGGGCGTGTAGCCGAGCGCCGCCGCCGCTGGGCCGTTCACGTTGAACAGCAGGCCCTCCGGCGAGAGAGCACAGGTAAAGCCGCTGTTGCGGTCAACCAACGCCCGCAGCTGCTCTTCCCGGGCTTGCTGGGCGGCGGCCTGCTCGGCGCGCTCTGCACTGTCCCGGGCCAGCACCCGGGCCTGCCGGCGCCATGCGGCCGCCGCCACGGCCATCGCAGCGGCATTCAATGCCAGGGCTACCGCCGGCTGGCCGATCAGCAGGCCGAGCACCGGCCCGGTGACCAGCGGCGCGATGATGGCCGCGATGCGCCACCGGCCGGGCGTATCCACCGGGACGGCAGCGGCGTACGGCGGGTGCGGCATGACGTGTACTCCAACCGCGGCGCTGCGAATGCTAGTCAGCCGCCAGCGACGGCCCAGCATCCCCAGCGATCACGACCCGGTCTCTGCCCGCCTGCTTGGCGGAATACAGCGCCGCGTCGGCACTGGCAACAATCGCTTCCAGGCGCGGCATCGTGCCAGCCGTCAGACCGGCCACACCCGCGCTCACCCGCAGCACCAGCCGGTCACCGTTGGGCATATCGATCGGCTCGGCGGCGAGCGCCGCACGGACCCGATCCGCTACCTCCGCCGCCTCGTCAGTGCCGGCGCCGGGCAGCAGCAGCAGGAATTCCTCGCCGCCCCAGCGGCCCACTAGGTCATAAGAGCGGGTATTGGCGCGCAATGCCGTCGCCACATGGCGCAGCGCGGCATCGCCGGCGGGATGGCCGTAGCGGTCATTGACGGATTTGAAGTGATCCAGATCGAGCAGCACCAGGCTGACGGTCTGCCCGGCTCGGTGCCCGCGTGCCAGCTCGGCGCCGGCCTGGTCTTGGATGGCGCGGCGGTTGAGCAGGCCGGTGAGGCTATCGTAGCTGGCCAGTTGGGTCAGGCGGTGCATCGCCTCGCCCAGGCGGCTCTCCAGGTCCAAGATGCGCACGCCGATGCCGACGCGGGCGCGCAGTTCGGCCGGATTGAAGGGCTTGCTCAGGTAGTCATCGGCGCCGGACTCCAGGCCGCGGACGATGTCCTCACGGCTGGAGCGGGCGGTGAGCAGGATGATGTAGGTGTATCCGGGCAGCGCGCTACCACGGATACGCTGAACCAGCTCCGGGCCGGAGAGTCCGGGCATCATCCAATCGGTGATGACAAGCCGGTACGGCTCGCGCTGGAGGAGGTCCCAGGCGGCCTGCCCGTCGCTGACTACCGTCACGTCATGCTTATCCGGCGCAAGACCGGCGCGGACAATCCGGCCGAGCATTGGGTCATCGTCTGCCACCAGGATCCGCACCGATACCTCACCAGTTCGCAGCGTACGGGCCGGCGCGGCAGCTGCCTGCCAAGCGACGCGCCGGTATCCTGCTAGAGTGTCGGACAGCCATGGTGCACCCTGAAGGGGCTACTTGCGGCGGGCAGCGACGCGCTCATCCACCAGCCGGGCCAGGCGGATGGCGTACTCACCTTTGTCGTCACGATGCTTGGGGGCCAGGGTGGTGACATCGGCCGTGATGTTCCCGCGGTGGAACACCACCCAATACGTCACCATCTCGGCGCCGGCGGCGTCTGTGGCGTACATGCGCAACATCATCGCGTCTTCGCCCAACCGCGGCGCCGCCAGTTGGGTGATACCGAAGAAGGCGGTCTGCGCCTGGTTCAGCAGCGCCGGCGCCTCCTCCCACGCCTGGCGGGCACGGTCGGTATCATGGTAGCGATCGGCCGAGCTGGCGACGACCGCGGGCACGCGCGCCTTGGCAGCGGCGGCGGTGTAACGCGCCTCATAGCCGGCCTCCCGCCCCCAGCCGTCCAGCAAGGCGCGGATGGCGGAGGCGTTCTTGAAGGTGGCCGCGTACTCTTCGTTGCTGGTGAGCTTCTCCTCCAGCAGCGTGAATCCTTCGGGCAGGTCGGCCTCGCGCAGGACCACGGCGCGCAGGTCGTCGTCCGTCACCGGACGGGCGGCGGGACGGCTACCAGCGCCGGCGATCGCACCGCAGGCGGCAGACAGCCACACCAAGCAGGCGAAGGGCAGCAAGCTCCAGCGGCGCATGAGCATGATCCCGAGCAGGCTGGGCTGGCTACACGGCCGGCCTCACCGCTATTATCGGCTCGGATCACGCGGTGTCTGAGTGGTTTCGGCAGGCAATCCACTAGCGGATGCTGGTCCGCGCCAGCGCAACACCGGGCGGCGGGCGGCCGTCGCCTCGTCCAGGCGGGTGAGCGGCGCCGTGTACGGAGCGCCCTTTACCAGATCCGGCTGCGCTTCCGCCTCCCGGGCAATCGCCAGCAGCGCATCACAGAAGGCGTCCAGCGACTCGCGTGATTCCGCCTCCGTAGGCTCAATCATCAGCGCCTCTTCCACGATCAGCGGGAAGTAAATGGTGGGCGGATGAAAGCCGAAGTCCAGGAGCCGCTTGGCGATGTCGAGGGTGCGCACCCCCCGCGCCCGCTGGCGTGCGCCGGAGAATACCACTTCGTGCAGTACCGGCCGGTCATACGGCAGCTGATAGGCGTCGCGCAGCCGTGCCTGCACGTAGCGGGCGTTGAGCACGGCGGCGGCGCTCATCTCGCGCAGCCCTTCCGCCCCCAGCATCCGGATGTATGTCCATGCCCGCAGCAACACGCCGAAGTCCCCGCCGAACAGAGACAGCCGGCCGATAGACCGCGCCGGTGTGACGGGGAGATAGTAGGAAGGGGGGGAGGGCGGTTCCCCGCGCGCAGCGCCCGCGTCCCCGGCCTCTCGCGTCACCCAGGGCGCCGGTAGATAGGGCAGCAGGTGGCGCTTGACCGCCACGGGACCGGCGCCGGGACCGCCACCGCCATGGGGGGTGGAGAAGGTCTTGTGCACGTTGATGTGCCAGGCATCGAAGCCGAGGTCACCGGGGCACACCTGGCCGGCGATGGCGTTGAGGTTGGCGCCATCGCCGTACAGCTGCGCTCCGGCAGCGTGCACCCGCGCGCTGATCTGTTCGATCTGCTGCTCAAACAGGCCGAGCGTGTTGGGCAGCGTCAGCATCAGCGCCGCGGCCCGCTCATCCAACGCCGCTTCCAGCGCCGCCAGGTTGATGTTGCCATCGGTGGCGGTGGGGATGTGCACCACCTCGAACCCGCACATCGAGGCCGTGGCGGGGTTGGTGCCATGGGCCGAGTCTGGCACCAGCACCCGTGTCCGCTGTGTCTGGCCCTGATCGCGCAGGTAGGCGCGAATCATCAGCACCCCGGCGAACTCACCCTGCGCACCGGCCATCGGCGCCAGGGTGGCCCCATCCATGCCGGTGATGGCGGCGAGGAAGTCCTGCAACTCGCATAACACGCGCAGCGATCCCTGGGCGGTCTGCGGGTCCTGGAGCGGATGCATCCCCGCGAAGGCGGGATGGCGGGCGGCATCCTCGTTGATCTTGGGGTTGTACTTCATCGTGCACGAGCCGAGCGGATAGAATCCGCCATCGATGTTGTAGTTGAGTCTGGACAGGGCGGTGAAGTACCGCACCAGCCCCAACTGGTCCATCTCCGGCAGCCGGACACCATCGCGCAGCAGCGCGGCCTCCGGCAGTGGCGCCGCCGGCACATCGAGCGCGGGCAGTGTCACCGCCTGCCGCCCCGGCGCCGAGCGGTCGAATGTCAGCCGGTCCCCCATCGTGTCCCGGTATGGCTCGTGCATGGTGCGCTCCGCTGCGCTGCGCGCGTGATCCGGCAACAGGGAAGACGGAGATCACGGAGCCCCGTCCCCGGATGCCGGGTACGCCGCCTACCGCTCGTCCCGGCGCGGGCGCGGGCGGAAGCCACCGGGGCCGCCGGGACCGCGGTCCTCCCACTCACGCTCGCGGCGGGGGGGCTGGTCCTTGTAGCCGCCCCAGCCGCCGCCGCGCGGGCTGCCGCCCCCGCCTGGCTCGCCACGCCGGGGGCCGCCGCTCGGGCCACGCGCGGGGCCGCGGTCCCAACTACCGCCGCCGCCGCCACGATTCCAGCCACCCCGGTCGTCACGCGGGGGGCGATCTTCATAACCACGCTCCCGACCGCCGCGGGGGGCGAACTCTTCCTGGCGGCGCGGACCACCGTCACGCTCGCGCGTGCGTGGGGCAAAGCCGGCGCTGCCGGTTGGTCCTCGCTCGGGGCGCACGGGCCCGGCATCGCGGCCCAGCCCCTGCTGGCTGCGCAGACCGTTGAGGATAAACACCCGTGCCAGGGTGCCGGTGTCTAGCCCCAGGGCGCGCGCCTCTTTGGCCAGCGCCTCGAACTTATCCGCGTCGAGCGTGATCGTCAGCGAGCGGCCCAGCGCGCGTGCGGGCTCCGCCGGCGCGGACTTGGGTGCAGCTTTGGGCGCGGCCGCCCGACGCGGCGCGGCCATCACCGGCGCTACCGGCTCGTCCTCGCCATCCTCGACCTCGACCTCAACGCCGTCATCCGCATCGTCGAAGCCGTCATCATCCTCTTCGTCGAACTCGTCTTCGAGCGCTTCCAGCTCTTGCTTCAGTTCCTCTTGCTCAGCGGCCGGTGGCTGCGAGTTGTCCTGTGGCTCCTTGCGTCTGGGCATGGCGGCCTTCCCCCTTCACGGGCGGTGTTGTGCTTGACCTCATCGTAGCGGGTGCAACGTGCCGGGCGCGCATCCGCTCGGGCGATATCTGCCAAACTGCCACACCCAGCGGGCAATGCCCGGACAGCACGGCAGCGCGCGCCCGCTATCATCGGTCCATGATCTGCGAACCCACCGCCTGTATCCGTTTCTACGGCCACGCCACCGCGCTGATTGAGTTGGGCGGTGCGGCGGTGCTCACCGACCCCGTGCTGCGCGGGCGGGTGGCGCACCTGCGGCGGCGGCGGCCCCACCATCACCCCGAGCGCACCACCGACACGGTGATCATCTCCCACATCCATCAGGATCACCTGGACCGCCCCTCCCTGGAGCGGCTGGGCCGGGATACGCGCCTGATTGTGCCATTGGGCGCCGGGCGGCTGGTGCGGCGCTGGGGCTTCCACCGCGTGGACGAGGCCGCGCCGGGTGATCTGCTGACCGTTGCCGAAGGGGTCAGCGTGCGGGCTACCCATGCCGAACACAGCGGCTTCCGTCCGCCGCTCGGCCCGCGGGCGCTGTGCCTGGGATACGTCGTGACCGGTGGCGGTCACCGTGTGTACTTTGCCGGCGATACCGACCTGTTCCCGGAGATGGCGGCGCTGGGCCCTGTGGATGTGGCGCTGCTGCCGGTGTGGGGCTGGGGTCCGAACCTGGGACCGGGGCACCTGGATCCGCTGGAGGCGGCGCGGGCGCTGACGCTAATCCGCCCGGCGGTGGCGGTGCCGATTCACTGGGGGAGCCTGTACCCGTTGGGACTGCACGGACGCATGCATCACCATCTCATCCACCCGCCACACACCTTCGCCCGCCACGCCCGAGAACTGGCGCCCGCGGTCGATATCCGGGTGGTGCCGGTGGGCGGAGCGTTGTGCCATGACGGGGAGCGGTGGGGCTGAGGCGGTCCGGCTGGCGCGCCGGCTGGCCACCATCTGGCTGGTGGATACGGCGGCCTTCGCCCTGCTGGCGGCGCTGCTGCCCGGCGTATCGCTGTCCAGCCCGTTCGGTGCGCTGGCGGTGGTGTTCTGGATCGGCGTGCTGAACGTCACCCTGCGGCCACTGCTGCTAGCGCTGTCCATTCGCTTCCCGCTGCCGCTGGCTATGGTGCTGGCGTTTGTGCTCAACGTGCTCGCCATCCGCCAGGCCGACCGGCTGGTAGACAGCGTCCATGTCGCGCATGACCTGTGGGGGACGGCGGTAGCGCTGGGGATGGGGGCGCTGAATGCGTGGTTCTCCGGCCTGCTGGGCATCACCGAAGATGACTCGTTCTACCGCCACGTCATCGCCCGGCGGCTGGCACGGCGCAGCCCATCACCGGCCCCGGCCGGTCCCTGCCTGCTGGTGGTGCAGATCGATGGGCTGTCCGAGCCGGCGCTGCGGCGGGCGCTGTCCTCCGGCCGGATGCCCCACCTGGCCCGCTGGCTGGCGCAGGGCAGTCACCGACTGACGGGCTGGCAGTGCGATATCCCGTCGATGACCACGACCGCTCAGGCCGGTATCCTCCACGGGCGGACGGACGGCATCCCCGCCTTCCGGTGGTACGACCGGGCCGGCGGCCGCCTGGTCATCTCCAACAACCCGCGCGACGCCCACCAGCTCGATACCCGGCTGACCAGCCCCGCCGGCCTGCTGGCGGTGGACGGCTCCAGCATCGGCAACGTCTTTCGTGCCGGCGCCGCCCACCATGCCCTGACCATGAGCGGTCTGCTGGACGGCGGTACCCGCTTTGGTGTACGCGGCCGCGACCTGTATCCGTTCTTGCTCAACCCGTACACGTACGGCCGAGGAGCAGCGCGCATGGTGTGGGAGCTCGTGCTTGAGTACGGCCAGGGACTGCGGCAGTGGCTGCGGGGCGGGCCGCGGCCGGCGCGAGGGGGTGCGTTCCCGCTACTGCGCGTCGTGGTCAACGTGCTCATGCGCGATATCACCGTCTGGCTGGCGATTGACGACATCTACAGCGGACGGCGGGTGAGCTATATCGACCTGCTGGGGTATGACGAGGTGGCCCACCACGCCGGACCGCTGACCGGGGACGCGCTCGCAGTGCTACGCGGCATCGATAAGGCCTTCCGCCTGTTCGAGGTGGCGGCACGCAACGCCCCCCGGCCGGTGCAGATCGTGGTCCTGTCTGACCACGGCCAGAGCGCGGGCGTCCCCTTTGCCCGCCGCTACGGCGAGCCGCTGGATGCCGTGGTGGCGCGGTTGCTGGCGGGCAGCGATGTCCAGGCAGCCGGGGGCCACGATGAGGGCTGGGGGCGGCTGAACGCCACGCTAACGGCGGCCACGCAGGCGCCGGGAACGCTGGGCCGTACTACCCGCCGCGTGCTTTCTGACCGGATGGCCGGAGGGCTGGTGCAACTGGGGCCGCCACCGGCCGAGGTGGCGCGGGCGGATGTGGTGGTGTGCACTTCCGGCAACCTGGCGCACCTGTACTTCACCGGCCATCCCGCCCGCCTGACGAGCGAGCAGCTCGCGGCCCTCGCTCCGGGGCTGATCACCGGGCTCCGCACCCATCCAGGCATTGGCTTTGTCGTGGTCATCCCGGCCGGGGGCGAACCGCTGGCGCTGGGCGCGGCGGGCGAACGCAACCTGGCCACGGGCGCGGTCCACGGTGTGGACCCGCTGGCCGGGCTGCCACCGGCAACCGTGCTATGCTTCGCCCGGCTGGCGGGCTACGCCGAGAGCGGTGATGTGATCATCAACAGCATGGTGGATCCCGCAACCGGCGAGGTGGCGGCGTTCGAGGACCTAGCCGGCAGCCACGGCGGCGCCGGCGGCGATCAGACGGCCGCCTTCATCGCCTACCCCGCCGATTGGCCACCGCCTGCCGGGGCGCTGATCGGCGCCGAGGCCGTGCACCAGTTTCTGCGCGCCCATCTGGCCGCCGGCGGCTAGGGCTCCGTGTCATCGACCGCGACCGGCGTGCAGTCCATGTGCGCCCGCACGAAGCCGCCGGCCACGGCCCGCAGCGTCTCCGGCTGGTCCGGCGCTTCTTCCTCACCTCCGCAGACCGCGCAAATGAAGGCGGCCAGCGGCGGGCCGCCGTGCATCCGGCCGCTGCGCTCCACTCGGATATGCCTGGGGAGAGCGCTTTCGTCAAACGCCGCAGCCATGGTCGCCCCTTTCGCCGGCGCGGCGCCCGGGAACATGCTCCGCGCCACGCCTCCTCAGGGTACACCTACCGAACACGCCGGTAGCGTACGACCGCCGGCTTTACTCCGGATGGCCAACCTCATACAGCCAATCGGCGGCAGCACGCAGCTCAGGGACGGTGACCAGCGGCAGGGCAGCTGGACCGCGCAGGCGGGCGAGTAAGGCGGCATCATCCAGCACGTCATCATCGGTGGCCAGCAGCAGGGTTTGCATCCCACCGGCGGCGCCGGCCTTGCGGTTGAGGGAAGCGATGTCATCGACCCCCACCTGCGTGAGCGGGTAGCGACACTCCGTGTCCTTCCACATGATCGTGCCGCCGCTGCAACGCAGGGCATGGCCCAGCCCCAGCGCATGCCCCAGCTCGTGCGCCAGCACGTTCGCCTTGTCGGCCGCCGGGATGCGGGGGAAGACCTTCGGGTTGATGATGATGACGGATTTGTACGCCCAGCAAGGGGCGGCCACGGTGCACGGCGCCAGCGCCGCATCCAGGGACACCGCTCCGGCAATCGCGTTCGGCTGTTCCAGCGTGTCCTGATAGAAGCTGATACCCGGATGGCCGGGCACATCGCTGCAGGCGGTGTCGCCATCAGCGACGACGGTAAACGCCAGACCGCCGGTCCGCGCCGCCTCACGCCAGTGGCGGAAGCCCTGCGTGGCGGCCTGCTCCGCCTCGGCGGTCATCGGCCCGCAAATACCGACGGCGATCGGACCGTCCGCGCTCCACCAGGCGCCGTTCCAGGGCACGTTCTCGGCCACCGGCGGTAGCGTCCGCGGATCCACCGCCAGCGCCAGGTCGGTGACCGTTCCCGGGCGGAAGACGGCTTCGCCGGCCGGCATCACCCCACCAAACGGCGGCGCGACCTGGAAGCGCACGGCAGCGCCGGGCCGCGCACAAGTGACGGTGAGCGTATAGCTCCCCTCCTCGGTGGTGCGGACGGCGCCGCAGGCGCGGCCGTCTTGCTCGGCGCGCACTTCGCTGCCGGCCGGCGCCGGGCGGCTCTCGACGGTGAGCGCGCCGGAAAAGCGCTGGGCCGTGACGGCGGGGGTAGCGGGTGGCGGCGCGGGCGCAGCAGCGACGATGCTGCTACTGATCTGCGCGCAGGCCGGCCCCACCTCGACCCGGCGGGTGAGCGGATCATAGCCCGGCATGGTGGCGCGGATGTGCCACACGCCGGCGCCCGGCAGCGGCGTCACGTAGCGCCCGGCAGCGTCGCTGTGCGTGATGAACCCGGTCTCGACGACGGTCACCGTGGCACCAGCCAGCGCCCGGCCGGTAGTGGTATTGATCAGCGTGGCGCTAAAGGTGCAGCCTGCCTGTTGCTGCCACTGCATCTCCGATTCGGCAGACAGCGGGCGCACCGGCGCGGCCAGCGCCAGCAGCAGCAGCCCGGTGGCGATACGTAGCGCGCGTTTCATGCTCTGCAACCCCCACCTGGGTATCGAGTGGGGGAGCAAAACGTCTAGGGTAGGGGAACACCCGTAAGGGTGACTAGCCGTGGACGGTGCGCAACGCCTCCAGCACGGTGCGGGTGGCCGGGCTGCGGTTGATGGTGTAGAAGTGGATGCCAGGCGCTCCCCGAGCCAGCAGCTCGCGGCATTGGGCGATTGCCCACCGTACGCCCACGGCCTCCGCCTCTGCCGAGGTGGCGCAGCGCTCCAGTTGCAGGAGCAGCCGCGTAGGGATGGTGGCGCCGCACATGCGCGTCATCCGCTGGATCTGGGCAACATCCTGGATCGGCATCACCCCGGGAATCACCGGCGTCTCGATACCGGCCGCACGGAGCCGGGTGAGGAAGTCGAAGTAATGGGCGTTGTCGAAGAACAACTGCGTGATCAGGAACTCCGCCCCGGCCTCCACCTTGTAGCGGAGATTGGCTAGGTCGGCGTCCCGGTCATCCAGGTCTGGATGCCCCTCCGGGTAGCAGGCGCCGCCGATGCAGAAATCAAAGCCCTCGGCCCGCACAAACCGAATCAGCTCATCCGCGTGGGCAAAGCCGTCCGCCGCTGGGGTGAATACCACCTCACCACGGGGCGGGTCGCCACGCAGCGCCATCAGGTTTTGGACGCCGCTGTCCGCCAGATCACGCAAAATGGCACGCAGCTCCTCACGGGAGTGGCCGGTGCAGGTGAGATGTGCCATTGCCGGTATGCCGGTCTCGGCGGTGATGCGCGTCACCGTCTCGCGCGTCAGCGCCCGGGTGGAGCCGCCGGCGCCGTAGGTAACGGAGACGAAGCCCGGGGCGAGCGGCGCCAGGTCGGCAATGGAACGTTCCAGGGTGCGGGCCGCCGCCGGCGTGCGCGGCGGAAAGAACTCGAAGGAGAAGACCGGGCGTCCGGCCCGCAGGGTCTCACTGATGCGCGGATGGCGGCGGGCCGCCGGAGAAAGAGCCGTCATACTGATTGTTTCCATCCTCGCTACGGGCCAGCGGCATCGGGCGCGGGGTAATGGGCTCAGAGTAGCGTGTTCGCTCCCGGCCCGCCATGCGCGGCGGCGCTTGACGGCGGCCCCCGTTATGGCCAGGCTGAGGTATGCACGATAGTTGCACCAGATATGCCGGTATATTGGCTAGCACCATGGGGAGGCGCAGGTCATGATTCTGGTCACCGGCGGTACGGGATTCATCGGGAGCGCGGTGGTACGCACGCTGGCAGCGCAGGGCCGGCCGGTGGCCGTGCTCAGCACCCACCCCGAGCGGGCCCGGCAGCAGTTCGCCGGGCTGCCCGTCGATATCCGCCAGGGGGACGCCCGCGACGCCGCTTCACTGACCGCCGCCGCCACGGGCGTCGATACGATCATCTCCGCCATGCAGTTTCCCAACTTCCCCGTGGAGAACCCGCGCAAGGGCTACACCTTCATGGAGATTGACGCCCGCGGCAACGAACGGCTGGTGGCGGCCGGACAGGCGGCGGGTGTGCGAACGTTCGTCTATCTCTCCGGGGCAGGAGCGGCGGCAGCGGCGCCGTATCATTGGTTCCGCGCCAAGTGGCAGGCGGAGGAGGCAATCCGCGCCGGCGGGATGCGCTATACCATCATCCGCCCCTCGTGGGTGTACGGCCCGGGCGACAAGTCGCTCAATCGCTTCGCGGCGCTGGCCCGACGGCTGCCGGTGATGCCCGTCATCGGCAGCGGCCGCCAGCGCATGCAGCCGGTGTTCCTGGATGATGTGGTGCGGGTGGTGACCGGCAGCCTGGACATGCCCGCGGCGGCCAATCAGACGCTCGAGATCGGCGGCCCGGAAGTGCTGAGCATGAACGACGTACTGCGCGTCATGCTGGAGGTGATGGGCAAGCGCCGGCCACTGGTCCACGTTCCGGCGCGGTTACCGCGGCTGGCAGGTACGCTGATGGGGCTCCTACCGTTGCCCTCCCGCCCGCTCAGCCCGGACGCCGTCACCTTCATCACCATGGACGCGCTGGCGGACACTACCGCCCTGGTGCGCGCCTTTCCCGATGTGCGCCTCACCCCGCTACGCGAAGGGCTGCGTACCTATCTGGCGCCGGCGGGCTAACGTCCGTCAGCTGTCCATCAGGCCGGGTATGGACAGGTTACGGCCGGGGCAAGCAGTGGCAGCGTAGTCGCGGTGGCGCCCCACCGCCTCTGGTGGCAGGTCATAACGTACCTGTAGCGCCTGCACCATCGCGCGCAGCGCCGCCAGTTGGGCGGCGTTCGGCTGCTGGACGTCGTAATCCCCGAGCACGGCCACGAGGGCATGGCCGGCGGGGTCATAGTCCGTCGCCGTGTCGCCGGCGAACGCCAGCGGCCGCCCCTCCCACACCACACCATCCAGATCGATCAGGAGGTGGTAGGCGATATCCGGCCAGCCACGCTCCGGGCCTTGGTGAAACGACTGGATGATCCGTAGATACTCCGGCGCGGCGGGTGCTCCCCACCAGGCCGGCGGGCCGGTATGGTGCAGCGTCACCCGATCGATCACGTGCGGCCGTAAACCGTCACGCGGTGGCGCGGCGTCCCAGGCGGTGCGGGGCTGCATCAGCAGCTCCTCAGCCCGCGTCCGGCGCGGCCACAGCGCCGCCGCCAGGAGCGCGGTCAGCAGGGTACGGCGGCGCAGGCGGAAGGCGGGCATCGAGGCTGTCCCCAAGACCGGCGAACACGTGTGCGACACGGCGTATACTGGCCGGGCGGGCAGGCCGCCCATGACGCCCCCGCCCCAACGCTGCACGGGGACCGCATCATGAACCGGACAGACCGGCTGCTGGCGATTGTGCTGGAGATGCAGGCGCGGGGCAACGTCCGCGCCGAAGACCTGGCCCGCTCCTTCGAAGTGTCCAAGCGCACGATCTACCGGGACATCACCGCGCTCTCCGAGGCGCGCGTGCCGATCATTGCCAGCCCCGGTACCGGCTACCGGCTGATGGAGGGATACTTCCTGCCGCCGCTTTCCTTCACGCCAGATGAAGCGGCGATGCTGGTCGTGGGGGCGCAGGCCGTGCAGTTTGTGGTCGATACCGCCTACCGCGAGGCGGCGACGATGGCGCTGCGCAAGCTGGAGGCGGTGCTGCCCCCAGCCTCGCGCGAGCACGTCCAGGAGCTGCATCGGAGCATGCGTATCTTCGGCGGCTGGGCCTCGGAGACGGACGCCGCCAAGCTGGTAGCGCTGCGTGAGGGTATCCTCTCCCGGCGGCCGGTGCGGATGCGCTACCACTCCCCGCAGTACGAGGCCCCCAGCGAGCGCGACGTCGAGCCGTACAGCCTCCAGTACTATCGCAACGTCTGGCACCTGGACGCCTTTTGCCGCCTGCGCCAGGAGATGCGTGAGTTTCGCTTGGATCGCATCGATGGCCTGACGCTGCTGGCCGAGACCTTCACCCGCGATGACCAGCTGATGGAACGCAGCCGGCGCAACCGTGAACGCAGCGTTGTTGTGCGGGTGCGGTTTGCGCCAGGCAGCCTGCGCTGGGTGCGGGAGGAGCGCCACTGGGGATACGTGGCGGACGAGGGGGATGGCGTGTTGCGCTTCGCCGTGGAGCGCCCGGCTGATATCGTCCCCTGGCTGCTGCGCTGGGGCGCCAGTGCCGAAGTGATCGAGCCGGATGCCGTGCGCGCCGCCATCGCCGGTGAAGCCCACCGCATTGCGAACATGTATTCGGCTGCGCTGCGCCACTGACAGGGCGGTGTCACTGCCGCCGCGTACCCTATCCCTACGGTGGGGAATTGCTCAAGGGGGTACGCGGATGTACGACTATGAGACGCGGCGGATGTGCCAGGGCATCGAGCGGGAGATGGAACTCGCGCGTGCCCTCCGGCTGGCGCGGCTGGGACTGCAGCCGGCGGAGTTGCAGCTGAACGTGTGGGGCACGCTACGCGCGCTGTGGCGACGCCGCCCGCACCTCGCCGCCGTCCTACGCGGGCAGCGTGCCGCCTCCTAACCCAGACAGATTGCGTTCCGGCCCGCCGTGGCGCTCTGCCCGGCGGGCCGCGCTGTCTCCTCTCTCCCCGACGACGAGGGCACTTCTGTGGATACCGTGACGCTTTTGCTGGCCCCCAACCAGCCGTTTGACTTCGCCGGCACGCTCACCTCCGCCGGACAATCCGGCCTGCTGCAGGCGGCAGTCAGCGTGGATGACATCACCGCCGCCCTGCTCGTCACCGCCGAGCCGGCGCTGCATGCGGTGCGCTGCACCCTCGTCAGTGAGCAACCATTGCCGGAACACCGGCAGCATATCCTGGCGGAGCGCGCCGGCCGCTGGCTCGGCCTGCACGACGACCTGCGCCCCTTCTACGCGCTGGCCGAAGGTGATACCGCGTTAGCGCCGCTCTGCGACCGCCTGCACGGCTACCACCCGCTGCGGATGCTCTCCACCGTCGAGGCTGCCAGCTGGGCGCTGCTCTCCCGTCGCACACCCGAGCCGCTGGCCCGCCGGCGGCTGGCCGCGCTGGCCGCGCGCTTCGGCGCGACGCTGGTGGTCGATGGTGCGACGCTGACAGCCTTCCCAGCGGCGGCGCGGCTGGCGACGCTCGCTCCGGCTGCACTGCTGCCGTACGCCGGTGATCTGCGCCGCGCGGAGCAGATCATCGCCGCGGCACGGGCGCTGGACGCGGTGGATGAAGCATGGCTGCGGGGCGGGCCAATCGACGCGGTGGACGGCTGGTTGCAGGCGCTACCCGGCTGCGGCGCGCGCGAGGCGGCGTTGGTGCTGCTGCTCGGCCTGGGGCGGATGGAGCGCGCACCGCTCGACGACCTGCCACTGCGCGCCGCCATCGCCGAGTACTACGGTGGCTGCACCGCGGAGACCGCCGCCGGTATCGCCGCCCGCTACGGCCCCTGGCAAGGATACTGGGCGCTGTATCTGACGCGAGGAGCATCGATGCCGAGGACCGGGCTTCTCTAACCTTCGTGCTACGACGAGCGGCGCCGCCCCCCGCCCGGAGGATGCATGGACGGCCCGGGCGGGCGGCGTGGGGCGGTCGGAGAGGCATGCACGCCCTTGCCCCCTACCTCTATCCTTTACGACCTCCTCGACCGCCGCTTGCCCTTGGGGCGGGGCGGCACGCCGGTGAGGGGGCGCGGGCGTACCCTGGGGCCGTCCTCCAGTGAGCGGGCGACGGCTGCCAGCGCCGAGCGCACATCGGCGGGGGGACGAACCCCCTCCTGCTGCTCCATAATGACCAGAGCGGCGGTCGCCACCGCACGGGAGAGCGCCGTCGCTGGTTCCGGCGCCACGCGCAGCGCCGCTTCGCGCTCGGCCAGCTCGTCGCGCAGCGCTTCGGCGGTCAGCTCGCCGTCTAGGTAGCGGCGAATGGCGGTGGCGAGCGTGGCGGAGTCGGTATCGGTCATCGCGGCCCTCGCAGTGGCAACGGACGGGGTACGTGCAGCCACAACATACGATACGACGGTATCCAGCAACCGGCATCCCGTTGCGCCAGGCGCCGGAGGGCAGGCAGTGGACTGCGGGAGCGGGGGGCCAGGAGGGTGAGGGGACGTTCCTGCCCGCTGCTCCCCCCTCCCGCCGCCGCCTGCTGGCCGGTATGGCGGGCGGGCTGGTGCTGATGGCGCTGCGTGGCAAGGGGCGAGCCGGCGCACGGCCCATCAATGAGGATGGTGTACCACACGCGCCACTGCCGCGAACACTCACCCCCAAGCGCCGGGACGAGGAGGAGAGCGCGCCTGCCTTCTCGCTGGTGGAGGAGGTAGAGCCGTGGGATGGCTTGCTCTTCCTGGCCGGCCGCCATCCCCGCTATCCCGGAGCAAGCCTGGATAGTCTGATGGGCTACTCTGCCGCCGATATCCTGGAGACCACTGACACCGATGTGATGGACGCCGTGCTTGCGCGGCACGGCCCGGCAGCATTGGATGCCCTCTACCAGCTGATCGCCGCCCAGGTGCTCGCGGCGCTGGCGCGGGTGTACGGCGGGCAGCCGCTGGTGCTAGCTCTGGATGCTGGTCACGGCGGCAAGCCCGGCGTGTATCACGACCCCGGCTCGCACGGCACCGAGGCGCAGCACGCCCGCCGTACCGCCGCCTGGATCGAGGTGCTGGCGGCGGGCGCCCCCTCGGTCACTGTCCGCCGCATCTACAACGACGCCATCGGTGATGACTTCTTCCTGCCGCCGCCCAACGACCGCAAGGGCGCAGCGGCGCTGACGCTGCGCAACATCCGCGGGGCGATGCTGGCGCACGAGGCCGCTGGCTGGAACGCTGCTCATGCCGGCGCGCCGGTGGCAGTGCATGTCATCTCCGTCCACTTCAACGCGGGCTCCGGTGGCATCCTCGTTTTGCATCAGGGGAGCACGGTGGCTCCGGAGTTTCAGGGCCGGTCGGTTGCCTTTGCGCGGGAGTACGTAGCCGCCACCCGCCCGGCCCTCAACGCCACCGGCCTGCTGCCGTACACCCTGCGGCTGGCGCTGGGCACCGGCCTCTCTGATGACGCGCTCCTGTACGAGCCCGCCTTCCGCACCAGCGGTATCAATCCGTATACCGGCGTGGATCGTTCTCGTTTGCCACGCCGCTATGCCATGCTGCAAACATCGCTGATGCAGCGCGATTACGCCGACGGCGCGCTGCGCTATCACGGGCTGGTGTGACCGATGCTGCCGCAGCACCCTGACCCGCGACGCGAACGGCTACGCGAGGCGCTGGGCCTGCGTCCCCTGCCGCCACCGGCGCCGCCGCCGCCTGCTCCCCGCCCCGCACCCGGCTGGGGCGAGGTGGTCGATGCCCGGCTGCGCGGTGTCGGGCGCGCCCGACCCAGCGGCGACCTCGACGATATCCATCACCACTTGCCCGGCTTCTGGCAGGACACCGCCGACGGCCGCGCCTTCATCGTCGAGCAGCGCTACGAGCTGGAGTACCGCCACGGCGGTCTGCGGCTGGGGGCAATGCTGGACACCTCCGCCGAGCTGTGGGCGCGCTTCGGCCGCGACCGCCGGCTGGCAGAGGTGGACCCGCGGCGGATGGTGTTTCTCGATACCGAGACAACGGGACTGGCGGGCGGCACCGGCACGGTCGCGTTCCTGGTCGGCATCGGTCACTTTCTCGATGGCCACTTCCGCCTGCGCCAGTACTTCCTGCGCGGCCCGTCAGAGGAGCGGGCGCTGCTGCGGGCGCTGACGGAATACCTGGACGGCTTTGAGGCGATCGTCACCTTCAACGGCAAGACCTTTGATCTGCCCCTGCTGGAGACGCGGTTGATCCTCGCCCGTCGCGAGCAGGCACTGACGGCCCTACCGCACCTGGACCTGCTTCATGCCGCCCGCCGGATCTACCGTGATCGCTTCGCCTCGTGCCGGCTGGGCGAACTGGAGCGACAGGTGCTGGGGCTGGAGCGGCAGGAGGATGTGCCGGGGGCAGAGATCCCCGCTCTCTACTTCCGCTACCTGCATACCCGCCGCTTCCGGCCGCTGGTGGGGGTGCTGCGTCACAACCGCGACGATGTGCTGTCGCTGGTGACGCTGACGGCCCACCTGGCGCGGCTGCACGGCGGCGCATTGCCGCTTTCCGCCGCCGACCAGCTGGCACTAGGCCGCGAACACGAGCACGATGGCCGGCCACAGGAGGCGATCTCCTGCTATCAGGCAGCGCTGCTGCTGGACCCGCGCGACGCCGAGCGCCACCAGTGTGAGGAGCGGCTGTCCGGGCTGTACAGGAAGCTCAGGCGCTGGGAGGAGGCGGTGCTGCTCTGGCAGTCCATCGCCACCAGCCCGGCAAACCGGCTGCTGTACCCGCTGGTAGAGCTGTCCAAGTACTACGAGCGCGTGGCCAAGGACCTACCCGCTGCCCGCGAGGCCGCCGCCCAAGCGCTCGCCCTGCTGGAGAGCTACCACGCCCGCCGCGGCTACCCGCGCGCTGCCGCCGAGCGTACCGCGCTCACCGCCCGCATTGCGCGGCTCGAGGCGCGGGCGGCAACCGGGGAGAGCCGCCGGCGCGCAGCAACAAAGGAGCCACGAACAATCAGTGCATAGCCCCCCCGGCCGGGATTGCCCCATCCTGCCGGATGCCATGACTCACGGACCCAGCCGCTCGCTGGGGTCGGGGGTGACCATGCTGATGAACGCGTAACGGCGGCGGCCGCGTTCGTCCGTGATGATGACGCGTAAATCGCCCAACGGCCCGCCGGAGAGACGGCAGACATCACCGCGCTCGAGCCGCCGCTCGCTCTCCGGCAGTGTCAGCACCCCGGACCACTGCTCGCCTCGCTGGGAAGCGTGAACCGACACCGGGAGTGCCTGCCCGTCTGGCATAAAGAACTGCGCCGCACCGTCATACAGAGCCATAAGCAGCTATCCGCCGTCAGCTTTCCACGGGGAGCGTTCCATTCCCCGCTCCTCCCCCAGCCGGCGCACCGGGACCGGGCCGGTGTCGTGGCCAGGGTAAAGCAGCAGATCATCCGGCAGCGGTGCGAGCACCTCGCGCAGCGAACGCGCCAGCACCTCCGCAGCGCCCGGCTCTGGTCCGGGGCGGCCGGGTGCGCCGATCATCAGCGTATCGCCGGTGAGCAGTGCGCCATCGAGCAACAAGCACTGTGACCCGGGAGTATGCCCGGGCGTATGCAGCAGCCGCGCCGTCAGCGCCCCCAGCCGCCATTCGGCGTCATGCCCCACCGCGCGGACCGGGCCCCGGTAGATCCGTGCCAGCGCCGCTGCGTCCTGCTCATGCACGAGCACCGCCGCACCGGTAGCCGCCACCACTTCCGCTACCCCGTGGGCGTGATCATCGTGGGCATGAGTAATCACCGCCGCGGTGATGCGCAGTCCCTCATCCTGCGCCCGCGCGATGATGGCCGCCGTATCCCACGCTGGGTCCACCAGCACCGCTGTTCCCGCAGCCCGAGAGCCCGCCAGATACGAGCAGTTCCAAAACGGCCCGTGCCGGAACCGGGCGATGACCAGGTCATCCCTCATACGACAAAGCATGAGGGATGATGGCGTCTCGGGGAAACCGGCGCCCGATCATTCCCCCGCCAGTTCGCTGACGGTAACCGGCTCCAGACCGCGGGCGCGGACGCCGTCGATGATGTCACCAAGAACGGCGGCGGTGGTCCAGCGGGTGGTGGGGCTGTCGAAGTGCAGAACAATGATTGCACCCGGCTCCGCCCCGGCCAGCGCACGGCGCAGGACGAGATCCGCGGTGGCGTCGGTGCGCCAGTCGGCGCTGTCCTGGCTCCACAGGATCGGGCGGTAGCCCAGCCGGGCGGCGATGCCGTTCACCCGCGCATCGCGGTAACCGGCCGAGGGGCTCCACAGCGGTCGGGTCGTACGGCCGGTGATGGCGCTAATGGCCGCATCGGCCCGTTCCAGGTCGGCGGCCACGGCGGCATCGGAGACGGCGGTTAGGTCGAACACACTGTGCCCGTGGCTGGCGATCTCGTGGCCTTCGCCCGCCATCCGCCGAACCAGGTCCGGATGCCGCTCAGCCCACCAACCGAGCAGGAAGAAGGTCGTCCGCACCCCGCGCGCGGCGAGCACATCGAGAATCTCCGGTGCGGGCTCGTAACCGGCGCCGGCGTTGATCACCAGCGCTAGCCGTGGCGCATCCGCCGGGCCGCGCACCAGCTCCTGCGCCGAGACGGGGACGCGCCGCAAGGGCGCCGGTGTGGCTGTCGCGGCCGGTGGCTCGGTGCTGCCATCGTCGGGCTGGAACAGGGCCAAGGACAGCGGCTCGCGTACACACGCAACCATCAACAACGCAGCGCACACCAGCAGCCAGCGCATCCGCTCCTCGCTCCTCTTGCAACGCACACTGTAGCAGCACCACGTACGCTATCCTCTGCCTATGCCACATGCCGACCCGGCCCTCCGTCCAATGCCTGCCGCTGCGCTCGCAGCCATCGTCGATGCAGCGGCGCCCGGCGGTCGGGTGACGGGGGTGCGACGGCTGCACGGCGGTGTCTCCGAGATCACCCATCTGGTGAGGCTGGCCGGCGCGGCGGGCGAGCGGCGGGCAGTGGTGGTGCGGCGTTACCAGACCGCCTCGATGCAGCGCTGGCCGGATGCGCCTGCCCGCATGTGGCGCACGCTGACGGCGCTGGCCGCGGCAAACACCGGCGTCCGCGCGCCGCGACCGGTGCTGTTCGACGAGTCGGGCGCCCGGTTCGGCGCACCGGCCGTGGTGATGACGCGCGAGCCGGGGCGGGCAGGGCTGCGACCCCGCGACCCAGAGCGCTGGCTGCGTGACCTGGCAGAGGCGGTCGTTCCCCTGCACCAGACGCCGATCACACCGGCGCTGGCGTTCCTCAACCGCCCGCGGGACTGGCCGGCTGTGCCACTGGCGGTGGCGCACGCCAACCAGCTGGCCCGCCACCCGCTGGGGGAGGTGATCCGCGCGGTGTTCCAGCGCCACAGCGCCGCCATGGCCCGGCTGCCGCTGTGCCTGATCCACGGTGATTACTGGGCCGGTAACACGCTGTGGCGGCGCGGGCGGCTGTCCGCCATTGTCGATTGGGAGCAGGCGGCGCTGTCCACACCGGGGGAGGAGATCGGCTATTGCCGCATGGATCTTGCCCTGCAGCGCAGCGAGACAGACGCCGATGCGTTTGGCCGTGCCTACGAGCAAGCCGCCGGCAGCACGGTGCCGTTTCTGCCCGTATGGGACCTGGCCGGGGCGATGCGCGTACCCGGCGAGCTGGAGCTATGGCTGCCCGGCTTTCAGGCGCTGGGCCTCACCCACTTGACGGTGGAGGAGTGCAAGCAGCGGTTGTTCACGTTCACGGAGCGGGCGCTGCACCGGGCACAGCAGCTTGACGGCGGCTGAGGGGCTAGCGGATGCCGGCCAATTCCTGGTACAGCCGGCCCAGCGGGGTGATGGACGCGTTCGGCTGTGGGCCTTCAACCAGCGTGATGCCGCCGAAGGCAGTATTCCAGCTCTCCCGTCCCTGCCAGACGGACCAGAGGAACCAGCGCTCGATGGACAGGGCGGCAGCGTTGGCCTCCAGCCAGCCGAACAGGGTGCGCATGTAGCGTTCCACATGATCATGGGCGAAGGCGCCGGCTGGAGCGGCCAGCCCGTCGCGCCACTCAATCGCGGGGTAGCCCCACAGGATGCCGGTCTCCGTCAGCCAGATGGGCCGGTCGCGCAACCCCGGATGGCTATCCAGCCACTCGCGCAGGCCGCGTACCTGGTTGATCTGCCGTTCTGCGTTGCCCTGCGGCAGCACGCTCCAATCCACGTCGTAGATGTGCAGCGCCCACACGTCGAACGGCGGCTCCTGCTCGTAACGGGCGAGATAGACGGCACGCATCGCCTCGGTCCAGGCGCGGCCCTCGGTGTAGCCGGCGCAGCGCTCGCAGGTGACGCTCCAGTTGAGCACATGCGGACCCACGAGCTTGGCCGTTGGGTCGGCAGCTTTGATCACCCCGGCCGCCCAAGCCAGCGCCTCGGCGTAGGCCTCGGGGGTGAGGTTGCCCATCTCCGGCACGTTCGGCTCGTTGTCGATGAACCAGTACGCCCCCGGCCAGCGCAGAACCCGCGTCCGCAGCGTACCGGCGTCGCGTCCGCCGGGCTGAGCAAAGAACAACCGCTGGGGGATACGGGTGCCCGGCGGCGGCGTGTAGTCCGGGCTGCAGCAGGGGATGAACCACTCCAGTCCGAGCGCCTGCACCCGCGAGGCGTCTGCCTGCGATAGGTTGACACCATAGCGGGAGCGGCGGTCCTGAGCAGACGGCCCCACCGGTGAGACGGGTGCGGTGACCAGCGGGGCGGCCGCAGGGGACTCCCCAGGCAGCGGCGCATACGACGTACGCGGCGGGGCCCCATCCGGCCGGCGCAGCCACAGCAGCACCCCGCCGAGCAGCAGGAGCGCCAGCCCGGCCAGCCCGCCCAGCCACATCCACCGCGTCACGCTGCCTCCGCGCCGCCACGCATCACGTCCCCTGTCAGGGTGAACGCCGGTGGGCGGGCCAGGTTACCGCGCGGCAGGCTCAGCGGTCCGTGTTCAGCCCGGCTTCCTGCTCCTGGTCGCGGACAGGGGGGCGGGTGGCGGTCCGGCGCTCCGGCAGCGGCGCACCACGTGCGAGGCGGCGGGTCGCCTGCTCAAGGGCGGACTCCAACGAGCCGGCTTCCTCGCGGGTGGCGACGGCGGTCCGCAGGATGATCGGCAGGAAGGCGCCATCCGGAGCTTGCAGATACTGGGCAGCCGCAGTGGCGCGGCTGAGATACATCCGAGCGCCATCGGCGTTGGCGCCCGGTAGCACCGCCGCGAACACGGCCGGGGCAATGCGGGCAGCGATATCGCTGCCTCGGGCACTATCCTGCACGGCGGCGGCGACCGTACGCACGAGCATCCCGGCGGCATCGGGGCCGTGTTGCATCCCGGCCGTGGCCAGGCCGGTAGCTTCCACCAGCGCTACTGCAACTTCGGCATGGTAGCGGCGGGCGCGTGCCTCCTCCCGGCGCATGGCGGCGGCCAGCCCGCGACGGTTGAGCAGGCCGGTCTGCGGATCGGTCCAGACCAGCGCCTCTAACCGGCGGGCGTGCTCCAGCAGCGCGATCATCTCGCGATCTTGGGCGCGTAACACCGCCAGCAGTTCTTCGACCGCGGCCAGACCGCGCTCGCCCAGCGCCAGCAACTGGTGAAGCGATGCGTCCTGTGCTGGGTCCTGCTCGCCGGCCATGCTCCCGCGCACCTCCGCTCCTCCAGCTTATGATCGAGCGGTGTCGATTGACGGTTGATGCTCTGTAGCGTCAGCATACCCCGGGTAACGGAGCGGTGACGGAACATCGTCGTTACAGATTATGACGCCTGCTGCCTAGGCGCACCTGTTGCTGACCGGACCAGTGCTGGGCCGGTACACTACGAGTAATGACGGAGGCAACGGCCATGGTGCTGGGACGGTTCTGGCTGACCTTGCTGGTGATGATGGTGGTGGGGGCGCTCCTTGGCGCCTTCGTGGGAATGATCTTCGGCTACAACAGCCACGAAGCTGGCTGGTGGCTGGCCGGCGCGGTGCTGGGTCTGTTTTACGGCACCATCACCGGCATCTCGCTGGCCGAGCGTTCATGAGCGGCGGGCACGAGCAGCCGCGGCGCCGCCCCACCATCGGCAAGATCGGCCGTGGCGCACCGACAAGCCGCTGCGCCGGGCCACCCGCCCCAGCGCTCGTGCACGGCATCGCTGAGTTCAATGCCGGGTTGTTCTTCGAGCAGCATGAGACGCTGGAGGAAGCTTGGATCGCGGAGGAGGACCCCGTCCGCTACCTGTACCAGGGCATCCTTCAGATCGGCGTCGGCTGCTATCACCTGCTGACCAAGCGCAACGCCCGCGGCGCCGGCCGGATGTGGGCCAAAGGGGTGCGGCTGCTGGAGAGCTTTCCGCCGGTGTGCTGCGGTGTCGACGTCACCGCCCTGATCGCCGCAACCCGTTCCTGCATGGCCGAGCTGGAGCGCGTGGCGCCCAACATCGATGCATTTGACCGGTCGCTCATTCCGCGCATCCGGCTGGCGGAGGAGCCATGACCGAGGCGGAGCGCTACGCGCGGGCACTGGCCGGCTACTGCGAGCTGTACCGGGCACTGGCGCGCGCCGCCCCGGCCGGATCAATCTTGGAAGAAGACGGGCTGATGGCGGCCTACACCGGCCCGCTCTTGCCGATGAACAACGCCGCCGTCGTGACGCGCGCCCCCCTGCACGCCGCAACCATGGTATCCCGCGCGCTCAGCACCTTCGCACGCTGGGGACAACGGTTCGCCATCGTCGTACCGGAGCGGGTGGCCCCGGCGGTCGCAGCGGCGGCACAGAGCGCGGGCTTCAGCCACCTCGCCTCCGAGCCGTTCATGCTGCTCGATGCGCTGCCGCCGCCGCCGCACGAGGTCCCCGGTCTCACCATTCAGCGGGTGGTGGCGCCGGAGACGTTGCAGCGCTACAACGACACCATGACAGCCGGTTTCGGCGGCGGGCCATGGGCCCTGCCGGGCATCCTGCGAGGCGAAGCGCTTCTGACCATTCCCGACTGCATCCACTACCTCGGCCTGCTGGACGGCGTCCCCGTCGCGACGGCCATGCGGTTGGATGGCGCGCGGGTGGCTGGGATCGCGAATGTCAGCACGCTGCACGCCTATCGCGGCCGGGGCATTGCCGCGCGGCTCACCTGGCAGGCCACTGCTGATGGATTCGCCGATGGCTGCGTGGCCGCCGCACTCACTGCTACCGAGCCGGGATTCCCCATCTATCAGCGCCTCGGCTTCCGCACGGCGGACACCTTCTCGCTGTGGCTTTCGCCGGATTGACACCGCCGGTCGCCGGTCGTGAGCCGCTCAGATCACCCCGTCCGCGCGTAGGGCGGCGATTTCCGCGGCGCCCAGGTCTTATCGGAACTGGGGCCCTCAAATGGGGCAAACGTGCGGGTCCAGGGATACCTTAGGCGACGTTACGGAAGCGCCGCTTCACGCCGCGCGCCCGTAGCGTCGTTGATAATGACCAGCGGTGTTCCAGCACCGCCGAGCAACTGCGCGTTGGCGTTGAGCAACTCGATGCCATACACCGTGCCATCAGGAGCGATATCAACGTTGATGTCCTCGCCCAGCGTCACCGTCTCCACCTCAGCAGGGCGGTCACCAAAGCGCAGATAGGCGATGTTGTAGCGTGGGTCGAAACTAATCTGCATACGCAGTCACCTGTCTGCGAAGAACTTCACAACCACGGTGATCACGAGCCAGCCATCTTCATCAACAGCATACGCGGTCACCTGCTTTGTTGCGTAGCGCCGGCCACGCCACATCTGACCATACGCGAACTCCTGCTGGAAACCACGGCGGTTCGCCCTCGCCGGGACGCTCCTTCCGCTCACAACAGTCGCCACGACCTCCTCGACGGTTGCTCCACGCTCGGCAAGCCGGCTGACCGCGTGTGGATGGAGACGAACGCTCATTCCTAGATCACCCCGTCGGCGCGCAGGGCGGCGATGTCCGCGGCGCCCAAACCGAGCAGGCCGCTGTAAACCTCGTGGTTGTGCTCGCCCAGCAGCGGCGCGCCACGCATCACCGCGCCGGGTGTGGCAGACAGCTTAGGGGTGATTCCCTGCATCCGCAGCGGGCCGAGGATGGGGTCATCCACGGTAATCACCGCCTCACGGGCGGCGAACTGCGGATCGATGAAGGCATCGGCAACGGTGCTGCTGGCGGCAACCGGCACCTCGGCTGCCCCCAATACGGCCTGCACCTGTGCCAGATCGTGTGCCGCCACCCAGTCGCGGATGGCGCGCTCAATCGGTTCGCGGTCCAGCGTCCGCCCAGGGGCATGCACGTAGCGCGGGTCAGTGGCCAGGTCTTCCCGGCCGATGGCGCGCATCAGGCGGCCGTACATCCGGTCCTCGGCCACGACGATCGCCGCCCAGCGGCCGTCGGCCGTGCGGAAGCCGCCAGAGGGAACGGCGGGGCCGGCATTACCCGTGCGCCCGCGCACCGCGCCGGTCTGGTCGTAGTCGGTGACGGTGTGCTCCATCACGCGGAAGACGCTCTCGAACAGCGAGGCATCGATCTCCTGCGCGGCACCGCCCCGGGCATCGCGATGATACAGCGCCATCATCAGGCCAAAGGCGCCGAAGGTACCGGTGAGGTAATCGGCAAGCGAAGTACCGGGGCGAACGGGCTCTCCCTCCGGCATCCCGGTGATGTGCCATAGCCCGCCGAATGCCAGACCCACGCGGTCATATCCCGGCTGCCGCCGGTACGGGCCGGTCTGCCCGAAGCCGGAGGCGCGGTAGATGATCAGGTGTGGATTGGCAGCGCGCAGCGTAGCGCCATCCAGCCCCCAGCCGTCGAGCGTGCCGGGGATGAAGTTCTCCACCAGCGCATCGGCGCAGCCTGCCAGCCGCAGCAGCAGTTCGCGGCCGGCCGGCCGGCGCAAATCGAGGGTGATGGACTTCTTGCCGCGGGCATCGGCAGCGAACCACAACGACGCGCCGTTCTTGATCGGGCCGAGCTGGCGCAGGGTATCACCCCGCCCGGGAATCTCAACCTTGATCACTTCGGCGCCGAAGTCCGCCAGCAGCGTCGCCGCGAAAGGCCCCGCCACCACCGTCCCCAGGTCCAGTACCCGCAACCCTGCCAGCGGCCCCTGTATCATCTCACGTCACCCCCACCTCCGAAGGATGACGGGAGAAGCGGGAACAGGGAACAGGGGGGCCAGCTCCCCTGCTCCGTTGCGGTCAGGGATCGCCTGCATCTCCCAGGCGGCGCTGATACGTCCCTGCGCTGACAGCCATCGCCCGCTCCTGGTGTGGCTACTCAACCGTGGCCTGCACTGGCGCCGTTCCGGCCGCGGGGCCAACCCAGATCGTCATCATGTTGACGAACTCCCGGATGCCGGCGGCGGACAGCTCCCGCCCGTACCCAGAGCGTTTGACTCCGCCGAACGGCAGCCGCGGATCCGAGGCAACCATGCCATTGATGAAGACCGAGCCGGATTCGATGCGGCGAGCGAGCGCTTGGGCGCGCGCCACATCACCGCACCACAGTGCCGCGCCCAGGCCAAAGTCAGAGTCGTTCGCCAGGCCAATCGCGTGCTCGGCGTCGCGGGCGCGGATAACGGCGGCTACCGGGCCGAACGTCTCCTCGCGGAAGACCGGCATCTCGGGCGTGACGGCGGTCAGCACCGTCGGCTCGTAGAACCAGCCGGTGCCCTCCCGGCGGCGGCCGCCCGTCACCACCCGTGCTCCCATCTGCACGGAAGCGGCTACCTGCCGCTCCAAGTCATCGAGCAGATCAGGGCGGGCCATTGCGCCGACCTGCGTGGATGGATCAGCAGGGTCACCGGTGCGCAGCGCCCGCACGGCTGCGGCGAAGGCCGCCTCGAAGGCATCGGCAATTGCCTCTTCGACGATGAAGCGCTTGGCCGCAATGCAGGACTGGCCGGTGTTCTGGAAGCGGGCGCGGGCCGCCGTCAGTGCGGCCGGCTCGACATCCGCGCCGGCCAGAACGATGAACGGGTCGGAGCCGCCCAGCTCCAGCACCGTCTTCTTGAGTGCCCGTCCGGCGGCGGCGGCCACCTTCTCACCCGTAATGTCGCTGCCGGTGAGGGTCACGGCCCGTACGCGCTTGTCGTTGATGACGCCATCCACGGCAGAACCAGGGATGAGCAGCGTGCCGAAGCAGCCCGGCGGCAAGCCGGCGTCGCGCAGCACCTCCTCGATGGCGAGCGCGCACTGCGGTACATTGCTGGCGTGCTTGAGCAGGCAGGTGTTGCCCGCCATCAGCGCCGGAGCGGCAAAGCGAAACACCTGCCAGAACGGGAAGTTCCAGGGCATCACCGCCAGGATCACCCCCAGCGGCTCATAGGCGATGTAGCTCTGAGCGGCGCTGGTCGCCACCGGCTCATCGGCCAGGAAGCCGGCGGCGTGCTCGGCGTAGAACTCGCAGTTCCAGGCGCACTTCTCCACCTCGGCCACAGCCTCACTGATCGGCTTGCCCATCTCGGCGGTAATCAGGCCGCCGTAGCGCTCCTTGCGTTCGCGCAGCAGCGCCGCCGCCCGCCGCAACACCGCCGCCCGTGCATCAAAGCCGCGCTCTCGCCAGCTGGGAAACGCAGCGTGCGCCCGTGCAACCAGCGCCGCCACCTGCTCGGGTGTGTGTTCGGCAATCTCGGCCAGCAGATGCCCGGTCGCCGGATTGATGGACTGCATGACAGCCCTCCACGTGTGAGGTTGGCCACAGGGTACATGGTGGGGAGCAGGGGGAAACGCGTCAGCGTTGGGTGAACGCGAGCAACAAGCGGTCAGCCATGAGCTGATACCCAGCGGTGGTGGCATGGATGTCGCGGTAGCGGGAGCACATCCAGGTCAGCTCGCAGGTGCGACCCGCGAACAGGTAGGAGATATCCACCACCCGCACGCCATGACGCTGAGCGGCGGCGGTCAACTGCTGGTTGAGACGGAGAAGATAGGGGGCGGTGTTGGGGCAGGCCTGCTCATAGGGGTTGTAGTAGGTGGTGAGCACCAGCGCGCCCGCGCCGCCCAACTCCTGGCGCAGGCCGCCAAGGATGGTATCGAGGTTGGTATCCAGCCGGGCCAGCGCCGCGTCAAAGCCGGGGACGTTCTCGGCGCACTGCGGACCAAGCTCGCTCAGCACATCGTTGGCGCCGATGGTGAGCGTGACAGGGCCCACGCGGCCGGGGTTGGCCCGAATGACCGCGCGTGCCTGCTCGTACTGGCTGCCCTCGTAGCGGCTCTTCGCCAACGACCGCATCCGGCAGCTTCCCGCCAGCATTGAGCCCGACGTCTCACCCGGACAGGAGAGGTTGACAAGCTGCTCGGCTCCCTGCTCCCGTAGCCGGGCAAACAGCAGGTCGGCGTAGCCGTTCGTGATATCGAAGTTTGGCTGATAGCCGTAGCCGACCGAGTCCCCCAGCGCCAGGTACACCGGCCGCGGAGCCAGCAACTCCGCTGCCTCCGGCTGTGGGCGGCCACGGAGCATCAGTGCTGCCACCACAGCCAGCCCCAGCAACGGCAACAGGAGCACAGCGCCCAGGATAAGGAACCGGCGGGACCGCATACGCGCCATCCGCGGAGGATGCTCTCTGCATTGTCGCAGGCTGCGGAGGAAAATTGGGAAAGGTTGCGGGGCTGTCCCCCTTACGCACTGCTCCCGTCGGGCGGGGGCGGAGCTCCCCTCACCCCCGGCCCCCTCTGCCGCCGGGCGGGAGAGGGGGAGGCGCCCCTTGTTCGCTGATCCCTCGGCGGGCGGACAGCGTTCGCAGCGAGCGCAGCAGTTCGGCGACGCCCCACGCCTGGGCAATGCAGCCGCCGGGGGTAAAGGGAGGCTCGGCATCGAACACCTCGCTGATCGAGCCGATGCCGGCTTCGCCCAGGTGCGCCAGCAGCCCATCCAGCAGGCCCGCGGCATCGCCAGCCTGCTCGGGATAGACGCGCAGCCAGGCATCGATATAGGGGCCGATCAGCCACGACCAGACCGTACCCTGGTGATAGGCGGCGTCGCGGGAGCGCAGGTCACCATCGTAGCGGGGCTGGTAGTCCGGGTGACCGGGGGCGAGGGAGCGCAGGCCGAAGGGGGTGAGCAGCCGGTCTTGCACCACTGCCAGCACGGTAGCCCAGCGCTCCGGCGCCAGCACGGCATGAGGCAGCGAAAGGGCGAACAACTGGTTGGGCCGGCAGGCGGCATCCTCCCCGTCCTCACCATCTACCACGTCATACAGATAGCCACCGGCCGCGTACCAGAAGCGCTCATTGAAGGAGCGATAGACGCGCTTGGCCATCCCGGCGTAAGGCGCAGCAGCGGTATCGCCCCGCTCGACGCGGGTCCAGCGCTCCAGCAGGCACAGCGCGTAGTACCACAGAGCATTGATCTCGACGGCCTTGCCCCGGCGGGGAGTCACCACCCAGTCACCCGCCTTGGCGTCCATCCAGGTGAGCTGGTAGCCCGCCGCTCCCTGGCGCAGCAGCCCGTCAGCCGGGTCCACGCCGATGCCGAAGCGCGTGCCGTGGACATGACAGGCGATGATCTCCTCCAGAACCGGCAACAGCCGCTGTAGCGAGTCGCGGTCGCCGGTGGCGGTCACGTAGCGGTCCAGCGCGTGAAAGAACCACAGGGTAGCGTCGGCCGTGTGGTACAGCCCTTCACGCTCACCCTCGGGGAACATGTTGGGGATGAGGCCGTCGCGCACATGCGCCGCAAAGGTGCGGAGGATCCGGCCGGCCTCGGCCGCCCGCCCGGTGGCGACTGTCAACCCCTCCAGGCTGATCATGGTGTCCCGGCCCCAATCGGTGAACCAGTGGTACCCGGCAATCACGGAGCGCGCCTCATCCCCGGCGGCACGGGCGC
>WBZO01000794.1_pt1 | contig 58609 bp, 43 predicted proteins | sample 5204261 | NCBI WGS metagenome assembly WBZO01 (sample SAMN12412400, study PRJNA552823) | activated sludge metagenome | isolation source: activated sludge from anammox sidestream of wastewater treatment plant... | place: USA: North Carolina | collected 2017-09
TATTTTGGGGGACTGGCAAGGCAGTGAAATAGGCGCATAGCCTTAGCTACGTAACTATTTCACTAACACAGCCAGCGCCCAAAAGACGCCGCCCAAATGCGTAAGTTATTTCCGACACGTTCCTTAGCTCCCACCTGCCTGAAATGGCTATTTCTCCGATCCCTAAAAATTATGGATGAAATTTGCAATAAATCTTGAGGAAAAGTTAGCTTTGGGTTTCCTCTATGGATGTTTTAATATTAAGCCCGGTGAAGGAGAATGAGCACCCAAAACTCAAGGCAACAGATAAATCTTAACCCACCGGTAAACCTCTATATATCCCGACCTGCTGACTGTTCCAATTTCGGATTTGGATGCTGTTTGAATTGAGCTTAGGAACGTGCCGGAAATAAGTTGGGTATTTCGGCGAGTGTATTTTGGGGGCTGGCAAGGCAGTGAAGTAGGGCCTTAGCTACGTAGCTATTTCACTAACACAGCCAGCGCCCAAAAGACGCCGCCCAAATGCGTAAGTTATTTCCAACACGTTCCTAAGGGAGCTAAAAAGTCGTCCTTCTCTACCTGGGCGAAGCGAATTTTTCGGCAATAGCTTTGGCTATTCCTTCAAAGTTTCCTTCACTTAGGACAAGGAATCCATTCTTTTTATCTCGGGCAGCCAAATCCAAAAAGGCTCTTAGAAACAACATTTTTTAACTACATAAACTATTTACATGCTATGTTTCCACGATTAGCACTACTCCCTATCGGGTTGTTTATTATATGGTGCTTTGTGTGTCAGCAATGGTATGTTTGCCACATTAAACAAAAGTGTGGCGACCTTCCTGCCGTTGTAGAAACACCAACTGCCGCTGTTGATAACCGCCCGCTTGTTTTCAACTGGTCGGATCCGACCGCAATTACCCGGTCGACTTTTGAGGCGTACCGAGACTCCATTCTGAGAAGCTTGAAGGAGGGTCAGTTGCTCGAAATCACCGGCCTGTATTTCAAAGATGAACCTGCACCTGAAGGCTTTGCCAACATGGGGCTTGCCAGAGCTGCTAAAGTTAAAGAACTGTTCTCCCAGTTCTTGCCACCCGAGCGGATCGTCGTAAATTCTCGTATGGTCAATGAATCCGATGGCGCTCGCAACGGACCTTTTGTCGCCACTGAGTTCAAAGTCAAGGACATGCCCAAAGGCAATGAAGTGGAAATTGCCGAAGTGGACAACACCATTACCATCCTGTTTCCCTACGGCAAGTCGGTGAAAGAGGCCAACCAGGCAGTAGATGATTACCTTGACAAGCTGGCTACCCGGTTGAAACAAACCAGCGAAACTGTGACTATTACCGGCCATACGGACGATTCGGGCACGATAGAGTTTAACATGAAACTCGGCCTGCAAAGAGCGATGCACATCCGGGATATCCTGGTCAGAAAAGGAATCCCCAAAGACCGCTTTACCGTCGAGTCAAAAGGCGAAAGCCAGCCGGTAGCCAGTAACGATACAGAGGAAGGCCAACGTCAAAACAGAAGGGTAGTATTGGTACTTAATAAATAACTTCTGCTTCCGCATAATGTGTTCATCCATTTTTAAACTAAAAAAAACTGACAATCATGTTTGAAAATACATTCCAAGGCCCTGGCGCGGGCACTTACATGGACCACACCTGGGAAATCCTGCTCATGTTGCTGGTTGCATTTTTACTTGGGTTGCTCCTGGGGTATATCCTCTGGTACAAGTGGCGCAAGCTATACCTCGAACTTCAGACCGAATACGAGCGCCTGAAAGCTAAACACCTCGACCTGGAACAACAACACGCAGCACTGCGCTACAAATGCGATGAGTTGGAGAATAACCTTAATAGTTGCCACAAACGCGTTACCAGCCTCGACGGCGACATCATGGCCCTGAAGGGGAAACTGTCAAAATGCGAGAGTGACCTGGCCCTGGCAACTGCCGCCGGCGTAGCAGGCAGGGACGTCGTCATGGGCGCTAAAGCTCCTAAACCCGATAAGATTGACGACCTGAAAATTGTCGAAGGCATCGGACCAAAAATTGAAAAACTGTGCAACAACGCCGGCATCTGGACCTTTGCACAACTGGCAGCTACCTCCGTGGAAGTTCTACAAAAAATACTCGATGACGCAGGGTCAAATTACAGGATCGCCAACCCGGGTACCTGGCCAAGACAAGCCGAACTGGCCGCTGCCAATAAATGGGATGAACTGAAAGAATACCAGGAATTCCTATTGGGGGGCAGACCACCGGAATAATCTTAATAATAGCAGGAGGGGGAAGTGATGCGGCCACTTCCCCCTTTTTTAGATATCAACTGCTTCACAAACCAAGTTGCCGCCCCTTTAACTCTCTTCAGGGCAACTTGCCCGAAATAAGTTGGGTATTATTTCCGGCACGTTCCTAAACCAGAATCATTGCCTTCGCTGCGTAAGAGCTTGTTTGCGTTTTGGTGCTTGAGTTAAAAACGAGCAATTTTTCGTCCCGTTTCCCCCCCCTTTTCAAATCAGTAACGCTGCTATGCCACTTCAAAAAGCTAAAATCCTGACAAAAAATTGCTCGTTTTCAGATGCTGTTTGGGTGGGGCTGCCCGAGAGAAGAAGGCGCCTTCTTAACCCGGTAAGCTTAATTTAAACAGCTTATAAGTGCTGTCGCCATCTCAAAGTTCGAGCAAGCCTTCGGGCAAATGCAGGACGAGCTTCTTCAATTCCTTATCCAGACTGACTACCAAATATGGGTGAAGAGGGATGAGAATATCCTTCCCCCCGTAATTCAACAAAGCCAACTCCTGCTGTGGGTATTCCAGCACCTCCTGAATCAGGCCGATACTGCCGTGGTTTACATCTTCCAGCGTGTAGCCCGCACATTCGGCAAAACTGACCTCGCTGGCCTCTTCGTCTAAAGCCTCCCGGACTTCCGAGGCCCTGAGAAAAATCTCTTTTGCGCTGAGTTCCTTGGCTTGTGCAGGAGAATCAACATCCTCTAACTTGAGCAGCAGATCGCCTGCCTCCCGGATGCCTTCTATAAAATAAGGTACAGGCTTTCCCTGTACTTTGACGAAAATAACTTTGGCCTCGAAGAAGTCCTCCAGAAACGAACCTTTGATTTCCACCTTCAATTCTCCCTGTGCTCCATGTGCTTTTTTCGTTTGACCAATCAGGATATAAGACTCGAGCATTTGAGTACTTTTTTGAAATGAATAATACACTGCCACCTGAAATGGCAATCCGGCTCTCCGAACCGTTCTTATTTTCTCTGATAAATCTTTGTGCAGGGCTGCAAAATGGGGAACTTCCATGCTTACCTTTGCAGAATGGAAAGCGTTTTAACAAAGATAGATATCCGCAAACTAACCTTGCTTGAATTGGAAGAATTTCTGCTGGTGCAGGGTGAGAAAAGATTCAGAGCCAGACAGATATGGGAGTGGCTCTGGAAGCGAGGAGCCCATTCTTTTGAAGAGATGACCAGCCTTTCAAAGGCTTTGCGCCAGATGTTGGATGAAAATTTCACCATCAACAGCATCGTGGAAGATAAGGTACAGCGCAGTTTCGACGGCACTGTCAAGACTCGGTTCCGCCTGCACGACGGGCTGAAAATTGAATCCGTCCTAATCCCCGTCCCGGATGAAAACCGCTTCACCGTCTGCGTTTCCTGCCAGGTGGGCTGCAATGTGGGCTGCAAGTTTTGTGCTACCGGCCAGATGAAACGAGTGCGCAATCTTGATGCTGCTGAAATATACGACCAGGTCATCCTCGTCAACCGGCAGTGCGAAGCCCTGTTTGGGCACCCTTTGACCAATGTCGTTTACATGGGTATGGGTGAGCCGCTGCTGACCTACCGCAATGTAAAGCAAAGCATCGAACTGATCACCTCCCCTCAGGGCCTTGGCATGTCTCCCCGTCGGATTACCGTCTCCACAGCAGGAATTGCAAAAATGATCCGCCAATTAGCCGATGACGGTATCAAAGTCAACCTGGCTCTGTCGCTGCACGCGGCAACTGACGAAAAGCGCAACCACATCATGCCCATCAACGAACACAACCACCTGGCATTGCTCATGGATGCCCTAGACTATTTTTATAAAAAAACCAGAAACCGCCTGAGCTACGAATATATCGCTTTCCGCAACTTCAACGACAGCCTGGAAGACGCCGTTCACCTCGCAGCCCTTTGCCGCCGCTTTCCTGTGAGGGTCAACATCATCGAATACAACCCGGTGGCAGGGGTCAGCCTCCACAAATCAACAGAAGACCAAATAGACCGGTTTGCTGCATACCTCAGCGAAAAAGGCGTGACTGTAACCGTGCGCCGCAGCCGGGGCAAGGATATTGATGCCGCCTGCGGCCAACTGGCAAATAAGGAATGAGGACCTGATGCGGCTTTTCGATCCTCTTTTTTTGTTTTTTGCAGACGGCGAGAAGGGCTGAGTTCGGAAGGAATCTTTCAAACCTTTTTATGGACGGCCTGAAATGGAGCAGGAAGCAGAGATTCCCTTATTTCCGGCACGTTCCTAAGCAATCTATTTTTGAAAAAAACGCTGCTCCCTGCGGGCAGCAACGCAGAACAGCATGAGCCGACAGGAAAAAATCGCCCGTTTTAATCCCTCTGGCATCGGACTGAAGAACGGCCGCTTCATCGGCCTGCCGTTCGACGAAGAAGATGCCCAGATTGTTCTCCTTCCCGTGCCCTGGGATGTCACCGTCTCCTATGCTGATGGCACGGCAACAGCTGCCCAGAATATCCTCGAAGCTTCCTCCCAGCTCGACCTCTTTGACCCCGACCTGCCTGATGCCTGGAAAACAGGCATCTATATGCGTCACCTCGACCTCCTCTGGCTCAACCGCAACCAAGAACTTCGCCCCCTGGCAGATAGCTTTATTGACTACCTGGAAAACGGAAATGCTCCGGATGATAAACAGCAGATGCGCACGGCATTAGAAGAAATAAACAACGCCTGCCTGGCTTTAAAAACCTGGGTTTATCAGGAAACCTCCGCCCTGCTGCGCAGCGGCAAGCGGGTCGGACTCGTGGGCGGCGAGCACAGTACCCCCCTGGGCTTCCTCGAAGCTCTGGCACAGCGTTTTGGCCACTTCGGCATCCTGCACATTGACGCCCACCAGGACTTGCGCCAGGCGTACGAAGGATTTACCTATTCTCACGCTTCGATTTTTTACAATACCTTAAAAATAGAAGCCGTCACAAAACTCGTCCAGGTAGGCATCCGGGATTACTGCGAAGAGGAGACAGAGCTGGTCAGAAGAGAAGCAGGCCGGGTGAAAGTCTGGTACGACCAGCAGATTAGAGAAGAGCTTTTTGAAGGGACGAGCTATGCGGAAATGTGCAGGCGCATAGTGGCTGACCTCCCTCGGCAGGTGTATGTCAGCTTTGACATTGACAGCCTGCTTCCCTACCTCTGCCCTGGCACCGGCACTCCCGTACCGGGAGGCCTGGAGTACGGGCAGGCAGTCTTCCTCCTGAAAACGCTGGTGGAAAGTGGCAGGGAAATCATCGGTTTTGACCTCTGCGAGGTGGCAGGGGTTGGCAATGAATGGGATGGCAACGTCGGTGCCCGCATCCTCTACAAACTTTGCAACCTGATGGCAAAATCTGCCGGCATCGGATCCTGAGAAGCTGTTTGGATTTAGCCCGGCGAGCTGAATTCAAACAGCTTCTTAGCTGCTTTGCTACTTGACCGGAGGAACTGAAGGCCTCACTTCCACCTTGCTGGGTAGTGTGCGGGGGTGCATTTTCAGCAAGTCCACGGTCATCTGGCCAAGGTCCTCCGGCTGGATTTTCCAGGCGTCGCCAGGATGGGGTACGTGGTGGTTGAAATGCGTAGCCACCGAACCCGGCATGATCGTCGTCACTTTGATTCCCTTGTAGCGCAAGTCGAGCATAACGGCCTGGGTGAAGCCCACCAACCCGAATTTGCTGGCGTTGTAGGCAGAAGATGAAGGCGAGAAATTCGTCCCTGCCAGGCTGGCAATCGTGATGATGTAACCCCGGGAAGCTTCCAACGCTTCCAACGCTGCCTTGATGCTGTAAAAAACCCCGGTGAGGTTGGTGTCAATTGTGTCGTGCCATTGTTCGGGCGTCATGTCTGCAATATTGACAAAGTGCCCAACCCCTGCATTGGCCACGAGCACATCGAGCTTTCCAAAGGCTGCAATAGTTTGCGCTACTGCACTTTTTTGGGAATCCAGGTCTTTGACGTCCGAAGCGATGCCAAGAATCCTGCCAGCGCCGATTCCCGAAAGCTCCTTTGCCGCCTGGGCTGCCCCTTCCTGGCTCCTGCTGGTGATGGCTACCTTCATTCCTTCTTTCAAAAGGCTTTTGGCAATCCCGTACCCGATTCCCTTACTGCCCCCTGTGATGAGGGCCGTTTTTCCTGAAATATCTTGCATAGTTTGAAATTTTTTCCCCAAAAAACACCCCAGAATGCGGGAGGAGGAAGGGGGAATGAAATTTTTTCCTCTTCCTCCCTAAAAAGCTGTTTAGATTTGGCTGCCCGAGAGAAAAAGGCAGCTTTTTAGAGCTTGTTTGCGATTTGGTCACTTGGTCAAAATCGCAAACAAGCTCTAAACCCCTAAGCTCAATTCAAACAGCTTCTAAGTAGTTATTATTATTTCATAGCACAAGCGCAAAAGAAAGAAAGCGCGCAGCAACCAGGGTGGATCAGTCTATATTTCTTTGAAAATACAATTTTCTATTGGTCATGTCGAAGGCACAAAGCCCGCCCCTCCCTGGGATGTAATTTGCATAGCAGCCGTTGTCAATGTCCAACACCTGGTGCTGTGCTAACCGACGGAGTTGGTTTTCTATGAAATCCCGGGCTACTATCGTGTGTCCGTGCAGGATGATGCGCCCGCCGAGCCGCCCGTAGTCAATTGTGTCGTACCAGTCGCGCAGGTACAACATATCTGCACTGGACTTTAACAGCTCTTCCTGTTGGAAGTTCAACCCTGCATGAACCAGGATGTACTCGCCCACCTCCAGCACATAGGGCAGTTGCTGCATGAACTGCCGGTACTTCAGCGGTACGGCTGTCGCCTTCGACACTCCAAAGCTGCGTAGGGTTTGCATACCTCCCCAGACCCGGTACCAGATTTCAAAGAAATGGCGGTCCTGGCAGGCATGGTTAAATCCGTCTTCGTGGTTCCCGCGCAGGCATTGCACCTTGTACCCCAGTGCCTGCATGTCAAAAATTACATCCAGTACTTCCCTGGAACCCGGGCCTCTGTCAATGTAATCCCCCAGCAGGTATAATTCGTCTGCCTGGGAAAGCCCCACCTGCTCCAGCAGTGCTGTAAAGCTTCGGTAGCACCCGTGAATGTCTGTCATTGCAATTTGCCGCATAGTTGCAAAGTTAGCCTGCCAGCAAAAAAAAATGATACTTTTGCAGCGCTCAAAAAACCGGGGCCATTTTAAGTGTTGACAACCCCAACCCGACTCAAACTATTTTAAATGATAGACTTACTGCGGCAAAGTGTCCTCCATGCAATTAAAGACCTCTACGGTGAAGAACCAGCAGGCGACCAGATGACCTTCAACGTCACCCGGAAGGAATTCGAAGGCGATTACACCCTGGTAGTGTTTCCCTTTACAAAAATTGCCAAAAAAGCACCGCCGGTCATCGCTCAGGAAATAGGGAACTACCTGGTAGAACACCAACCTCTTGTGGCGCGATTCAACGTCGTGCAGGGTTTTCTCAACCTGGTCATCAGCGACCGTTTTTGGCTGGATTTTACCCTGAAAGCCGCTGAGGACCGGGATTTTGGCAGACAGGCCCCCAAGGGCAAAAAAGTGATAGTAGAGTACTGCTCGCCCAACACCAACAAACCCCTGCACCTGGGGCATATCCGCAACATCCTGCTCGGCTGGTCCTGTTCAAAGCTCAACGAGGCAGTGGGCTATGACGTGGTGAAAGTGCAGGTGATTAACGACCGGGGTATCGCTATATGCAAGAGCATGCTGGCATGGCAGAAGTACGCCAACGGAGCCACACCCGAAAGCACAGGTATAAAAAGTGACCACTTCGTCGGCAATTACTACGTCTTGTTCGAGCAAAAATTTCAGGAAGAATACAAGGACTGGCAGGCCTCGACTATAGGTAAATCCCTTTTTGAAAAAGAACACAAGCCCGAGCAAAGCCCCGAAGACTTTTTTAAGGCGTATAAAAACAGCTACTTCAACGAACACAGCCAGCTCGGTCGGGAGGCTCGGCAAATGCTGAAAAACTGGGAACTCAGTGACCCCTACATCCTGCACCTTTGGAAGCAGATGAACGCCTGGGTCTATGCAGGCTTTGATAAAACTTACCGCAGCCTGGGTGTCAGTTTTGATAAATACTATTACGAGTCCGAGACCTACCTGCTGGGAAAAGATATCGTGGAGCAAGGCCTTGCCAGTGGCGTTTTTTACAAACAAAAAGACGGCAGCGTCTGGGCAGACCTCACCTCAGTGGGACTGGATCAAAAAGTCATCCTGCGCAGCGATGGCACTTCGATGTACATCACCCAGGACCTGGGAACAGCACAAATGCGCTATCGGGATTACGGCGTGGAAAAGATGGTCTATGTCGTCGGCGATGAGCAGAACTACCACTTCCAGGTGCTTTTTGAGCTGCTCAAGCGCTTGGGCGAGCCTTATGCCGCTGGCCTGTACCACCTGAGTTACGGCATGATAGACCTTCCTACCGGCAAGATGAAAAGCCGGGAAGGAACCGTCGTAGATGCCGACGACCTGATCGCCAAAATGGTGGAAGAGGCAACCAGGGAGGCTTCCCAGCGAGGCGAAATTGCTTCCCTTCCCAAGCCGGAGCAGGATGAGATCATCCGCAAAGTAGCGATGGCAGCCCTCAAGTTTCACATCATCAAAGTTAATTCTAAAAAGCGCATGGTCTTCGATCCCAAGGAGAGTGTGGACTTGCAGGGGCAGACAGGCCCTCATATCCAGTACGCTTACGTGCGCATCCGTTCTGTGCTGCGCAAAGTCGCTGAGCAGGAAGCTACCAGCCTCAGCCTGGCAGGTAGCTATGGCCCCATTCAGCCCCAGGAGAAAGAGCTGATCTCCCTGCTCTACCGCTTCCCCGAAACTGTACAAGCTGCCGCTGTCGGCTACGACCCTTCGTTGGTTGCCAATTACTGCTACGAGCTGGCAAAATCTTTTCACCGCTTTTTCACCGACCTGTCTATTCTGAAAGCCGAATCCGCGCCAGCAAAAGCCTTCCGCTTGCAACTCTGCCAGGTGACCGCCAGGGTACTGCAAAGCGGCATGGAGCTGTTGGGCATCGAAATGCCCGAGCGGATGTAAGCCTCCGCTATTTTATTTCATTACCCTTTTTCAGGACGACACGAGCAGGAGGCTGCTATCATTGAGTCGCTCCTCTCTGCGCCCTGAAAAACCTCATTTCCCCGGAACTTCCCCTGTATTTTTTGGTTTGAAGTATCAAAGGTTAAGGTTTTTCGTAGAAATTTGCGCCCTGCTACGAAAACAGCAAGAAACATTGGAGCAAAAAAAATAGATATGACTACTAATATTCAGGAAACGGCTGAAAAAGCCCCGCTGAATTTTATCGAAGAAATTATTGAGCAAGGCATTGCGCAAGGCAGGTACGACGGCAGGATTCACACCCGCTTCCCGCCGGAGCCGAACGGCTACCTGCACATTGGCCATGCCAAATCCATATGCCTCAACTTTGGGCTGGCCCAGAAGTACAACGGCAAGTGCAACCTGCGCTTTGATGACACCAACCCCGTCACCGAAGAAACCGAATACGTGGACAGCATCATCGGCGATGTGCGCTGGCTGGGCTTCGAACCCGATGCCGTTTACTACGCTTCCGACTACTTCGGGCAGTTGTACGAATATGCCCTGGATCTCATCCGCAAAGGCCTGGCCTATGTGGACGACTCCACCAGCGAGGAAATAGCTGCCATGAAAGGCAACCCTACCCAGCCCGGCACGCCCAGTCCCTACCGCAACCGCAGCGTGGAGGAAAATCTGGAACTCTTTACCCGCATGAAAAACGGTGAGTTTCCCGGCGGCAGCCGGGTGTTGAGAGCAAAAATTGACATGGCCTCCCCCAACATGATCATGCGTGACCCCGTCCTCTATCGCATCAAATTTGCCCACCATCACCGCACCGGCGACAAGTGGTGCATCTATCCCATGTACGACATGGCCCATGGTCAGAGCGACAGCATTGAAAAAATTACCCACTCTATTTGCACCCTGGAGTTCATGCCGCATCGAGAGTTGTACGATTGGTGCATCGAAAAATTGGAAATCTTCCCCTCAAAACAATACGAATTTGCCCGATTGAACATGACCTACACCGTGATGTCCAAGCGCAAGCTACTGCAACTGGTGAACGAAAAGTTCGTGAAAGGTTGGGATGACCCCCGCATGCCCACCATCACCGGCATGCGGCGAAGGGGCTACACTGCAGCAGCAATCCGAAACTTCGCCGCCCGGGTGGGTGTGGCTAAAAGAGAAAACATCATTGACCTGAGCCTCCTGGAATTCTGTGTGCGCGAAGACCTGAACAAGATCGCCACCCGTGCCATGGCCGTGCTGGACCCCCTGAAGGTCATTATCACCAACTACCCCGAGGGCCAAACAGAATGGCTGGCCGCCGAAAACAACCCCGAAGACCCCGCCGCTGGAACTCGCCAGCTGCCCTTCTCCCGGGAGCTCTGGATTGAACAGGAAGACTTCCTGGAAAACCCCCCACCCAAGTTCTTCCGCCTTTCGCCTGGTGGCCTGGCACGTCTCAAGAGCGCTTACATTATTCGCTGCGACGAGGCCCTGAAAGACGCCACCGGCAGGGTGATAGCACTTCACTGCACCTACTTCCCCGAATCAAAGAGCGGCAGCGACACCTCCGGCCTGAAGCCCAAAACGGCTATCCACTGGGTTTCTGCACCCCATGCAATACCCGGCGAAGTCCGGCTCTACGATCGGCTGCTCATGGTAGAAAATGCCGCCGAAGACCCGCGGGACTTTAAAGAACTCCTCAATCCCGACTCCTTGAGAGTGGTGGAAAATGCCTGGCTGGAACCCGCCCTGGCCGGGGTGACTCCCGGCAAGCACTTCCAGTTCATCCGCCTGGGTTACTTTACGTCCGACCTGGATACCGCAGCAGGAAAACCCGTCTTCAACCGAACCGTGACGCTGAAGGATGCTTGGGCGAAGATTGCCGGAAAGAAATGAGAAAACCCCGGGAAGTGTCTTTTTACAAAATTAAAAGCAGGGCTATTGAAAGGCTACCGAGTGGAAGAAGCCCAAACCCCTGGCCGGCTGCCCGATGACCGCTCAACACTAGCCAGCCAGAGCTTGCTTTCTGCTCCAGCAAGGCCGACCTTCCAGGGACTTGTTCCTTAGAGCATGTTGGGGTTTTGGTGCTTGAGCCGAGATGCTGTTTGAATTGAGCTTACCAAGTTAAAAAGGATGAGTTTTTTGTCAGGTTTTTAGCTTTTGAAATGGCGTAGCATCCCTACAGAGTTGAAAAAAGGTAAAAAACAGGCGAAAAAGGACCGTTTTTAACCAAGTGGTCAAATCCTCATCATGCTCTGGCTAGGACAGCAAGCCGGGCATTCCCTCTCTGAAATCGGCGTCCACTGCTTACATTTGCCCTCATGAACCTGCAGGAGCTAAAACTCACCAATTTTAAAAACTACAAAACTCAGTCGCTGGAGTTTTCAGCCCGGCTCAACCTGATCACAGGATTGAACGGCATGGGAAAAACTAGCCTACTGGATGCCGTGTACTACTTGTGCATGGGCAAGAGCTACTTTCAGGGAACGGACAGGAACGTGGTGCGGCAAGGGGAAGAGTTTTTCCGGCTGGAGGGGTACTTTTTTTTAAATAAAAAAAGAGAAAAAATAGTGGCCAAGGTCGTGCCCGGCAAGCAGAAAACCTTTGAGCACAACGACAACCCTTACTCCCGCATCTCGGACCACGTGGGCCTGCTGCCAGTGGTCTTCATGGCGCCGGACGATACGGTGCTGGCGCTGGAAGGCAGCGAGGAGCGGCGCCGCTTCATGGATAACACGCTGTGCCAGCTTGACCATCGCTACCTGGAAGAGCTGGTGACGTACAACCGGATTTTAGAAAAGCGCAATGCCCAACTGAGGCAGTTTGCCGAGAGAAACAGCTTCAACGCCACCCTGCTGGAGACCTTCAACTGGCAACTGGCAGCCCCCGCAGCTTATATCTTAGAGCAGCGCAATCGGTTCATCGGGGCTTTCCAGCCCATTTTCAATGAGTATTACGAGGTGATCTGCGGGGGTGCAGAGCTGGTGGACTGCTACTACCGCACGCAACTGAGCGGACACGATTTCCTATCTTTGCTGGCCGAAGTTGCCGAAAAAGACCGCAGCCTGCAACGTACTACCGTGGGTGTTCACAAAGACGACCTGGTCTTTCAGTTGAAAGGTATGCCGCTGAAGCGCTTCGCCTCGCAGGGCCAACTCAAGTCCTTTGTACTGTCTCTCAAGCTGGCCCAGTACGAATGCCTGCGCAGGGAAAAAGGCACGGCTCCCATTCTGCTGATTGACGACTTGTTCGACAAATTGGACGACGACCGGGTCAGCCAGTTGGTAGAGTTGCTGCTGAAAAGCGATTTTGGCCAAGTGTTTATCACCGACACCCACCCAGGGCGGGCAGAAAACTTGGCACTCCGATTCGGGGGGGAATACCGCAAATTCTCCGTCGAAAATGGGCAGGTAAAAGGGTAGGCTGGGGGCTTTGAAAAGCAAAGCCCGGAACTTCCGATCATTCAAATATTCAATTTCCAAAAATGACCGAGCATACCATTGTCAACCTCAGCGAAGTGAGCATTTACCAGAAAGAGAACCTGGTGCTGAGCAACGTGAACCTGAACCTCACAAAAGGCGAGTTTGTCTATCTAATCGGAAAAACGGGCAGCGGCAAGTCCAGCCTATTGAAAACCCTGTACGCCGCTATCCCCCTGACACATGGCAGAGGAACAACCGCTGGTTTCGACCTCAAAAAGCTCAATCGCCGCAGCATCCCGCTCCTGCGCCGCAAGCTGGGCATTGTATTTCAGGACTTCAACCTGCTGGATGACCGGACAGTGGAGGACAACCTGTTGTTTTCTCTGAAAGCAATGGGCTGGGAGGACAAGCAGAAAATGCACCGCCGCATCAATGAGCTATTGGAAAAAGTGGATTTAAAGGGGAAGAACGGAAAAATGCCGCATGCCATTTCGGGAGGGGAGCAGCAGCGGGTCGTCATTGCACGGGCCTTGCTCAACAGCCCTGAACTCATCATCGCCGACGAGCCTACCGGCAACCTGGACCCCGAAACCTCAGACGAAATCCTCCTGCTGCTGCGCAAACTGGCACAGGAAAACAACACGGCTGTGATCTTTGCCACCCACGACTACCGCATTTTGGAAAATTTCCCCGCCCGCATTATCCGCTGCCACTTGGGAAAACTCATAGACGAAGAAGACGTGGTGATGGGTTGAGGTGTTTGAATTGCCCCCCTTTCTTTGTGAAAAACTGCTCCCGCCCACAGGGGCTAAGTAGCCAAATCCCTGGCATGCTCTTATAGACGCTGAAACTCCTGCCAGGCAGCCTGTGCGATTTTGAGCGTCAGGTCTTCGATAAAATAACTCCCCGCTGCGGGGTCACTCACCCAGTCCAGGTGACTTTCCATTTTTAAAATATGCTGAACGTTGCGGGCCATGCGCCGGAAGAAGGAAGTGCTTTCGCCCTGAAAAGCGTCGGCAGGCAGTATCGTCAGTCGGTCAGCACCGCCGATGACAGCGGCCATTGCCTGCGTGGCGGACTGGATCATGTTGTAATTTGCATCTCGGGTTTGAGCCCCAGGAGCCAGGTGCACCTCGATGGGCGGCATGGCGAGATTCGCTAACCCATAGACTTTCAGGACATTGGCCCAGAGGTGCCTCAATGCCCTGAGTTTGGCTATTGCTACAAAGTAATTTTTGCCAATGGAAATAGAGAATTGCAGGAAGGAGTTGGCTGTTTCGGCTGGAATACCCTTGTCCTCCAGCAAATCCAACCAGCGGACAGATTCTGCTATGGTGTTTGCCAGCTCCGCCACTACGCTATCCTCTCCAGCAAAAAACCGCCCTGCATCCACGGGCAGCACTTTGCAGGCCGGCAGCTTTTTTCCGGCCAGCTCCACTAGCTCCGCAGCGTCTTCGGCGACGACGGCATCGGGGAACGCCCAGTTGACACTGCCCTGCAGCGAGGAAGTTTCCGTCTGCCTGCCCACAGCCACGTGGCCCAGTTGATGCAGCAGTTGCAGTGGTCGGGCGTTTTTGTTTTTTTCATAAAAATGAATGGAAACGGCATCCAGCACGATGCCTTCCAGCAGGGACTCCATGCGGTGGGCACCTGGGTTTTCGTCGAGGAGGAAACGCAACGCCTGCACACCACCTGTCAGTGCTTCGTGAGCAGTGCGGTTGGCCTGTAAAATATTGCTTGCCGGAATGTCTTCCGCAATTTCCCAGTCGCCTACGGCAGGCAGGGGTGCTGGCAGCTCCTGCAGATCCATTGCGTGGGGGAATGGGTCAATGGAGAGTTTGCCGAGGCGGAACTGCAGCTCTTCGAGCGGTTTGCCTTTCAGATCCTGTTGAATTTTAGCGAGCCATCCGGCTTTTGAAACAGGCGGAAATTCGGCAAGTAGTGGTTCCATGTAGGCGTAGTTATGCTGTGTGTCGCGGGCTTTGAGCCTTGGAAAGGAGCAAATTAGCCGACAGCAGCGGCTGCATATCCCGTCCTTAGAGAGGAAGGGAGGCGACCTGCTCCTGCGGAAAGACTCCGGCGCCCCAAGTCCGGCGATACAGGTAAAAGATAGCGCGTTGGTTTAGAGCTTGTTTGTGTTTTGGCCAAGTGACCAAATCGCAAACATGCTCTTAGCCCCTGGCTGAAGAGCTGTTGGGGTAAAATTACTTTCAGCGCCCCTGTTTTCCAAAATAAAACAGCCGCCGGGTGAAAAATCCGGCGGCTGTTCTGCTTGCAAGTGGCACATTCCGAAGAATCAATACCGGTAGTAGTCCGGCTTGAAGGGGCCTTGTTTGTCAACGCCGATATATTCGGCCTGCTTGGTGTTCAGTTCTTCCAGCTCTACGCCGATTTTTGCCAGATGGAGCCTTGCCACCTGCTCATCAAGGTGCTTGGGCAGGGTGTAAACTTTGTTTTCGTACTTATTGCTGTGTTTCCACAGCTCAATCTGCGCTAGCACCTGGTTGGTGAAGGAGTTGGACATAACGAAGGAGGGGTGGCCTGTGGCGCAGCCGAGGTTCACCAGGCGGCCTTCTGCCAGCAGGAGGATATCGTTGCCCTCGATGGTGTACTTGTCCACCTGGGGTTTGATGTTTACGTGGGTGTGGCCGTACTGTCCTTTCAGCCAGGCCACGTCAATTTCGTTGTCGAAGTGGCCGATGTTGCAGACGACGGTTTTGTCTTTCATCAATCTGAAATGCCTTTCCGTGACGATGTCGCAATTACCTGTAGCAGTGACGACGATATTGGCCTGGGGCACGGCGTTTTCCATTTTTAAAACCTGGAAGCCATCCATGGCGGCTTGGAGCGCACAGATTGGGTCAATTTCGGTGACGATTACCCGGCAGCCGGCACCGCGCAGCGAGGCAGCGGAGCCTTTGCCCACATCGCCATAGCCTGCTACAACGGCTACCTTGCCCGCCAACATCAGGTCGGTGGCGCGACGGATGGCGTCCACCAGGCTTTCCTTACAGCCGTATTTGTTGTCGAACTTGGATTTGGTCACGCTGTCGTTCACGTTGATGCAGGGTAGAGGCAGCGCTCCCTTTTTCTGGCGCTCATACAGGCGGTGGACTCCGGTGGTTGTCTCTTCACTGATGCCCCGCACACCGTGTGCCAGTTCAGGGTACTTGTCCAGCACGATATTGGTCAGGTCGCCGCCGTCGTCGAGGATCATATTCAGGGGCTCTCCGTTTTCAAAAGCAAAAAGCGTTTGCTCGATGCACCACCAGAATTCTTCCTCTGTTTGTCCTTTCCAGGCGAAGACGGGTAGGCCCTTTGCTGCGATGGCAGCGGCAGCGTGATCCTGGGTGGAGAAGATATTGCAGGAAGACCAGCTCACCTGGGCGCCTAATTCCACGAGCGTTTCGATCAGGACGGCTGTCTGCACGGTCATGTGGAGGCAGCCTGCAATGCGGGCTCCTTTCAGGGGTTTTTCTTTTCCGTATTGCTCCCGCAGTGCCATGAGGCCGGGCATTTCGGCTTCGGCCAGTTCGATTTCCTTGCGGCCCCAGCCGGCCAGGGAAATGTCTTTGACCTTATACCTCAGGGATGTCTCAGTTGCTTGCATTTTTTTAAAATTTTTGGGTAACTGCTTAGGAGAAGGCGGAAGGAAGCGCAGTTTTTCCTCTTCCTTCGCAGGATGTGGGGAAACGCCCTCCTGCCAAGTCGTTACAATTTTAAGTGATGAGTTAAATTGCGTTGGGATAGCTCCCTAAGAGCTTGTTTGGATTGGGCTGTCGATGATAAAAAGACACCTTTTTGGCCTGGTAAGCTCAATCCCAACAGCATCTAAAAACGAGCAATTTTTCGTCAATTTTTCTCCTTTTTTCCGTTGCGTAGCAGCGCTACGGAACTGGAAAAAGGGGGAAAAGTGGCGTAAAAGGGCCGTTTTTAGCCAAGTGACCAAAACGCAAACAAGCTCTAAAGCAAGGGAGAGCACATTTTCGAGGCGCAAAGATAAGTTTTTCTCCTTTGGCAAAAAAACCTGTTTTACCGGATCAGGGGGTTTGTATCCACTTGCCGTCGCTGGAAGCTGTTGGTTCTTCTGCCATTTTCTGTAACAGCTCGGGCAGGTTGTCTGCAACGGTCACCAGCGAGAGGTTGGATTCCCGTAGGAAGCCTTCCCGCCACAATTGTCTGAGGTGAGCCAGGAGGTTGTCGTAGAAGCCGTTGATGTTGAGGATGCCTATGGGCTTGTTGTGCAGGTGCAACTGCCGCCAGGTGAGTATCTCGAAAAACTCGTCGAGTGTGCCGTAGCCCCCTGGCAGGATGAGGAATCCGTCGGACAGCCCGGCCATGATCTCCTTGCGCTGGTGCATGGTTGTGGTGATGATAAGCCCGCTCAGGGTGGTGTGGCAGACTTCTTTTTCTTTTAAAAACCGAGGGATGACGCCCAGCACTTCGCCCTGGTTTTCCAGCGCAGCATCGGCCAGGATGCCCATTAGCCCGATGTTGCCAGCGCCATACACGATGCGGACTTTGCGCCTGGCGAGCATGGCGCCCGTAAGCCGGGCAACGTCACCGTAAATTTGGTTAAAACCCCTGGCAGAGCCACAGAAGACGCAGATGGTGTGCATGTTGTTTAGAGCTTGTTTGTTGGATTGGTTGCGTGGCAGCCCTCTTTGCCGTTCTGAAGGAGAGCCTCTGCCCAATCTCTTTTTTTCTAAATTTGCCGCCCCAAAAAAAGCACCTCAAACGCTAATCTCACAGTTGTCGGAGCCTTTTGTTTCTACATGCTGTATTTTTGTGAAATTTTTGAACTGTCAACAGCTGTTTGGATTGGGCTGCCCGAGATAAAAAGGCGCCTTTTTTGCCCGGTGAGCTAAATTTAAACAGCTTCTCAGTGAATGATCTGCTATGCAGTTGCAGCCTAAAGATCTCTACGAGCGCCTGGAATTTGATAAAATACTTGTGCTGCTCGAAAAAGAATGCCTCGGAGAGCTGGGGCGGGAAGCCATCAGGCAACTCCCGCTCCTTACGGAAGTGAAGGCTATCGAGCACCTGTTGAAGGAAGTGTCGGAGTACAAGCACAGCCTCGAAAAAAACGACCACTTCCCGTTAGCTCCCTACGAGGACCTCGCCGAAGACCTCAAAATGCTGGACATTGAGGAGTACGTGTTGCCGGAGGATGGCTTCCGTCGCATTCACGCTGTGCTGGTCATTGTGGGCGACCTGTTCCGCTTTTTTAACCCCGAGCGGGTAAAAATCTATCCAGCGCTGTTCCACATTATCCGGCCTCTGAATTTTGACGAAGGCCTCAGTGCAGCAATTGACAACGTGTTCGATGAAGAAGGAGGCATCCGGCCGGACGCCTCGCCCGGGCTGCAACGCATCCGGCGCAGTATCAGCAATAAAGAACGGGAACTTGACAAGGTGTTCCGCAACCTGATCATCACCTACCGCCACAGCGGCTGGCTCGCTGACAACGTCGAGAGCATCCGCAACAACCGCAGGGTGCTTAGCGTGCCGGTGGAGCATAAGCGAAAGATCAAAGGTATCATCCACGACGAAAGTACCACGGGCCGCACGGCCTTTATCGAGCCGGAGCCGGTTATTGAAATCAACAACGATATTTTTGACCTGCAACAGGAAGAGCGCCGGGAAATATGGCGCATCCTCAAAGAGCTGAGCGCTGTCCTGCGACCTTATACGCCACTCCTGCGGCAGTACCAGGCGCTGATCGTGCGCTACGACGTCATCTTGGCAAAAGCCCGGCTGGCTCTGCAAATGAACGCCGGTATGCCTCGGCGGCTGGTCAATCGCCCCCACTTCGGCACGGAGATGGGACGACACCCTCTCCTTTTTTTAAAAAATAAAAAAACAGATCGGGAAACCGTGCCCTTTGACCTGCAGTTGCACGGCGACAACCGCATCGTCATCCTTTCAGGCCCCAACGCAGGAGGCAAATCCATCCTGATGAAGTCCGTAGGCCTGCTGCAACTCATGCTACAGGCTGGCATGCTCGTACCCGTGGACGAGATCAGCGAGATGGGCGTGTTTAGGAAAATATTTGCCGACATAGGCGATCAGCAGTCTCTGGAAGATGACCTCTCCACCTATTCCAGCCGCCTGGCCAACATGCACAGCTTCCTCGAAAGCGCAGATGCGCAAACGCTGGTGTTGATCGATGAATTTGGCTCCGGCACCGACCCGAAAATGGGGGGAGCTATTGCAGAAGCTATTCTAAAAGAGCTGAATGAAAAAGGCGTCTGGGGGGTCATTACCACCCACTACTCCAACCTGAAAATGTTTGCTTTCAAAAATAAAGGCATCCTCAACGGCTCCATGCTCTTTGACCAACAGCATCTGGCCCCCACCTATCTGTTCAAAGCAGGCAGACCCGGCAGCAGCTACGCCTTTGAGATTGCTCAAAAAAGCGGACTTAGCAAGGACATTATCAGCTACGCCCGCAAACGAACGGGCAAGGGCGAAACCGCCGTGGATGACCTCCTCATTGACCTTCAACGGGAAAAAAAAGAGGTTGAAGATAAGTTGGCCAGCCTGACAGAACGGGAAAAGCAACTTGAAAAACTCATTAAAAACTACGAGGAACTCCACCGGGACCTCGAATATCGCCGGAAGAAGATCAAACTCGAAGCCCGCGAACAGGCGCTCCAACAGGTCGCCAGGGAAAACCGGGAGCTGGAACGCCTCGTCAGGGAGATCCGGGAGCAGCAAAACCTCGAAAAGGCCCGGGAGCTGGTATTGCAGCACAGGGAGGAGCGCCGCAAAACCGAAGAATCGGTGAAGGAGTTGCAAACTGAAATTTACGATGCGCCTGCTGCCCGGCATAGCAACGTGAAAAAGGGTGATATTCAACCCGGTGATTTTGTAAAAATGCGCAGCGGTGGCGCTACGGGTACGGTGGAATCCGTCGGAAAAAACAGCGCCATCGTCATCATCGGCCAAATGCGCATGACCGTCAAGCTGCGCGACCTCGAACACGCCCGCCCACTGCTGGACGTGCAGCCCACGGCGAGCATCCAAAGCGATACCCTTTCCCAAAATGCAGGGTTTGACAGCCGCCTGGATATTCGGGGCCTCACACCCGATGAGGCACTTCGCCGGGTGGAGGAGTTTATTGACCGGGCGCTCATGACCAGTGCCAGCCACCTGCGGATCGTCCATGGCAAAGGCACAGGTGCCCTGCGCAGCATCGTCCGCAACAAGCTCAGGGAATACCAGGAGGTGAAACAGGTCTATCATCCGGCGTCGGAAGAGGGTGGGGATGGGGTGACCCTGGTGGAGTTTTAGACTTGGCTTTTTATTTAAATCAACAGGCTGGCTCTTCCTTTGACAGGGAGTGGAGAATGTCAGGATTGGGGTTTCAAAGACCTCCTCGTCAAAGAATTAGCGCAGGTTGGGGATTAGGCCACCTGGCTAAAAATGGCCCTTTTTACCTGCTTTTTACCTTTTCTCCCGAAATATTGGCCCCTGCCATAGGGCTGTTTCCAGCTGTGCGGCAGCATGGCACAGTTCCTCTCCAGTGAGTGTTGGGCACAGGGGCTTTTGGCAGCCTACGGGCTATGCTATCGCACCCCCGCAGCTCGATCCTGCCCCTGCGGTGCACCCATAACAATGTTGATTCAGCACAATTTCCCGGTTGTTCAAAGTCTCCAGGTCGAAGTCATCCAGGTGGCGGGTGTGTGGAGGTGCTACCTTCAGGTCGAGCATCTGGTTGAAGTCGCAGTCGTAGAGGAAGCCGTCCCAGCTTACAGAGATGGTATTGCGGCACATCAGACCACTTAGGGTGGCGGGATTAAAGGCTTTGAGTAGCTCCTGCATGTAGCTTTCGTAGTTGCCTGACTGGAGCAGGTAGTCCAAAAAACGGCTGATGGGCAGGTTAGTCATGGTGAGCAGCTTGTTGAAAGTGATGCCATAACGCTGCTCCAGTTGCGCCTTGAATTGTTGCTCCAGCGAATGCTGGCTTCCGGGAAGGAAGGCGCCCGAGGGGTTGTACACCAGGTCGAGGTGCAGGCCTGTGCCCGATTTCCCGTAGCCCGCCTCGTTGAGCATTTTCAAAGCTCGGATGCTGTCGTCGAAGACGCCCTGGCCGCGTTGGGCATCGGTGCGGGACTTCGAATAGTAGGGTAGAGAAGAAACAACATGGACACAGTGCTTTGCAAAAAACGCTGGTAGATCCTGGTACCGTGGATTGCTGACAATGATGGTGAGGTTGCAGCGGTCTATAACCTTTTTCCCCAGCCTGCTCACTTCCTCCACGAACCAGCGGAAGTGCTGATTCATCTCTGGTGCGCCGCCGGTCAGATCCACTGTGTGGATGGCCGGAGTCGCTGTAATAATGCGGAGGCATTTTTCAAAATGGCTCCGGGACATCTGCTCGTGTTTCCGGTCGGGGCCTGCATCTACGTGGCAGTGAGCACAGGATTGGTTACAGAGTTTTCCGACGTTGATCTGGAATATTTCGATGCCCGAGGGCTGCAGCGGGTCAAAGCCGAGACCGGCAATTTGCTCTTTGAACGGAGGAATTCCGGCAGCAGCGGTTGTTGTCTTGTTCAGTACTTTCAACTGGAAGGAGCTGTTGCTCAGTTCGCTGCCTAAGCTGGCTAAAGTTTTACTTTTTTGATGAATGGACACGGTAAAGAGGTATATGGTTTATGAGAGCTTGTTTGCGATTGGGTCACTTAGTCGAAAACGGCCCTTTTTGTCCTGTTTTCACCCTTTGCCAAATTCGTGGCGCTGCCACGCAACTTCAAACAGCATCACGGCTCAGGCACCCAAACCCCAACAAGCTCTTAATAAATTGCACCTATCATTTTTAGAAAACCTCGAGTGGGAATGATTTTTTAAAAATAAGATGTACGCTTTATTTTTCCTTTGATCCTTATTCCCGACACGTTTCTTACATGGTTTTGTCTTTCACGTGGTTCATCATCTGGACGCCGTACACCAGGGTGGAGCCTGCTCGGATAGCAGCAGCCACGTGCACAGCCTCCATCATTTGTTCTTCGTCGCAACCTTGTTTGAGGCTTTCGGAGCTGTAGGCGTCAATGCAGTAGGGGCACTGGATGGCGTGAGCTACAGCCAGGGCGATCAGCGATTTTTCACGGACGCTGAGTGCCCCTTCTGCCATAACGTTGCTGTACCACTTGAAGAAATCCCTGCCCATTTGCTCCTGAAACTCTGTGATATTGCCAAATTGCGCCAGGTCGTTTTTGTTGAAATAGAACTCTTTTTCCATGTTTTTTTAAAATGTAACGTATATCGAAGAAAAATAAAATGACTGGTACGATTTATTAATGCTCCGTTTCCTATTTAGCAGAGGCATTTTTGAGGGAAAGTAGAAAGTTTTCCCCAAAGCATCCCAAAGTTGTGGAAGGAGGAATAAAAAATCAAGTTTTTTATTCCTCCTTCCACACGTTCCTAAATAGTGATAAAAAAATGACATTTTTGCAAAGATTGAACCGGGAGAATTGCGGGGCAAAACAAAGGAAATAAATCTAAGAAGCTGTTTGAATTGAGCTTCGGGGGAAAAAAGTTGCCTTTTTCTCTGCGGCAGCTCAATCCAAACAGCCTCTAAATGACGACCTTATGTTTTTCGAAAATGACCCTTCCAGCGGAGCGTATAACAATTTGAGAGCAGATCGTTTGCTGAAGACCCTTGAGTCGCTGCAGCGGCGGATCAGCGAGCGCTTTCCAGGCTCGGGGCTGAGCAAGGTCACGGCCGAGGTGCAGGAAGCCGGTGTGGGAGTGGTGCAGTTGGGAGAAAAACTGCGCAGACCCTATTGGGCACTCCGTCTGATGACGGTGACTTTTACCTTGATATTGCTTGGAATCACTGTTTGGGTGGTTGTGTTCTCCATCCGGCACTTGCCAAGTGGCGAAAGTGGCTTGGTGGATTTGTTGCAAGGTGTGGAGAGCGCCACCAATGACCTCATCTTCGTAGCGCTGGCTATTTTGTTTTTTTTTACGCTGGAGAGCAGGATCAAGCGCAAGGCAGCGCTCAAGTCGCTTCATCGCCTGCGCTCCCTTGCACACGTGGTGGATATGCACCAACTGACCAAAGACCCTTCTACTTTGCACAACGGAAGCAGGGCGACCGCTGCCACGCCAAAGCGCAACATGTCGGCCTACGACCTGACTCGCTACCTTGACTACTGTTCTGAATTGCTCGCTATCATCAGCAAACTGGCAGCTCTGCACGTCCAGAACTTCCAGGACTCCCAGGTGCTGGACACCGTGAACGACGTGGAAAACCTGTCGCAGGGCCTGTCGGGAAAAATCTGGCAAAAGATTATGATCCTCGACATGGCATCGCAGAGAGCTACCGCCGGCGAAACTTCGAGCGTATCCAGCGGCGCTTCCACCAGACCAGGATACCCAGAATGACAAGAGGCCAGATGTTGATGAAAAACAGCAGGATGTCCTGTGCTACGTGCCAGCCATTTTTTAAACCCGAAATGACCTTGCTCCAGAAAGACTCATAAAAAGTAGATGGTTCGGGCCTGTATTCGATGGTTTGGTACAGCTCGAGGTAGATGGTACTCAGGGCAACCTGGTCTTTCAGGTAGCGCAGACGGCCTTCCTTGGCTTCGATCTCTTCCTGAATAATGCGGATCTGCTCTTCGGCTTTGAGTACGTCTTCTACGGTTTTAGCTTTGTTGCGCAGAATGTCAATGTAACGGTCCCGCACTTCTTTTTTGGTTTTCAGGCGCGTGGTGACGTCCACGTACTCCTCGGTCACGTCCTGTGAAGAAATTCGCTTGTGCTGGATAAAGAGCGCCTCGCCTGACAGGTTGTTGAGCAAGGAGTCGAACTTGCCAGCAGGTACGCGGATGGTAATGGAGTTGGAGATTTCATAGTTGGAATTGGTCAAGGTGCTTTCAGAGACGTAGCCGCCGTATTTTTGAGCCGTCCTCTCTGCTTGTTTTGAGCTTTTATTGATGTCTTTTACCTGGATGCGCAGGTCAGCAGTTTTGATAATCTGCCGGGACACAGGCGCTCCAGCCGATGTAGAGGACTCCTGGCTTTGCTGCCTCTGTGGAGCTGGCTGCTCTTCATCGTTGGGGTTCAGTGGGTCAGTGGTGGATTCGCCGGTCGGCGAAGATTTGATCGCTTGCTCCGTATCCATGGTAGGAAAGGTGTCCTCGGATCCGGCATTTTGACAGGCGCTAACCCACAAAAGCAGAATAAACAGAGAGATGATTGAAGTTTTCATAAAAAAGGATTTGAAGGGAGATGCAGTTTTAAAACGAAATGACATAAATGTTGTTACCTTTTTTTCCGCTGTTGTGATTTCAAACCCTGAGAAGTTGTTTGGTCTAAGAGCTTGCTTGCGTTTTGGTGTTTGAGCCGAGATGCTGTTGGGATTGAGCTTACCGGGCTAAATACAAACAGCTGCACAGGGTAGGGTCGGGTGAACCAGGTGATGCAAAATGCGCTACTGTACCAATGACAAAAAGACAGCTTATCCTCAGAATTATTATGGCCTGTCTGATCTGTGTGGGTTTTATCTTGGCCGTTGTTTACGTTGTAAGCTATTTTTTGTAACTACTTAGAGCTTGGTTGAGATTTAATGCTTGAGCAGCATCTGAAAACGAGCAATTTTTTGTCAATTTTTCTCCTTTTTTCCGTTGCGTAGCAGCGATACGGAACGGAAAAAAGGGGGAAAAATGGCGTAAAAGGGCCGTTTTTAAGCCAAGTGACCAAATCGCAAACCAGTTCGCACTATTTTTTAAACTAAAACCTTGGGTCATGATAAAAAATATGGGTTCTATGGACCGGACTATCCGGGTGATTCTTGCAGTTGCTTTCGCCGTGCTTTATTTCACGGGAGTCATCAAAGGCATTTTGGGCATTGTGTTGCTCGTATTAGCTGTTGTATTTGTTTTTACGAGCTCAATTAGTTTTTGCCCGGTGTACCGCCTGCTCGGGATTAAAACCAACCCGGAGGAGAAGAAGAAATCCTGAATTAATCTTCTCTGGAGGGGGATGAAAGGCTGATGCGAGGCAGACCGTAGCGAGGTTGTGGGCAAAAATTGCGAACTTTGCGCCCAAAATAGATTATTCACGGTAAGCACTATGGTCTCCTCTCACTTTCCTTTGCCCCTGTTCAAGGCCATTAAACGCCTCCTGACGCTGGTCGTTCTGCTGTGGTTTTGTCAGAGTGTTTTTGCACAGCCACACAAAACAGGCACTTTCCGGGATGTGGTACTCCGGATTGATACCGCCGTTTATTCCCTTTCAAAAAATACGGTCAACATTGCAGGCGAGCAGCAGCTCTACTTCTATTACAGAGACGTGGATGCCGTGTGTGAAGTAGAGTTGTATCCCTACAACCCGGCGGCTATTCGCAAGCTACGCCTACAGCCCTCGGCAGATTTTACTATGGTGGACAGCTTGTTGCTCCTTGAGGATCACTTTAGCTTCAAGGTTCGGTTTACCCAATTGACCCGGACTGATTTTTTGAAATTTACGTTCTTCATCACCCCGCAGGGGAAGGGAGAGGCGCTCGTGCAGGAGCTGAAGCTCTTCCCGCTCACGGAAACGACAGCTTTTCTGGATCCGCCGGAGAGCAGGCTCTTCATCGGCGAAGAGCGGGTCTTTAACGTAGAAACCAACCGCCCTTTCAACATCCGCTATTTCAACCAATGGACCAAAGACCAAGATATCAATTATAAGTTCTCCATTGAGCAGGACAAGTTGCGCATCCACCTGCTGCCCACCAAGCCGGGTATCCGGGTACTCAATGCGGCTTTGCAGCTTAAAAAGCCCTTTCTTTCGTCCCAGGGCAAACCCGTGTATGAGCTTCCACCGCTGCACTACGAATTTGATGTAAGGGAGAGCAAGCTCATCTTTTTAAACACCAATAAAAAGGAGGTCAACCTAAACCGGGATCAGCCCGGGGAGCCTGTCGAAGTAGAACTGGACTACCATCCGAGCATCAAGCTCAACAAGACTTACCGCCTGGAAAAACAACAGGAGGAAAGCGGCGTCCTGATTGCCGAAATATTTACCCGCAGCATACTCGCCAACGGGAGGGTGGTGTGCTGGTTGCGGCCTTACAACCGACACCGCCAGTCGGAAGGCTATCTGTACATTAAGGACGGCGATGTCGCAAAATACTTGACCAATTTCAGCATTACCCCAGTGACGAGGGTGGAAAGCCTGAGTGTAATCCCGGTTAAGGGAAATGAGAGTCGGGGGCAAATGATTTTCCCGGGAGAGCAGGTGGAGATCAAGCTCGAAGGAGATGGGCTGCACAAGGCAAGCTTCTCCTTCGACGGGCTGACCGATGTGCGAACAGATACTCTGGTCAGAGGAGAAACTCAGGTGCTCTTCAGTGCCCGTGTTCCGGCAGACATCAAAAAGTCGGAGGTCACCCTGCTCAGCTACGGCCAGCCGACGGGGCTTTCTCTCAAAGTCAGAGAGTTTCAGATAGCCCATCCCCTTGATTTTGTCTCTCTCCATATCGAAAAACAACCCGACCGGGTGCTGACCGAGATTGACAAGACGATTTTTATAGATCGCACCCTTGACGACATCGTCATTGCCTTTGACCCGCAGAAAATTGACACCGACGGCCGTTTTTACGGCAAACAATACCTCATCATAGACATTCAAGTGACGAGCAACAGCTCTTTGGTGGACCGCAGGACACTCGAAAAGGTAGTTATCTGCCCGGGGGAAAACTCTCTGCGCTTCAGCCAATACGACCACAAAGACTGTCAGCCTAACAATATCAGCCTCAACCAGCTGCTGCGCCGCAAAACGTACGACCTCGATGAGTGGTCCAACATTGAGATCACCGTGCGGCACGATCCGCAGCAGCACGGTGGGCAGGGCTTTTCGAAAAGAGCTGAATTTATCCTGCGCCGCTACTCGTCCTTTGATATTGACGTATCCTTTCCGGCTGGCCTGTTGACTAAAAGATTTGGTGAGGACGGATTCGGAGCGCTCAGCGGGGTGAGCATGGCGGTCATTGCACAGTTCAGCTTTTACCATCCTCACCGCATAGCCAAGTACAGACCCTTCAAGTTCGGAGCGGGCTTTCTGGCACTCAATGCCTTCAACTTCAGCGAGAACAGCACCAACCGGGACGTGGGCTTCGTAGTGCTCGGTAGCCTATACCCCCTTCAGGGCAAGGCCAAGAAACTGAGTTTTCCTCTATACCTCGGCGGGGGCTACTTTTTATCTGAAAAGAAACTGTTCTATTTGCTGGGGCCGGGGATCAGGGTGCAGTTGTGAGCGGCTGAAGGCCGGGAAATACGGCAACTGCCTGGCCGAGTCTTCCCTCTTCCTCTTTACAAACAAGCTCTTAGGGAGCCTGCACCCCAAGGTCTTTCAGCTTCGTTTTTTGGTGTTTGTCGCCATTGGGCAAAAATAACCCGATGTCCTTTCCTACCTTTGGCAGTTGCAGGCTAATAACAGCATGCTGGCCGAAGGTTTGGTATCCGGGAGAGCCAGATACCGTTCCACGCGGATATCGAAGACTGCAAATTCATCAAGACCCCGTCTGCCACACACCCAAAACCGCCACTGTCAATTCCTTAAAAAAGTAATTGCTTAGCAGGGGGTGTTTTTAGGAGAAGTTGAAAATTTTCCCTGAACGACACCCTGAATTGCAGGAAGCGGATGAAGAAATGAAGCTTTTTCTTCCTCCTCCCGCACCTGCCTAAGTAGTTACAAAGAAAATAATTTCTATGCGCTTCCATTTTTTCTCTGCTGTGCTTCTGTGTCTGTTTCCATTGTTGACCCGCTCCCAAGTCGTTATCAATGAGTTTTCTGCTGCCAACATGAGCGGCATTACGGATAATTTTGGGGAACGGGAAGATTGGATCGAATTATATAATGCTGGAAATCAAGCCGTTGACCTTTCAGGCTATTACCTCAGCGATAAAATTAACAACACAGACAAGTGGAAATTCCCGGCAGGTATATTTATTGAGCCTGGGGAGTTCAAGCTCATTTTTGCCTCAGACCGGGATACTGTCATTGGCAGCTTCATCCATGCCGGGTTTAAGATCACCCAGACCAAGCCGGAGTATATCGCCCTGTTTGACGCTTCGCAAAACTTGCTGGACGCCCAGCAAACCACGCAACCCAACCAGGCAAACCACTCTACCGGTAGGGTGACAGATGGCGGAACGAGCTGGGGCATTTTTGCCATCCCAACGCCTGGAGGGCCGAATGCTTTGGCCTATCAGGGGTATGCAAGCACACCAGTGGCCAACATGCCTGCAGGATTTTACAATAATGCTGTCACCGTTTCGCTGAGTGCAGAGGGCGGCGCAACGATCCGCTATACCTTAGACGGGTCGGAGCCGGGACCCAACTCTACCACCTACACAGAGCCTGTCCTCATTACCCAAACCAGCGTACTCAAGGCAAAAGCTTTCAGCAATAACACCTCCCTGCTTCCTGGTTTTACGCTGGTCAATTCCTATTTCATCAATGTCAGCCACACCCTCATCGTCGTCTCCGTGGCAGGAACCGATGTTGCCAACCTGTTTGGAGGCACTCAATTTCATCCCTGGGGAAGCATCGAATTTTTTAAAAATGGACAGCGCCTTGACTGGGCTTATGGCGAGTTCAACAAGCACGGCAACGACTCCTGGGCTTATGCACAACGTGGAGTGGACTACATCACCCGCGATCAGATGGGCTATAAAAGCTCAATTTCCCATAAATTTTTTGAGACGACAGACCGGGACAAATTCCAACGCCTCATTCTCAAAGCCGCAGCTAACGACAACTTCCCGGCCCTCATGGGAGGTGCGCACATCAGGGATGCCTATGTTCAGACGCTTTCCCAAAAGGCAGGCCTCGACTTGGATGAGCGCTCCTGGGAGCCTTGCGTCCTTTATCTGAACGGCCAGTACTGGGGCGTTTACGATATTCGGGAAAAAGTGGACGACCCCGATTTTACGCGCTACTACTACGACCAAGGGGAAAAATGGCTGGACTACATCAAAACATGGGGCGGTACCTGGAACGAATACGGTAGCCGTACCGACTGGGATGCCTTGCACAACTTCATCACGACGGAGGACATGACTATCCCCTCTAATTACAACTACGTGAAAGAGCGCCTCAATCTGCTCAGCCTGATTGACTACATGCTCATCAACACCCACGTGGTGTGCAAAGACTGGCTCAACTGGAACACGGGCTGGTGGAGAGGCCGCAAGCCCGATGGCGGTGCTAAAACCTGGCGCTATACCCTGTGGGACTTGGACGCCACCTTTGGCCACTATACCAATTACACTTCTATTCCGGATGTGTCGCCCAATGCAGACCCCTGCTATGCAGAAGACCTGCCTCTGGATTTCGAAGGGCATGGAGCGATGATTCAGGCTCTGATGGCCAACGAAGAGTTTCACTCCCTTTACGTCAACCGCTACGCTGACCTACTCAACAGCTACTTTTCCTGTGACTACATGATCAGCCTGCTGGATTCCATGCTCGCCAGAATCACCCCCGAGATGCCGGGACAAATTCAGCGGTGGGGTGGTACCATGATGAACTGGCAGGCGAACGTGCAAATCCTGAAGAGTTTTATCAATACCCGGTGCCAGGTCATCAACCCCGGCATTGAGGGTTGCTACGATGTGACGGGGCCTTACCCGGTGACGGTCAGAATCTCCCCTGCACTGTCGCCTAACCAGGTGAAGGTCAATACTTTTGTCCCCGATAGCTTCCCGTTTGTAGGCGACTACTTCGTCGGCACCAAGCTGGACTTTCAGGCGCTGCCTGGCAACGGCTGGGTACTGGACCACTGGGAGGTACAGCACAATGTCTTTCAACCCAATCAATTCGCCGAGGTCATTCAACTAGGCCTCACGGATACCCTTGGCGAGGTGGTGACGGCCTTTTTCCGCCCAGCTATTCCCTGTGCACCTGCTGCAAATTTCCATTTTGATTCTACCTATTCCTCCCTGCACCTCAACTGGCAGGGGCCTGTAAATGCGCTGAGCTATGAGCTGGGATACCGTAAGGCGGGAACTGGGGAAGAGTGGACTACCTTGTCCTTGACCGTACAGGATTACACCATTTACGGACTTGAAGTGTGTACCCAGTACGAAGTCCGCATCCGCTCCATCTGCGACTTTTCAGTCGGGCAGTACGAGAATTTTGTTTTGAAAACCGCCTGCCTCACGGGCACCGAGCAAGCAGCCTCGGGGGTTTTGGAGTGGAATGTGTTTCCCAACCCCTTCCAGGATCAGCTCTCCCTTGATTTTGTTTTGTCAAAAGGAGCGGAGGTGCAGGTTCACCTGACGAACTTGGCGGGGCAGGTGCTTTATTCGCTGTCGCCCGGCTATCTTCCCGCCGGGCAGCATCGCCTACGCCTGGAGGTGGAGCCGCAGTGGAGTAGCGGACTTTATTTTGTTCAGCTAATCGCTGAAGAAGGTAGGGTCGTTAAAAAAGTGGTGAAGCAGTAGAGCTTGCTCCGAAGGTATTTATTGATTAAAAGCAGGCAGCCGTACCCTTTTTTTGTACGCCAGAAAACTTTTGCGCCAGCGCCCTGTTTCACCATCGCTTTAAAAAAGAGAAACAGGCCGGACGGAAACTGAAGATTTTTCAGAAATACCTTCCGCACTTTCGAAGACTTAGAGCATGTTTGCGAGTTGGTCACTTGATCAAATCCTCAACCTGCTCTTACAGACAACACCTGAATTATGGAATTAGGAATTGGCATGTTTGGAGACCTGAGTTTTGATTTCCAGACAAAGAAATACCTGAAGGCTTCCGACCGGCTCAAGGAAATTATCGAAGAAGTCAGGCTGGCCGATGAGCTGGGTATTGATTTATTTGCCATGGGAGAACACCATCGGGAGGACTACGCTGTGCCAGCCCCCGAGATCGTTTTAGCAGCACTGGCCACCGTCACAAAAAATATCACCTTGTCAAGTGGGGTAAACGTCATCAGCTCCACCGACCCCGTTAAGTTGTTCCAGGATTATACCGTGATTGACTTGCTGTCGAACCACCGTGCAGAGATCATGGCTGGTCGTGGCAGCTTTATAGAATCCTTCCCCTTATTTGGTTGCAGCTTAGAGAACTACAACGAGTTGTTTGTGGAAAAACTGGAGCTGCTGCTGCAACTAAGGGCTGCTGAAAAGATCACCTGGCAGGGGAAATTTCGTGCACCGCTGGTCAACCAGGCCATTTACCCTAGGCCAGAGCGGGAAATCCCCATTTCTATTGCCGTTGGTGGAACGACTTCCTCTGTTTACCGGGCTGCAAAACTCGGCCTGCCCATCGTTTTTGCCATCATCGGTGGAAGGCCTGTCCAGTTTAAACCCCTGATTGAATTGTACAGGGAAGAATACCTGAACAACGGGCATGACCCCGGAAAATTAAAAGTTAGCGTACATTCCCACACCTTCATCGCCAATTCGGAGGAGGAAATTATGAGGGAATATTTCCCCCACTATGCACATGCCATGAATAAAATCGGAAAGGAAAGAGGCTGGTACGGCTCCTACACGCCTGTGAGTTTCAAAGCAGGCATAAGCCCCGATGGCGTCTTGTACATGGGAGATCCCGGTTACGTTGCTGAGAAAATCATCGCTACGATAGAACTGCTCGGCATAGACCAGTACATTGCCCACATCGACGTGGGAGGTCCTACCCACAAACAGATGATGAGGACCATTGAACTGTACGGAAGCCAGGTTGTGCCGATGGTGAAGAAGCATTTTGAAGGCTGAGTCCAACTGTGGATTTTTGCCTGGCTGCCTGTGTCTTCCGTTTTTTCGGATGTGGGGACTTTACTTCCCTCTTTGTCTGAAAACCAGAGACTTTGCCCCTGTGTATTTACTTTTCTTGTAACTATTTCACTAACACAGCCAGCGCCCAAAAGACGCCGCCCAAATGCGTAAGTTATTTCCGACACGTTCCTAAGTACTCACTTTTCTTTTTTCTTCCAGATTTTCCAGTCTTCCTTCCAATCGAAGCCTCCCTTTTTCTTGCGTGCCTTTTTCTTATTTTCCTTCTGCAACTTCTTGTAGTCCTTGTTGGTGAGGAACACGTAGCGGACGGAAACGCCCGATTGGAGGTAAATACCCTTGTCGCCACCTCTGATGTTGACAGCGGGCTTGAAGTCGTAGGAGATATTCAGGCGGGCGAGGGTCAGTTCGGCACCGCAAATAAGGCTGAACCCCAACGGATCCCCAATGCCTTTGGGCTTGTCGGGGGAAGGGGGCTGGCTGTTCCAGCCTTTGTGGGGGCCGCCACCCACGTAGATATTCAGCCCTTTGTGTACCACGGGATAGTGCTGTTCGACTAATAGGCTGATCATGATTTCTTCACGCTGGAAGCTGGACTGAACGATGCCTTCCAGGGAGGTATTTTGGGCGATTCGCTGCTGGAGAGTGAAACCCCAGTCGGTGCCCATGCGAAGGCCACCCGTAGTCAGATAAGACTGGGAGCGTGCAGGCAGACTGAGAATTACAGCAGCGAGGAGCAGGAGCAATTTTTTCATGTTGTCTTGGATGCGTTTGAGCTGCGCCTTCTTCGGGCATGTCCTTCAAACGAAAATAGTGAATCCCGTATTCTGAGGTTCGATAGGTGTGCTGTAAAATACCGATTAAAGATAAAACCCCAGCGGGCGATTTTTTCAACGGGAAACTTTGACTTTGATTTTCTGAAAGGCACTATTTTGCTGCCCCTTAGCGCATGTTGGGGATTTGGCCACTTGGCTAAAACGGCCCTTTTTCGCCTGCTTTTAACCTTTTTTCAACTTCGCAGGGATACTATGTAACTTCAAACAGCATCCCGGTTCAAGCACCAAACCCCAACATGCTCTCATCAAAACTGCTGCCTCTGTGCGTTTGCTTCGACATTTCTTCCGCTTTTTGCGATATTATTTCAAAGCCGGCACCCGGTATGATGTGCACTCGCCTTTTGTCTTCGACTTCACGGAAGCCGTGTTGGAAGATGACCGCTGGTACTATGCCTTCGAGGAATGGGAGGTGTTGCGCAGGCGACTGATTTCCAGCAAGGTGACAATTCCCGTGACGGACTACGGAGCCGGCTCCCAGATGCAGGCCAGCAGGGAGCGCAGCCTCAGTAGCCTGGCCCGCTACTCCGCTAACCGGCCCTATGCCTGCCGGCTGCTTTTCAGAATCGTGCAATTTGCCCAACCTTCGACCATGCTAGAGCTGGGCACCTCGCTCGGCATTTCCACCGGCTACCAGGCAGCAGCAGCCCTGCATGCGAAGATGATCACCATAGAGGGCTGCCCCAATGTCGCCCGCTACGCTGCACAGCATTTCCAGTTGATGAAGTTGAAAAACGTGCGCCTTTTGCATGGGCAATTTGATGAAATGCTCCCCATTGCATTGCAGGAGCTTGGAAAACTGGACTACCTCTTTTTAGACGGCAACCATCGCCGGGAGCCAACTTTGCGCTACTTCTACCAGTGCCTTGCTCATGCCGGGGAGAACAGTATCTTCGTGCTGGACGATATCCACTGGTCGGATGAAATGGAGCAGGCATGGGGGGAGATCAGGCAGCATCCTGCTGTCAGCCTGAGCGTGGATCTGTTCTTCTTTGGTGTCGTTTTTTTCCGGAAAGAAAACCGGACAAAAGAGCATTTTATCCTCGCTCCCTGGTTGTGGAAGCCCTGGTCAATTGGCCTTGGTGATTTTTTTAAGTAAAATAACCGATCGTTGATTGGCAGGGGCTGTGGCCAAAAAAAACGAATTTCAAAGTCTCTCTCCTCAAGGCAGCCACAGCCGGGCAAGACGCCCTTTTGCTTCCTGGAAATCACATGTTTGCAATGATTTCGTCGCCAAACTCGGAGCACTTCAGCAGCGTAGCTCCTTTCATCAGGCGCTCGAAGTCGTAGGTCACCCGCTTTTTGCGGATGGCGCCTTTTATGCCTTTCAGGATTTTATCGGCAGCTTTTGTCCAGCCCATGTAGCGGAACATCATCTCGCCGGAGAGGATCACGGAACTGGGGTTCACCTTGTCCAGGCCGGCGTATTTTGGTGCAGTGCCGTGTGTGGCTTCGAAAATGGCGTGCCCCGTCAGGTAGTTGATGTTTGCACCCGGCGCAATGCCGATGCCGCCTACCTGGGCAGCCAGAGCATCGGAGATGTAGTCCCCGTTCAGATTCAGGGTAGCGATGACCGAGTACTCGGCAGGGCGGAGCAGGATTTGTTGCAGGAAGGCGTCAGCGATGACGTCTTTGACGAGTAGGGCGCCGTTTGCCAGGGCTTCTTTCTGGGCGGCGTTGGCAGCAGCCTCGCCTTTTTCGGCGACGATGCGGTCCCATTGTGCCCAGGTGAATACCTTGTCGCCAAATTCCCGCTCAGCGACAGCATAGCCCCATTCCTTGAATTTGCCTTCCGTAAACTTCATGATATTGCCCTTGTGCACCAGTGTGAGAGAAGGCAACTGGTTGTCCAATGCGTACTTGATAGCACTTTTCACCAGGCGCTCCGTGCCCTCTACGGAGACGGGTTTGATGCCTATGGAAGAAGTCTGCGGGAAGCGGATTTTCTTCACCCCCATTTCTGTTTGGAGGAAATTGAGCACTTTTTTACAATCTTCCGTGCCGTTGAGATACTCGATGCCGGCGTAGATGTCTTCCGTATTTTCCCGGAAAATGATCATGTCAACCAGTTGGGGTTCTTTCACGGGAGAAGGCACGCCTTTGAAATATTGCACTGGGCGCACGCAGGCGTAGAGGTCAAGTTCCTGGCGCAGTGCCACATTGAGCGAGCGGATGCCACCCCCAACCGGCGTCGTTAGCGGGCCTTTAATAGCTACCAGGTACTCTCTGATGGTGTCCAGGGTCTCTCCGGGCAGCCAGCTACCGGTTTTGTTAAATGCTTTCTCACCGGCGAGGACTTCTCTCCAGATGATTTTTTTCTTGCCTTTGTAAGCTTTTTCAACAGCTGCATCTAGAACTCTTACAGATGCTGCCCAGATGTCTGGCCCCGTTCCGTCGCCTTCAATAAATGGGATGATAGGGTCATTCGGGACTTTTAATTTACCTTTGACAATCTTTACTTTTGATCCAGTCATTTCGTTGTGTGTTGATGAAAGTTGGTTGTATGGCAGCCGTTGCAGGCTGGTTTTTTTTAATGCGCAGGCGGCAACGTTTGCGGAACAATGCTTTTAAAAAACGGCGCAAAGGTAAGGAACAAGCCCAGTTTACACTAAATGTAAAGACTTAATTTTCAGGCAGTGTTACTTATGAGATTAATCACTTTCCTTCTTCTCTTCGTTTTTTTAGTGGGGTGCAAAACCCAATCGGCTTCGGTAGTCGGTAAATGCGATACCATCGGTACCGTTCGTGATTTTCAGGGCCTCGACGGCTGCGGATTGCTCATCGAAATGCCCAACGGCGACCTGCTCAACCCGGTTGCCCTCCCCCCGGAGGTGGAGCTGAAAAACCAGCAGGTCATTCGCTTCTCCTACAAAATCAGGGATGACGTCATGACGATTTGCATGACTGAAAAAGCCAGCGTGGACATTACCTGCATGGAGGAAGTGAAAGGCGGCATGCCTGAAACAGCTTCCTGCGTGGATACGGACAATCCCTTTGCCGTGGCGTGGATGGACCGGGCCATTGACCGCCATAACCCTAACCAGGTGGTCAAATACCGTCTGAACGGGGGCCGCTGGGCTTATCTTTTTCAGGCTATTCCAACAGGCTACCTCTATGACTGTGAAGGAAACTTGTTGTGCCAGACCGATGGAGACAAGCGGGATGAATGCCACGAAAAATACCTGAACCGCATCGGACGGGGAAAGACCATCTGGCAGGGAGAAGGAGTTTGGGATTGATGATGGTGGTTAGAGCTTGTTTGCGATTTTAGCCAAGTGGCAATTCTCCAACATGCACTTACGGAGGAGGAATGAAGAGGGGGACTTTTGAACAGAAATGAATAATCATAATTTAGAGGGGTATGCAGAATCCGAATTTAGATGCGTCGGGGCAGGGAATGTCGCCAGATGAGCGGCTGATAGAGAAAGCGCTGCGTCCGCAAGAGCTGGATGAATTTAGCGGGCAATCCAAGATTGTGGACAACCTGCGTATTTTCATTGCAGCGGCTCGGCAAAGGGGGGAGGCGCTTGATCACGTGCTGTTGCACGGGCCGCCCGGCCTAGGCAAGACGACACTGTCTTATATCATTTCAAATGAATTGGGGGCTAATTTGAAGATGAGCTCCGGCCCTGTTTTGGAGAAGCCGGGCGACCTGGCAGGGTTGCTCACCAACTTGGAGGAGGGCGACGTCCTGTTCATTGATGAAATCCATCGCCTGAACACGGTCGTCGAGGAATACCTTTACTCGGCGATGGAGGACTTCCGCATTGATATCATGATTGACAGCGGGCCGAATGCCCGAAGTATCCAGATTTCACTTAACCACTTCACCCTCATCGGGGCTACTACCCGCATGGGCTTGCTGACCGCACCCATGCGCTCCCGCTTCGGCATCACCTGCCTGTTGGATTATTACGACGTGCCTACCCTGAAAAAGATTATTAAGCGCTCTGCCACTATTCTCAAAGTGCCCATCACGGAAGAAGGAGCCTTTGAAATTGCCCGCCGCAGCCGGGGTACACCCCGCATCGCCAACCTGCTGCTGCGGCGCATCCGTGACTTTGCCCAGATTAAGGGGAATGGCACGATTGACAGGGAAATTTCGCAGATTGGCCTCACTGCACTCAACGTGGACGAGGGAGGCCTCAACGAAATGGATAATAAAATCCTGGATGCCATCGTGAACAAGTTTAAAGGAGGACCCGTGGGTCTAACAACCATCGCCACAGCAGTAGGAGAAGAGGCAGGCACCATCGAAGAAGTGCACGAGCCTTTCCTGATCATGGAGGGCTACCTGCAAAGGACACCGAGAGGACGAGAGGCGACGGAAAAGTCGTACCGCCACCTGGGCGTGGTGCCACCAGGAAGGGCAGGAACGCTGTTCGAGCTGGAATAATCCTCCATAACCCCTGATTAGAGCTTGTTTGCGTTTTGGTCACTTGGCTAAAAATAGTCCTTTTTAGCTCGGTAAACTCAGTTCAAACAGCATCTCTGCTCAAGCACCAGATCGCAAACAAGCTCTAATGTGTAGGAAATAGAGATGAAGGCGTAGCTCTCCTTTCAGGCAGCCAGGAGTTGAAGGCTGCATCATAAGTCCAATACCAGCCGGCAACCGCCAAATAACCTTTGGGGTTGCATCAAAAATTAACTGACAAGGGCGGTCGCCAAATAGCTTTTCTGAGAAGAGCGCTTTTTTAAAAATTCCTTTGAAGTTTAAAAAAAATGCCTCTTCCTTTAGTTATTCGCCGTCAAAAGCAGCGGTTTGACTTGTGAGGCAGGCTCAACTGCTTAGGAGGGTGCGGGAGGAGGAAGAAAGAATTTCACTTTTTCTTCCTCCTCCCGCACTTTGGGATATTTTGAGGGTATTGAAAAATCCCCTCCTCCCTCCTAAGAAACTGTTTGGATTTGGCTCATCGGCTAAATTCAAACAAGCTCTAAGCCATCAGTCCACGTAAATTTCAAACTCCACCCGGCGGTTCTTTTCCCTGCCGGGAGCGAAGCGGTTGTCGGCGATTGGCCTGGATTCGCCAAATCCCTGGTGGCTTATCCGGGAAGCGCTGATGCCTTTTGAAACGAAGTAATTGAAGCAGGCTTTAGCTCTTCTTTCCGACAGGGTTTGGTTGGCAGGAGCCTCGCCGATGCTGTCGGTGTGTCCGCTGATGCGCAGCTTGTGATCGGGGTAATTCCTCAGGATTCCGGCTATCTCGTCGAGCACTTTGGTAGATTCTGGCAGCAGGCGGGCACTGCCGGTTTCAAACTGGACGGCTTTCATGGCAAATTCAAGCACTTCTTTTTCTTCGGGTTTCAGCTCCGGGCAGCCTTGATTGGAGGCAGGGCCGGGGCTGTTTGGGCACTTGTCGTGCACGTCGGGGATGCCGTCGCCATCTGTGTCTGGGCAGCCCATAAACTCTGCCGGACCTGGCTGGTCAGGGCAAAGATCCTGCTTGTCAGGGATGCCGTCGCCATCCCGGTCGGAGATGGGGCAACCATTATTTTCAATGGGGCCTGCCTGATCGGGGCATTCATCCAGGTGGTCAGGTACGCCGTCACCGTCCTGATCAGGACAACCTCTCAGGCTGGCTGGCCCTGCGGCGGTAGGGCAATCGTCATCTTTATCGGCAATGCCATCGCCGTCGGAATCGGGGCAGCCTCTCAGGCTGGCTGGCCCTGCGGCGGTAGGGCAATCGTCATCTTTATCGGCAATACCATCGCCGTCGGAATCGGGGCAGCCCGAGAGGGAGGCCAAGCCCGGCTGGTTGGGGCACAGGTCGTCCTTGTCGGGGATACCGTCCTTGTCGGCGTCGGCATCGTCCGCAGCGCCGAGGACAATCCAAAGGCCAATAGCCCCTTGCAGGTGGTTTCTGTTGTCGGAGAAATCCAGTCGGTACTGGGCTTCGCCGCTGATGTAAAATCCAGGGGCCAGGCGCAGGTTGATGCCCAGACCCAGAGGTACCTCAGGATTGAGCTTCCAGCTGTTGTCGGGTTCTGCCATCAGGCCGGCACCAGCCAGCAGGTAGGGATAAAACACTTTGTCCGATTTCAGGGGCTTGAAGTGTAGCAGGGCGTCCAGGCTCATGATCAGGTTTTGGCGGGTGGCGATGCCGGTCTCATCGAGGGGCAGCCTGGCTTTACCCACCTTGTAGGGGATGCCCAGGTTGAGGTAGTCGTTGAGGTAGCGGACATAGGCTATCTCGACGCCGGAGGTAAAGTCCTTCCAATCAAAATCTTCAGTCAGCAGGTATTGGAAGTTGGTGCCAGTCCAGCGATAGGTAAAGGCATTGGGGGCTGTGCGGGTCTGTGCGAGCATTGATGTTCCAAAAATCAAAAGGAACAAGAACAAGGGGAGTGCTTTTCTCATAACCATAAATTTTGATGAAGAAATAAATAACGGATGCTCAGATGGGTTGTCCGCTGAGGCGCCGCCAGCCAACCGATCCTCCCACCTGCCGAACAAAACCCTGCCGGCCAGTGCTTTCAGGGAGTGGGCTTTTGCCGGCCCGGCCTTGCAATGAGAAGACAGCAAAGCCGTACTTAGCCGGCCCGGCTATCGTTGTCGTATAATATTACACCGTTTTCAATCAGCCGGGGGTGATTTATTCCTCGATCAAGCCTCTGCCTTCCTTGGCAATACGGCCTTCTTTTTCTAACTTTTTCAGCAGCCGATCCAGGATGCCGTTGATGAAGTCTTTGCTTTTGTCGGTGCTGTAGAGTTTAGAAACTTCGACGTATTCGTTCAGGGTAACTTTTGTTGGGATGGTTGGGAAGTTGATTAGCTCGGCGATTGCCATTTTGAGCAGGATCATATCGAGTACTGCGACTCGCTCGGCGTCCCAGTTTTTCAGGGTAGGCTCGATAGTCTGGCGCAGTTCGCCGTCGTTTTTGCAGACGTAGCTGAGCAGGTTTTCTCCGAACTCCCTCACTGTTTCGTCTGTGGGTTCGTATTCCTGGTAAAACGTGTTGGAGGCAGGCAGAGCTTTCAACGTCTTTTTCATGGAGCCGACGACCAGGGACTTATCGTCCTGCCAGGTGAGGAAGTTCTCGTCCATAACGTCGTCGAATAATTCACTGGACAGCAGTGTTTTGTAGAGGTCGAGCAGTGCCTGTCGGTGGATTTCGGGCAGGTCTTCTTGTGCGTTGAGGTATTCCTGGTATTTTTCAGTTTTTGCAAACTCGTTGTAGAGCAGGCGGGTGTTGTCATCTGATACCCGGCTCAAGACTTTGTGGGTGGTGAACAGACTTTTGAGGCCTTTGTTTTCCTGAAGAGAAAGCACCAGTTTGTTTCTGCAAAGTTTAGGCTTGAATTTTTTGTCTTCGGTGGTGGGCCGAAGTTTGGAGGATTTAACCTGGAAGTCGTGTTCGGCGTATTCTGCCACTCGGATGACTTGCAATAAGTTCAGGAGATAGAGGTCAAAAGATTGACGGATGTTGTCATTGTAGAGGACCATGGCCTGCCGGTTGCTGAGTTCCTGGTCTCTGCTCATCGCATAAAGAACCTGCATTACTTTTATGCGGATATTTCTTCTGCTCAACATAAATTTTCAAAAATATTTCCCCGCTTTAGAGCTTGTTTGCGTTTTGGTGCTTGAGCTAAAAACGAGTAATTTTTCGTCAATTTTTCTCCTTTTTTCCGTTGCGTAGCAGCGCTACAGGACTGAAAAAAGGGGGGAAAAGTGGCGTAAAAGGGCCGTTTTTAGCTAAGTGACTAAATCGCAAACAAGCTCTTAATTCTATCTGTGAAAACATGGGTATTCATTCGCTAACACACCTGAATCTTGCGGGCACTGGCTTAATTCGGTTTGAGTTCTGCGCAGCAAAGGAATATAATTTTAATGAAACCGCGATGAAGAATTAAGTTCTTCGTTCGTCAAAGTCTGTTTGTGGACGAGCAATGAGCTTAAAGTCACCGGGTGGTTGCGCAGCTGTGGGGTATTTTTTTAGAAAAAGATTGGAAAGATTTCTTCCCTGAGAACACTTCTTTTGCGCAAGGAAGGAGGAGTGGCTTTCCTCCTTCCTTGCTGCATTCCCTCATGCTGTTTGCATCACCTGTTTCATTTCAAGTACTTTGCCTTTATTTCTTCAAAAGAGGGCATTTTTTTGAAATGCCATTTCTGGATAATCTTGCCATCTTTCCACAGGACGAGACCGGGGTTGGAGCGCTGGATAGTTTTCAGCAGGAGGTCATCGGCAATGTAAAAAGGATAGGCACTTTGGGTGCTGTGCCGGAAATCCTCAATGAGAGCGGGATCATTGGGTGCCGTAACGGCGTACACCTTGTAGCCTGCCTTTTCAGCAGCGTCCACCACGGGATTGATCACTCCGGTAAAGCGCTTTTCGTACTCGGAATCAAATGCCGGGATCTGCTTTTCTATCTCCCTTGGTGTCACCTTTTCCACTCGTTTTTCTGCCGTGAATGAATCGGTACCCTCTACGTTGAGAAGGTCAACCAGGAAAGTCGTATCCATCACAGTAGTTTTTTTCGTCTGCGTGCCCTGTCCCATCTTTATTTTATATGCGACGACCATGAAGGCATAGCCAGGCTCGCTGAGGATGTCTTCCGTCACGTTGTTGCCCTCTGCATCGCTGATGTCGAAGTCGCTGATTTTAGTAGGCTCAATCTCCGGTTGGGTCTTAATCTGTTCAAAATCCCATTCTTCTTTGGGATAGTCTTTGAACTCTTTCAGGTATTGAGCATAGGGCAGCATGACGACCTGTCCGGTAGATTTGTTGATCAGTTTGTAATGGGTGATCTGGATGTTGGCCATAGCCTCTTCCTCCAGTTCTTTTTGTCCTCTAATGTCTGCGCCGGCTTTGAAAGGGCGGAAATCCTGGAGCGGTTCACTCATATAAGTGTAGTAGAGGCAAAATGCCAAGAAACCAAGAATAACGGCCAACACGACAACCCCGCGAACTTTTGCCGTGAACAGTTGGTGCATATCTTTATACCGAAGGACGTACACCAAGGCCGGGATGAGCAGGAAAATGTCTTTGAAAAAACTGGTCTTGGGTTTCAGTTTGATGAAATCTCCGAAGCAGCCACAATCCGTAACCCGCATATTGGTTTCCAGATAGGCGCCCCATTTGCCAAATTCAAAAAAGTTGGCATCGGGCGGGACATAGCCCGTCAGGTAGGTGAATCCAGTCAGTGCGGAGAAGAACACCACCAGGAGCAGAAACAGCCAGGCTGTCAATTTGGGCAGGTAGCCAAGCAACAGCATGAACCCCAGCGCAATTTCAAAAACAATCGTCACGATGGAAAAGGCGATAGCATGTTCTGAAAACCAGGGGAATACAGGAGCTATAAAAGAAAGAGCCGTACCGTTCAAAGTGTAGTAAAACTCGGAGAAGTACTGCTCCATTTTAAAAGCCGTACCAAGGGGGTCAATAGCTTTTACATAACCCGAAAAGATAAAAAGTGCAGCACCAAAATTTTGTAAAAAGGAAACCAGCCAGTTTTTCTGGCTTTTAAAGACAAAGCCAGTGAGCAGGGTCAGAATGACAGCGGCAATGGCGACATAAAGGACTAAAGTGTAAATCGTCATGTCATCTTAATTTTAATCGCAACTACTCAGCAGTGGATATTTTTAAAAAGCGGTTAATGGCTTTTTTGAAAAGCTCTTCCTCTTCCTGAGCAGTTATTTCTGTAACTATTTAGCAGGAGGCTTTGTGGAAAAATTGAAAACTTTTCCCAAAAAACACCCCAAATTGTGGGAGGAGGAAGAAAAAATTCATTTTCCCTTCCTCCTCCCACGCTCTCCTGATACATTGAACATCAAGTTCTCATTCAGTATCGGCAAAACTTGACGGCACTCCAAGTGCTGGCAAGGCTATGTGAAAATTTAAGATTCATTGCAGTAGTTACCTTATTTTAAGCTTGGAAGCATTGGTAACGAGCGTTTTATAAAACTAACTTTTGCTCTCGTTCAGCAAAATAAGCGCAAAAATAGCATAATTGGCAATGTCTTGATAGTTGGCATCCTGCCCTTCCGATGCGAGCGTCTTACCCTCGTTGTTTTCGATTTGGCGGATGCGTAGCAGTTTCATCAGAATCATATCCGTCATGGAACTGAGGCGCATATCGCGCCAGGCTTCCCCGTAGTCATGGTTTTTTGCCACCATCAAAAGACGGATTGCGGAGATTTGTTCATCAAAAAACTGGGTGGCTTGTTCTGCTGGTAGTTCTTGTGCTGCTCCGGGAGGCAGGGCCAACTGGATAAGTGCCATAACGGCATAATTGACCAGACCGATGTAATCGCCTTCGACGGAGTCAGCCACCATCTGGATTTCCTTTTCTTCGATGCTTCTGATGCGTTTAGCTTTGATAAAAAGCTGATCGGTCAGGGAAGAAGGTCGCAAAATGCGCCAGGCAGTACCGTAGTCTTTGGTTTTTTTTAAAAAAACCTCCCTGCATTTTGCAACGACTGCATCGTATTGTTTCAGGGTCTTTTCCACTTGCTCAAAAATTTTGCGCAAAAGTAGCCGAATTTGACTCTCCAATGGCTCAGAACGGAATTTTCTGGTTTCAGGTTACCCGTTTTACCTTGTAAATTTGCCAAACTTGTGGTTCCGCCAGGTGTTTACCGGAGGCGAATACTTAAAATCTAAAGAACGTGCCGGAAGTAGGTTGGGTATTTCGGCGAAGATATTTTAGAGCCAGCAAGGCCGTGAAATGGAAGCATAGCCTTCCCAAGGTGGCTATGTTTTCTAATACTGCCAGCACTCAATAAGGTGCCGCCCCAATGCGTAAGTTATTTCCGGCACGTTCCTAACCCTTATACTGATGACTCAACTGTTGAAACTTTTGTTTATACTGCCCATTCGCATCTATCAAAAAGTGATTTCTCCTTTGTTTCCCCCTTCCTGCCGCTATCACCCTACCTGCTCGCAGTACATGATCGAAGCCATCCAGGAATGGGGTATCCTGCGGGGGGCCTGGCTGGGAACCAAGCGCTTCCTGAGCTGTCATCCCTGGTCGGAAGGTGGCGAAGACCCCGTGCCAAAGCGACACCAACACGTCCACCAGGAGCAGGAATCCTAAAGTGATTCTTCCCGCTGCCTTGTTAAAAGGTTTTCTTTACAATCCTTTCCTGCCCCGGTTGGGGAGGGTAAACTTCCTGCATCTCAACAGCACCCACTTTGCAACTGGATTGTTTGCCCCAGGAACAGTGCTTTTCCAGCTCTTACTCCTTTGCAGGCATACTCCCTTTAGAGCTTGTTTGTGATTTGGTGCTTGAGCAGAGATGCTGTTGGGATGGAGCTTACCGGGCTAAAAAGGTGTTTTTGAACTTACATACTACCTCCCATTTTCAAGTAGCCTGATGGCCAGAATTTAAGATGTGACCAAGGTCTAATTTTAAAAGATTTGCAACATTGAAACCACAAACTTCAGCTCATACACACGAAAGCCACAGCCACCAGCATCACGGCCATGACGAACGCACAGGGCATGACGACATGGGGCACAGCGGCCATGCAGGACACCTGGTTGCCGATTTCTGGAAGAGATTCATCCTCTGTTCTGCCCTGTCTGTTCCGGTGCTCGCCCTGTCGCCCATGGTACAGCAGTGGATGGGATTTGAATGGACATTCAAAGGAGACAGGTATGTTTTAGCGGTACTTTCCACTTTCATTTTTGTTTACGGAGGCTATCCTTTTCTGAAAGGCTTGTATGACGAAGTAAAAGCCGGTGCCGTGGGGATGATGACGTTGATTGGCGTGGCGATTTCCGTAGCCTGGGCGTACAGTGCAGCAGTCACTTTTGGCTTGCAAGGGATGGACTTCTATTGGGAAATGGCAACGCTGATAGTCATCATGCTGATAGGCCATTATTTTGAAATGAAATCGGTCATAGGTGCTTCCCGCTCCCTTGAGCTGCTGGTAAGAATGATGCCTTCAACGGCACATCACCTCGTCAATGGTGTCGTTCACGACATGCCAGTCAGCCATTTGAAAATTGGCGACCTGGTACTAATCAGGCCGGGCGAGAAAGTTCCCGTGGATGGTATTGTCATTGGGGGTGAAAGCTACCTTGACGAAAGCATGCTCACCGGAGAAAGCAAGCCCGTAAAAAAGGAGCTGGGCAGTAAAGTGATTGGCGGAGCTGTAAACGGCAATGGCTCGCTTCAGGTGGAAGTGGCCAGCACTGGAAAGGACAGCTACCTCAACAAGGTAGTGAAGCTGGTCGGAGATGCCCAAAAGGTAAAATCCAAGACGCAAAACTTTGCCGACCGTGCCGCAAGAATCCTGACTTTTGTGGCCTTGGGCGGTGGTGCCTTCACCCTGGTAATATGGCTGCTTTTAGGCTTCCCCTTTGTATTTGCTTTGGAAAGAATGGTGACGGTAATGGTGATTTCCTGCCCTCATGCCCTGGGCCTGGCCGTGCCCTTGGTCGTGGCTATTTCAACCTCCGTCTCCGCCCGGAAGGGCTTGCTTATCCGCAACCGGACAGCTTTTGAGAATGCACGGCGTATTACGGCCATCCTCTTCGACAAAACCGGCACCCTGACCAAAGGCTCGCATGAGTTGCAGGAAGTGAAATCGCTGAACCCCCGATTTGATAATCACACATTGCTTCGGCTGGCTGCAGGTGTCGAACAACATTCAGAACATTACATCGCAAGCGGCTTAATGCGAAAAGTGAAAGAGGCCGGCCTTTCCATCCCCAGGGCAGGCAGCTTCAACTACCTGCCCGGAAAAGGCCTGGAAGGTGTAGTCGAAGGGCAAAACATCAAAGTCGTAGGGCCTAATTACCTCACCGAACAGAATATAAACGATGTCCCGCCGCCAGACGATGATTTTACGGGAACGATTGTCTATGTCCTCATTGATAAGGAGGTCGTGGGGCGGTTTAGCTTTTCTGACCAGATAAGGGAAAGTTCTTTTGAAGCCATTCAGACCCTTAAAAAGGTAGGCATAAAAAATCTGCTCCTGACCGGCGACAATGAAAAGGTGGCGAAAAAAGTGAGCGAAGAATTAAACATGGACGGCTATTTAGCCAATGTTTTGCCACATGAAAAATTGGAGAAAGTACAGGCGATGCAGCAAAGAGGAGAATTCGTCGCTATGACGGGTGACGGCGTCAACGACGCTCCTGCTCTGGCGCAGGCGGACGTGGGCATTGCTGTTGGCTCAGGCACTGATGTCGCCGCAGAAACCGCAGATATTATTCTGGTGAACTCCGACCCCCGGGATATTGCCAACCTGATCTTATTTGGCAGGGCAACCTACGACAAAATGCTGCAGAACCTTTGGTGGGCAGCGGGTTACAACCTACTTGCCATCCCCTTGGCAGCCGGTGTGCTGTATCCGTGGGGCATTGCATTAAGTCCTGCTATTGGCGCCGTATTGATGAGCTTGAGCACCATCATTGTCGCCCTGAATGCACAGCTTCTCAAAAAGCAATTTAGGAACGCCAATATTGTACCGGGTCTCAAGTCTTGACCCTATCCCTGAATGCACAGCTTCTCAAAAAGCAATTTAGGAACGTGTCGGAAATACCCAACTTTTTTCCGGCACGTTCCTAAATGACAGACAAAGGTAGTAAGAACCTCTGCACCTCATCCCTAAAATCCTCTGAATCTATCCTGTATTCCCTTCCTGTAGGGGATGTTGATGAAGTCCAGGTTACCGGGTTTTACCTTGATGAAAAAGTTGTAAGTGCGGTACAGAGGCTGCCAGCTCAGGCCCATGATCCAGCAGTGCAGATCGCGGGTGAAGTAGAAATCGGGATAGGTGATGCGGCGGGACTGAAAGTCGTAGCCAAAATTTCCCACGCCGATGCTCCAGTTGGGCGAGAGCTTGATGTCGCCGCTGGAATAGATGGAGTTGGAAGAAATGATGATCGTGTCCCTGCCGCTTTTGGGGTTGTACTGTTGCTGCAGGGTGATATTGTGAGCGATGCGGAAGTTTTCAAACAGACTGAGGAAGTCTTCCTGCTCCTGCACGCTGCCGCCTTCCCGGCGTGGCTCGTTGGCAACGCGTTGGTCCGTGTTGACGCCCTTGATCAAATCCCGCAACCGGGCAACGGTGATGTTGGTACTCAGGTTCATGTTCCAGGAGGCAAAACGCAGTGGCCTGTTGGTTGAGTCGAACCAGAATTTGTTCAGCCTGCGTCCGGTTTTCCGGTCGAAGTCGTAGGGGTCGAGGATAACACCCAACCGCAGCGAGCTGATTCCGTTAAACAGGTTGGTGTTGCCCGAAATGCTGACGGTACTCCAGTTTAGCGAGTCAGCGGCGAGGTTGTAATTTCCGCCCACCTGGATGGAGTTGAACAGCTTGATATTTTTCAGGGTGGAGTCTCTTTTAGAAAAAACTTTGGCCTCGAACAAGTTGCCAAAGCCGTAAGACACATTCATTTGCCTGCCGCTGGTTGAGGGCACTTCGAAGCCGCTGAGGCGGTTATTTTCAAAAATATTGTACAGGATTTCTTCGTCAGTGCGCAAGTCGTGGCGAACGGATTTGAAATAACCCCAATCGGGATTGGTGTAATCGGGGCTGTAATTCAGGCCTACTGTCGGCGTGATGACGTGGCGCAGGCCCCGCAGTTTTCCCTTGCGAAACAGGAGGGTACCAAAAATTTTAGTGCTCATACTGACCCCGGCGTTGTAGCTGCGAAAGGGCTTGAATCCGAATTTTTCCAGGTCTGTCACCTGGCCGTAGCTCGTTGTGTCGGCAAGGATTTGCGGCGGCTCATCACCTCCCGGACTGGGGATGGTGTCGTACTTGATGATAGGGGCAGGGTCAAACTCCTTTTGCAGTGTTTTGAAATACCAGACTTCCTTGTAGTTGGCGGAAGGAGAAATGGTAAAGTATTTCAGCATGTTAAAACTGGTGGAGGCATTCAGGTTGTGACGGATGCCGAACTTGGCTTCGTCCAGTGTTTTTTGGGTAAAAATAGTGGAATCCTTAGCGGTAAACTGGTTCCTGACCTCGGAGGTGTAGCGCATCTGCACGCGTTCGTACCAACGCTCTCCCCCTGTTTTTACTTTTCTTTTAAAAGGATAGAGGCTCTGCGTCTGGAAGTTCAGAGTGGGGAAGCTGATGGTGACATCCCGCGTGTTGGTGTTTTGGGAGTGGCTGAAGCTGGCACTCAGGTCGAAGGGCTTGTCGAAGCGCTGCCGGAAGTTCATGTTGGAGCTGATGGAACTTTGCAGCCTTGATTGGGCGTCGGTTTGGTTTTGGCGCTGGTAGTCGCTCGTCTGGAAGTTGATGCTTCCGCCGAGGCTACGGTAGGGGTGGGCTTTGGAGTCCTGGTTGTGGGACCAGCGCAGGCTGATGGAGGGGGTGTAGTGGGGTTCCCCTTTCACTTCGGTGCGCAGGTAGGCGATGCTGATGGCGGCGTTGCCGCTGTATTTGTAGCGCTTCCTGTAGTTGGAAGCGCCGTGAATGCGAAAGGTTCCCTTTAGATATATATCGCTCGTGAGCGACAGGTCCCAATACTGCCCCATTGGAAAATACCAGCCAACTCCTTCCAGGCCGAAGCCCCAGTTGTCGGAGTATTCGTAGCCCTGGGGGAAGATTAGCCCGGTGCGCTGCCCAAGCTTCAGCGGGAAAAAGGCAAAAGGCAGCCAGATGGGCGTGGGTATGTCTCCAATGACGAGGTTGCTGGGGCCAACGACGGCCACCTTGTCTTTCACGATCTTTTGCTTGCTGCTTCGGATGCCAAAGTGCGGATGCTCCAGGTCGCAGGTAGAAAAAATAGCGTTTTGGTTGTAGATGATCGTCTGCTTGGTGGTGTCTTTGCCCGAGCCGATAAATTTCCCTTTCTCTCCCACCACGTTCATGCCCTCCTGCACGGACTGGCCGCCGTACACGATGCCCTTGTACGTTTCAAAATTGTACAGCATACGAGAGGCTGTAAAACTCTCGTCGCCCTGAGTGAAAGTGGGTTTACCCGTCCATTCGCCGAGCGAATTTTTCCGCCCCTCGGCTATGATGAGCTTTTCCTTCCAGTTTATCAGGATGTAATGTGCCTTGATGCTCATCTCCTGGAACTTCACTTCCGCCTGTCCGTAGAGGTGGGTCTGCTTGTTTTTAATATCAAAATACATGGAGTCAACGGCGGAGTAGTCCACCGGCTCTTCCAGATCGTTAGGGGCGATTTTTATGCTGTCAATTTTTTCTTTTCTGTTAAACGGAGCTGTTGAATCAACGGGAGACAAGCCTGCAGGGGTAGTATCCCGCAGCATCCAGGTCAGGGCGAGGCTGTCTTCAGGCGCCAAAGGCTGTACCTGGGCAAGGGCAGTCCATGTAGAAAGCATTAATAATGAAAGAATTGTATTTATCTTTGTGTGCAAATTGTGGACTGAAGTTTGATTTGCTGTTGCAAAAATCCTGGATTACGAATAGCAAAACGCAGGAAAGCTTTTGATCTTTTCAATTTAACACAGAGCGCCCCCCTTTAATTTTTACCCTTTCGTTCTACCATGGAGAAGGCTTTTTTATTTGTTTTAACGGTTTCGCTCGGTATGATTTCCGCTGGTTTATCAAAACTCAATGCTTCGGACCCTGCTGAAGGTGGCAAAATTATCAAAGCTGCCCTAATCTCAAGCGATGCCGCAAATCATTGTGATACAGACTCGCTTTATAGCCCGCAGCCAGGCCGTGCCAAGAAGAGCGGTTTCAAAGTGAAAACCATCGTCATTGACCCAGGACATGGTGGGCATGACCCCGGGTGCCTGGGCTCCAATTCCCGTGAAAAGCACAATTGCCTGGCTATTGGAAAGTATTTTGCAGAGGCGTTGAAAATGAATTACCCCGACCTGAACGTCATCATGACCCGCTCTACCGACGTTTTTATCCCGCTGAACGAGCGGGCAGCCATCGCCACGCGCAACCAGGCCGACTTGTTTGTCTCCATTCACTGCAATTTTATACCCAATGCCAGCCACGTGCAGGGTGCTGAAACTTATGTGCTGGGCCTGCATGCCACCAAGGAAAACCTGGAAGTGGCCAGGCGAGAAAACGCCGCTATCCTCTATGAAGATAACTACCAGGAAACGTATGGCTACGACCCCAACTCCCCTGAAGCGTACATAATGCTTTCGATGTTTCAAAATGCCTATTTGGAGCAAAGTATTCTCTTTGCCCAAAAGGTACAGCAAAACATGGCCACTGAAGCCAACAGACGCAACCGGGGTGTGAAGCAGGCGGGCTTCCTGGTACTGCGTCACGCCACCATGCCCAGCGTGTTGGTGGAGACGGGCTACCTGAGCAACCGCAACGAAGAGGATTTTATCAGAACAAAAAAAGGACAAAAGGCAATTGCCAACTCCCTGTTGCTCGCTTTTAGCGAATACAAAGCAGAGGCTGAAAACGATGCGCAGTCCCTGGCAGTCAGAAAATTGAATGTAGACAGAGATGAAGATTTCAAGGCGGAGTTTGTCACGGTACAGGTCGCTGCCTCGGCAAATCCTGGGGCGAAACCGAATCCCACTTCCAGCCAGGAGACTCCGTTGCAGGCAGGCTCTAACGCTGGCCATGGAGCCAGTACCTCATCAATGGTCGCAGCGGCAGGCTCACTGGAGCCCCCCCCCAGCTCCCTTGTAGTGCAGCCGGCAAAGGAGGGATTTGCAGGTTCGCCGCTGCCGAAGAAAACTGCTCCTGTTCCCCAGCCCCAAAAAGAATCGGCTGCCATTGCGCCGCCCTCCCAGCCTTACGAGATACCCCCTCCGGGAAGTAAAATTTTACCAGCTACACCTATCTCCACCACTCCCGCACCTGCAAAGGCACAAAGTGCTGAAATTCAGTACCGTGTGCAACTGGCTGCCTCGCCAAACCCACTCAATGTTTCTCAGGGTAAATGGTCGAACGTGGATTATTTGATAGAAGTGATAGAGGAGAATCGCCTTTTTAAATACCAGGTTCGTAATTTCGCCACCCTGGAAGACGCCAACCTGGCAAAACAAAAGCTTCGCTCACTGGGTTTTGGTGATGCTTTTGTCGTTGCTTATCAAAATGGTCAGCGCGTTAATCCCAGGTAAATTTGTCGTAATTCGCCAGCAGGGATTGGCCTCAAGGGGTGGCCCGAAGCACCGGCTCACAACTTTTGAGACTACCCCAAGCAGGACACTTAGGAACGTGCCGGAGATAAGTTGGGTATTTCGGCGAGTGTATTTTGGGGGCTGGCAAGGCAGTGAAATAGGCGCATAGCCTTCGCTACGTAACTATTTCACTAACACAGCCAGCGCCTAAAAGACACCGCCCAAATGCGTAAGTTATTTCCGACACGTTCCTTAGAGGAAGTCATAGCGACTTTTTTTAAACACCGCCCGCTAAGAAGCTGTTTGGATTTGGCTGTCGGGCAGAAAAAGATGACTTTTTAGTCCGGTGAGCTAAATTCAAACAACTTTTAAGAAGTTACGCTTGACTTTAATATTCCGGAGAGCACCAGGCTGTGGAGCAGGACGGTTACCGCTTGCAGCAGAACGCCCTGCTTTCCCCGGCAACTCATTTACTCATAACCCATTGACCCGGTAATTCATGCGGAAAGAAACTAAAATTGCCCTTTTTGCCATCATCACCCTGACCCTCGCCATCTGGGGGTACAAATACTTAAAAGGTTTTAACATCCTCAGCCCCAAGCTGGTCGTTTACGCTACCTGCAAGCAAGTGGACGGCCTGCGGGTTTCCACGCCGATTTACATCCGCGGGATGCAGGTGGGACTGGTAGCAGAGTTTTACCAGAAAGAAGGCGATATCCAGGATATTGTGGTGGAGATGCACCTCGATAAAGACCTGAAACTACCTGCTGACACCAGAGCAGAGATCGTCACGACCAGCATCATGGGAGGAACGGCGATCAACCTCGTTTACAGTGGCAGTTGTACCGATGATGCTTGCCTTCGCAGCGGCGCCCGGATTCCAGGGATCTTCAAAGGCGTGCTGGCTTCGTTTGCTACGCCCAACGAAGTCAAAACCTACATGGACGAGCTGAGCAGGGGAGTAAACGGCCTCCTCGACACCCTTTCCGACCGCCTGGCACAGAGCAAGGAGTTGAACGCCAGCGTGCAGGATGCCCGCGCCATTCTGGCCAACCTTCATTCCACTACCGACCAGCTTGACCGTGTCATGAAAGGCTCGTCGGGAGCTATCCAGAATAGCTTGCAGAACATCGAATCCATCACCGGAACGCTGAAAGAGAGCAATGCCCAGATCAAATCTATCCTCGCCAACGTGGATGCCATCTCCGGCGACCTGAAAGAGGCTGAACTGAAAAAACTCGTCGGCGAGACAAAGGCGACCATGGAGAAGTTGCAGGGGACCCTCGCTACCTCCGACAAGGCCATCGCTGACCTCGGTATCCTGTTGAAGAAAATGAACGAAGGCGAAGGAGTCGTCAGCAAGTTGATTAACGACAAGGAACTTGCTGAAAACCTCGAGCAGGTTTTTAAAAACATAGACCTGCTCGTGCGCGACATACGCATGCACCCCGAGCGCTACCGCCGCATTTTATCCAAAAAGAAAATGGAATACGAGTACGTGCCGCTGGAAAGCGATCCTGCATTTCAAAAAAACTGAGATGCAGCACGGGCAGGCCTCCCGCTGAAATTCAGGACTAAATGCCTTGGAAGATGGGCAAGCAGGAGCATCGTTTAACTCTTGCCGTACAATTGCTTCAATTTTTTTAATAAGCGCAACAGCTTCAGATTCAGCGATTTATTGGCGTTGAAAAAAATGCCGTTGAGGGTAATCCAATCTTCCTGCCGCTTGATTTCTTCAATGTTTTTGTAGTAAACCCGCTGTTTTTTTTCAAAAGGCATCTTCCAGTAGATGCAGTCACGGGTCATGGCGAAGCCGTCTTTGCAGGAGCCAAGCAGGGAGAGATCGCAGATAAAATAGATCGTCTCTCCCTTTTTGGGAAAAAGGAACTGCTGGGCAGCGTTTTTCAGCTTTTGGGGAGGCATGGTCACGAAGTCGGTGAAGATAGTTTCTTCTTCATTTCCGAGGTCGAGGTAGTCGGCAATCAAGGCTCCTGGATTCACTTTTTCAACTGGGGTACCCTGCCAGCGAAGCATGGCTTCGGGGAAATGCGTTTCGTTCAGGTGCTGACAGTACCGGACGATGAAGTAGTCCAGCAGTTCTTCGATGGCGACGTTCAACAGGGTGTTTTTTGATTTTTCATCTCCGTCCAGTCTGCTTACCTGCTCGGCCAGATGCTGGATGCGGTAGCTCACGCTTTCCCTGAAATCACTTTGGTAAAATTGGTCAATGTAGGCGTTGTGCAGAGCAGGCTTGTGCTCGGCAGCCAGTCGCTGCTCAAAAGCGATGCTGAACCTGCTGGCGATGGAGCGCTCCAGTTCATCCGTAGCGGAGCTTTCAAAGATATTATAGGTAGGTGCTTCGGCATTTGCCTTTTTTTCGGAAAAGCGAAAGCCACAATTCGCACAAGCATCGTAGTGGAGGTCTGTTTCCTCTCCGCAGGAAGGGCAGGTGATTGTCTCTTCGATTCGGGCAGTCCCACAGAAAGGGCAGTATTTGGCATTTTCCGGTATGTGTTTTTGACAAACACGGCAGTTTTGCATAGCGCAAGAGGCGTTTTGAGTTTTTGAAAAAAAGGCAACCCGCCTTTCGTTTTCCCTGCGAAGGTAAAAAAAAGCAAGGCGATTTTGGCCAGGGTGCAGGTGCTTGAGGTGTGTTGTTTTTCATCATTTCTGAAAATCAGATTCTTTATAAACCTGTCAGAGAACTGTATGTTTGTATTTGCAAAACCGCTACCAATGGAGAAACCTGCCAAGAACGACTCGTACAGCGAATACGACAATTTCGTTTTTCATCCCTACAACGTCATGTTGTTGCTGGTGCTGTTTGCCATTAGTGCTTTGTTTCTCACTTTAGCCGTTGCGTTTATTTACACCCGAGTGCAGAGTGGGGTAGAGGCAGTGAAGATTCCACTGCTCTTTGGGGTCAATACGCTGTTTCTGTTGGGAGGGAGCTATGCCCTGCTGCGGGCCAAGCGGGCATTCCAAAAAGACGAGGTGGGGACCTATCAGCGTGCTTTGCAAGTCACCTTCTGGCTGACGCTTGTCTTCTTGGTGATGCAGCTTGCCGCCTGGAATCAGTTGTTCAACCAGAACATTTTTCTGCACACCGACAACTCTGCCGGGTTTTTATACGTGCTGTCGTTTACGCATTTTGCCCACGTCATCGTCGGGTTGCCGTTCTTGTTGCTCTTTATCCGCCAGGCGAAGTGGCGAATGCGGGAACCGGTCACGGTACTGGTCTATTTTTCAGACCCCGAGAACAAGCTAAAACTTCGGCTGCTGTCCATCTACTGGCATTTCCTCGATGGACTTTGGATTTTCCTGGTGCTCTTCCTGTTGGTGAATCAATTCATTGCGTGATACAGGCAGTTAAATCCAAACAGCTTCTGACAGGGTTGGCAACCAATATTCCGGTGCACCGCTCCGTTTAAACACAAAAAAATTATGAAAAACTATTTGTTGTTGCTATTCATCCTCGTGCTGGCCAGTTGCCAAACAGATAACCTTCGCAAACAGCGCTTTGCCGGAGCGTATGTCGTGACCGTTCGCATCCCCGATGCGGAGAAAGCGCAAAAGGACAGCAAAAAAAAGGAGAAAGAAAGCAAAAAGGAGGTGCATAGGAATGACAGGCAGGCAAAAAAGGACGTGCCCGATGAGTCGGAAAGCGACGGCAGAATCAACGAAGCACTCGACGGCCTCGCCGGGCGGGCAAACGACTTTGCTAATGCATTGGCTGGCCTCGGTCAGGCATTGGGAGAGCTGGGAGCTTCACTCGGCAACAGCCTCCTTGATGGCCTGCAATTCCAGGCAACTTTCAACGAAAACGGAGAAGCAACTTTCGGCAAAAAAGACCGCCTCCGCCTCGGCAGCGGTACCAATTCCTGGGATATTGTAAACGGAAAGTTTTACCTTTGGGAAGATGAAGAAGAAAAAATGTCCTTCGATATGAAAGATCTGGGGAATGGGAAGTGGGAATTGACCAGCAAAAAGATAATTTTCTTGTTGGAGCGAAAAGAGAATTAAGAACGTGCTACAAACAAGCTCTTAGCTATTGCTGAAAAATTTGCTTGGCTCTGGGCGGAAAAGACACCTTTTTAGCCCGGTAAGGAACGTGCCGGAAATAAGTTGGGTATTTCGGCGGTTGTATTTTAGGGGCTGGCAAGGCAGTGAAATAGGCGCATAGCCTTCGCTACGTAACTATTTCACTAACACAGCCAGCGCCCAAAAGACGCCGCCCAAATGCGTAAGTTATTTCCGACACGTTCCTAAGCTCCATCCCAACAGCATCTCTGCTCAAGCACCAAAACGCAAACAAGCTCTAATGTGATTTACCTGCAATTGCTCGGGGAAAGCGTTGATGAGCTGGGAATTCACATTTCCGATTTGATGAGAAGACTGATCAAGCAGGTATCCGTAGAACCAGGCGTCTGAAGGTATGCCATAGCAGTGGATGACCTGAATCAGGGAGCTTGCTTCCTGCGCCTTCAACTCGGCAGGGCGTGTAAACCCCATCGGTTCGTCAAACTCTGAGAAGCTGTTTGAATTTAGCTCACCAGGCTAAAATGTCGTCTTTTTTCTCCGGCAGCCAAATCCAAACAGCATCTGAGTTACCTTGAGGATGCCATGGCCCTCATTGCCTGATCACCCGCTGTTCCGAAAAGTGCTTCACGGCAGGGCTGTGCTTTTCAATTTCTACTTTTTTCACGCCTCGCTTCACGGCGTCTTTCAGCACCTGGTTGGCCTCGTCGGTCTTTTTTTCTCTGAGCAGGTTTTCAATCTGGATGGCAATGAGCTTTGGGTCGTCCTTTTGGGCCTGCAATCCCTTTGCGACAAACTGACGAGACACTTTCGTGTCGCCCAATTGGCGGCTGGCATCCGCTGCAGCCGTGAAATCCTGGCGCGACAGCTCCCTGGCTGGCCGGTTTTTGATTTCCTGAAGGATGCGCTCATTGATGGTGATGCGCCTGTTGGTTTCTTTTAACTCTTCGGCCGCTTCGGCGCTGCGTTGTGGGCTGACCTGGAGGAATTTTTCAAAATCTGCCCTGGCCGGGTAGAGCTGCTCTGACCTCAACAACGCTTTGCCTCGGATGAGGAGCAGATCGGGGTCTTCAGGTTTTTTCTCAAGGGCCAGAGTCAGATCTTCTACAGCACCCAGGTAGTCGCCGGTTTCCAGACTCAACACAGCCCGGTTGGTTCGCCCCAGCAGGTAATCAGGATGCGTTTGCAGGAGGGTGTCCAAAGCAGCTATCGCTTTTTCGGGTTGCTCGGTTTTGATAAAGTTGTCGGCCAGCATCATGTTTTTCATCAGAACGGCTGTTGAGTCGCTTAGGTTAGCAGCTTGCAGAGCAGCGATGGCGGCTTCGGCGTTGCCGGTTTGGTCGGCTACCAGCCCCAGCGCCAGCATCAGGATAGCTTCTACGTCGCCGGTCAGCTCACCTTCGGAGGTGATGACTGAAAGTACTTTATCCGTGACGATCTGCTTTTCACCCTGCCACCGGAGGCGGCTAAAATGGAGTGTATCGCTTTTGCCTAAGTATTTAAAGCGGATTTTGATGACTGTGTTGCCACCGCCTTTTTCTGCCCGCCCCCAGATGATGAGCTTTGCCTGGTTGGCTCGGCCCATTTTGTCTGCTTCGGAATAGTCCAGCAGGTATTGCGGCTTGAAATTGTTGCACAAACCGATGTCAGTTGTCAGCTTGATCTGGTTGCTGAAGTCCTGCAGCCGTTCTACGATCAAGCCTTCGGGCTGTATCTCGTCGCCGCTGGGTTTGAAAAAGGGTAGCACCAGGATATTCTCTGCACTGGACTTGAAGTGGACGGCACAGAGGTCGTTGTTCTGGATGTTTACCTCGCCCAGAGAGGGGTGCTCTCTCCTCAGCAGGAGTACCACCACGGCTGCGCTGATGACAATCAGAGGCGTCCCTATCAGGAAAAGCAGCTTGTTCAATCCGTACCTGCCTCGCCAGTCGGCCGGTGCCTTGTCGAGGGCTTCAGGTTCCAGGTTGTCCGTTTCGATGTACTCCAGCAGATTGAGCAAGCTGTCGTTAGCCTGGTTGAAACTCAGACTGGCATTTTCAAAACTGAGGATGCCTTTTTCCTGGTCGCGTTGTGTTTTTGTAAAAAAGGCAGACAAGCGGGTAGCTTCCCTGTAAAGCGTTTTGTAGCGGCTTTCCTTTTTTAAAAAATCCTTGGTCAGCTTTATCGCCTGTGCAGTTTGGGCATTGGAGATGAGTTCCTTCGCAGCGTCAAGTAGAGCTTGCTTATCCATGGTGAAGTGTTTTGAATAGACCCTTTCGTCAAAATTACCGAAAGGACGCAAATTGTCCGTGCATTTTGAAAAATCTGCATGTAAAATAGTTTCCGGTGTTTGGGAGCGTTTTCAAAATGATACCTTTGGCAGCGGGTTGGCCCTGAGACACGCAGATCAGCGCTTTGCACTTGGTGTTAGATTTTTAGGTGCTTTTAGCAACTGTTTGACAGACTTAGCTTTGGGTTGAAAATTTTCAAATTACACCCAGGCAGGTCCGGCTCCCCGGATAGTGGCAACCTTTTTCAGGTGTCCTCTGTGTGGGGTATAAAAAGTGTAGCATTTAGGAGAGGAGAGAGAAAAATGAAATTTCCCCTGCCTCCTGCAATTCAGGATGTTTTTTGGGAAAATTTTTCAATTTTTTCCCAAAGCCTCCGTTAAGAAGCTGTTTGAATTTATCTCCAGCAGCCCCATCCGAACTGCATCTGAAAACGAGCAATTTTTCGTCAATTTTTATCCTTTTTTCTATTGTGTAGCAGCGCTATGGATTTGAAAAAAGATAAAAACAAGACAAAAAGGGCCGTTTATTAGCCAAGTGGTCAAAACGCAAACAAGCTCTTAGGAACGTGCCGGAAATAATTTACGCATTTGGGCAGCGTCTTTGGAGCGCTGGTTGTTTTGGTGGAATAATTGCGTAGCTATGGCTATGCTCCGGGTTCCCTGCTTTGCTAGCCCTTAAAATATCCTCGCCGGAATATCCACTGACTTCCAGCAAGTTCCTTATTAAAAAAGACTCAACTATGCCTGAATCCTTCATACCATTAAGATATGTATTTCTCCTTTTAAACTTTGCAATACTGGGGGCTGTCTCCGCTCAAAAATACAGCAACGAGTTTCTCTCCATCGGCATTGGCGCCCGTGCCCAGGGTATGGGCAATGCGGTGGTAGCCGGAATTGACGATGTGACGGCCGGCTACTGGAACCCGGCAGGCCTGTCGGCTATAGCACCTGGGAGAGGCCTGCAGCTCGGAGCCATGCACGCCGAGTGGTTTGCGGGCGTTGGCAAGTACGATTACCTGGCTGCCACGCTTCCTTTTTCCAGCAACAATCGGCGCATAGGTCTGTCCCTCATCCGGTTTGGGATTGACGACATTCCCAATACGCTTAGCTTATACGAAAGCGACGGCACGGTGAATTACGACAACATCGTAGAGTTTTCTGCTGCCGACTACGCCTTCCTGGCCAGCTACGCTCAGCAGATAAAAACCAGTGGCGATGCTGAGTTTTTTATCGGCGGCAACGCCAAAGTCATTCGCAGGGTGATTGGCTCTTTTGCCGGTTCCTGGGGCTTTGGCTTTGACTTGGGCGCCCAGTACAGAAAAGGCAGACTCAAGCTGGGGCTGATGGCCAAAGACCTCACCTCGACCTTCAACGCCTGGCACGTCACCTTTAGCGAAAAAGAAAAAGAAGTGCTGCTGGCTACAGGCAATGAATTGCCCGACATCAACTCCTTAGAAATCACGAAGCCCCAAGTGCAATTGGGGCTGGCCTACAATTTCCAGGCAGGCAAATTCAGCTTCTCACCCGAAGTGGATCTGCTGGCTACTACCGACGGGAAACGCAACACCCTCGTCTCGGGGAACCCCGTTAGCCTGGATCCCTCCGCTGGGGTGGAAGTGGGCTACAACGGCTTCCTGTTTCTGCGGGCTGGCATCAGTCAGTTGCAAAAAGAAAAGGACTTCGGCGGCAGCGATTACTTTATCTCAAGACCTGCCATGGGCGTGGGACTGCAATTGTACAGCCTCCGGCTGGACTATGCCTACACCAACCTCGGCGATTCGCAGAACCGATATTCTCATGTCATATCCCTGCAACTGGATTTAAAACCGAAAAAGAAAAACCCCGAAGACTAACCGGAAGGAGCTAAGAGCTTGTTTGTGTTTTGGTGCTTGAGCAGCGATGCTGTTGGGATGGAGCTTAGGAACGTGTCGGAAATAACTTACGCATTTGGGCGGCGTCTTTTGGGCGCTGGCTGTGTTAGTGAAATAGTTACGTAGCGAAGGCTATGCGCCTATTTCACTGCCT
>WBZO01000795.1_pt1 | contig 58538 bp, 44 predicted proteins | sample 5204261 | NCBI WGS metagenome assembly WBZO01 (sample SAMN12412400, study PRJNA552823) | activated sludge metagenome | isolation source: activated sludge from anammox sidestream of wastewater treatment plant... | place: USA: North Carolina | collected 2017-09
AGGTGCAGGAGGAGATCCTCTTCCTCGAGCTGCCCCCGGGTGCCCAGCCGGTAAGCGAGCGCGGCCTGCGCGAGGCGGTGCTCGGGACGGTCGACTGGCAGGAGCAGGGGCGGCGGTGGGAGGGGCTGAAGGAGACCGCAGGGTTGCCCGTGATCGGCTCTTGAGGTTGCCCCATCCTCTGCCGTACTCTGGAAACGGCTGGAAGCCTGTCCCTTCCGCCTCCCGGAGCCCGAGCTGATGAGCGACGAGATACTGACGGTCATAGAAGTCGCGGCCTTGCTGAAGGTCGCGGACAAGACCGTGTACACGATGGCTCAGCAAGGGGAGCTACCAGCGTTCAAGGTGCGTGGGCAGTGGAGGTTCCGTCGCGCGGACATCGACGCGTGGATGGCCTCGCAGGTCGCGCGAACCACCAAGAAGACCGAGGCGACGCGCCGACCTAAGGGGGCCCGGAAGTGATCGAGTCGCTCTTTGCCCGCGTCGGCTTCTCGCCGAACGACAGCCAGCGCGCCGCCATCGAGCATCTCGACGGCCCGCTCTTCCTCGTGGCCGGTCCGGGCTCGGGCAAGACGCGCGTCCTGCTCTGGCGCGTCGTGAACATGATCGTGTTCCACGGCATCGCGCCCGAGTCGATCTTCCTCAGCACCTTCACCGAGAAGGCCGCGAAGCAACTCCAGGACGGCCTCGTCTCGCTGCTCGGTCTCGCGAGCGAGCAGACCGGCAAGCCCTACGACCTCTCGGGCATGTACGTCGGCACCGTCCACGCGCTTTGCCACCGTCTCCTGCAAGATCGCTCGCTCGTCGTCGATCGAGAGCGCTCCACCGCGCCCGCCGTGCTCGACGAGCTGGACCAGTACTTCACGCTGGCGCAGGGCTCGTTCTGGACGGCGGCGAAGTCGCTCCTCGCGTTCGAAGGCGAGTTGCCCGCCTTCCGCGAGATGTTGAGCGCCAACTTCGAGCCGCCCGCCTCAGCGAGCCGCCACAAGGCGGTGGTGAACCTACAGTCACTCTTCAACCGGCTCTCGGAGGAAGACCTCGACCCGAAGGTCATCTTGGAGAAGGCGCCCGAGGAGTACGCGCCGCTGTTCCGCCTCTACGAGCTGTACCGCGAGCGCCTCGGCAAGCACCGCGTCGACCTCTCGCTGCTCCAGCGCGCCGCCTACCGCGCGCTCCTCGCGAACGACGGCACGATGCACCGCTTCAAGCACGTCATCGTCGACGAGTACCAGGACACCAACGCCATCCAGGAGCGCATCTTCTTCCGCCTCGCGGGTGGCTCGAAGAACGTCTGCGTCGTCGGCGACGACGACCAGGCCCTCTATCGCTTTCGAGGCGCGACGGTCGAGAACTTCGTCGAGTTCCCCAAGCGCTGTCAGGGCGCGCTCGGCGTCGAGCCGCGCCGCATCGAGCTCGGCATCAACTACCGGTCGCGACGCGGCATCGTGCAGGCGTACACCTCGTTCGTCGCGCAGCACGACTGGAACCGTCCGGGTGGTGGCCAGTTCCGCCTGCACGACAAGGGCGTGCGCGCGCACAGCCAGGACGACGGCGTCTCCGTGGTGTGTACCGCACCGAGCAAGCCGGCCGACCTCGTTGACGAAATCGCCACCCTCTGCGGCCGCCTCATCGACGAGAAGGTGGTCGCCGATCCGAACCAGATCGCGTTCCTCTTCCCGACGCTCAAGAGCACCGTCGTCGAGAGGTTCGAGGAGGCGCTCGGCCGTGTCGGGCTGCGCGTCTACGCGCCGCGCGCCAAGCGCTTCCTCGAAGCCGACGAGCCGACGCTCATCGTCGGACTGCTCACGCGCGTGCTCGGCCGCCCGCCGCGCAACGAGGCATTCGATCGAGGCGAGTACGGCGAGTTCCACTCGTGGCTCGACAGCGCCACCACCGTGGCCGACGCGCTCATGGAGAGCGATCCGATGCTGCGCGCCTTCGTCGACCAGCGCATCGCTGAGCTTTCCGCCATCAAGCGCGACTACGCCGCGCTCAAGACCGTGCTCGACACTGGCGGCTGGAGCGAGGACGCGGCCTACGATCCGAGCACGCACAAGCGTCCGCTCCTCAACGCGGCGGGGCTCTCGGCGGACGCGCGGCGCGCCCTCGGCGGCGCGGGGCTCGAGAAACTCTATCGGGAGCGCCTCGCCGAGGAGAACCCGCTCAGCCTAAGGAACGTCATCAACCGCGCGACGACGGCCGACTGGGGCTTGCTCGACCTCTTCTACCGCTTCCTCGGCTTCCAACGCTTCCGCGAGATGATCGACCTCGCGGACGGCGGCGTCGACGAGGCGCCGGTCTGCAACCTCGCGCTCACGAGCCAGCTCCTCGCGCGCTACGTCGACACCTTTCCGCCGCTCATCACCGGCCAGGGCCTCGCGACCGAGATGCTCCGGCGCGGCTTCTACCAGGCCTTCCTCTTCGCACTCTTCCGCATGGGCGAGGGCGAGTACGAGGACGCCGAAGATCCGTTCCCGCGCGGGCGCATCCCGTTCCTCACCATCCACCAGAGCAAGGGGCTGGAGTTCCCGGTCGTCGTCCTCGGCAGCGCGCGCACGCAGCGCCGCGCACGCAAGGTCGAGGAACTGGTGCGTCCGTTCCTCCCGCCCGGCGGCGAGCCGCTCGACCGCATGCCCGGTTTCGACGCGATGCGGATGTTCTACGTGGCGCTCTCGCGCGCGCAGAACCTGCTCGTGCTCGCGCACCCGAAGGGCCAGGGCCAGAAGGTCGACGCCGAGTTCCACGAGCTGATGGCCAAGGCCGCGCCGATCGCGGGCTTCGACGTGACCTCGGTGCCAAAGGCGAAGCCGGAGCCCGACGCCGCCGTGCGCCGTTTCAGTTACACGAGCGACTACCTCGCCTACCAGCGCTGCCCGCGCCAGTACATGCTCTTCGAGCGCTACGGCTTCGCGGCGAGCCGCACGCAGACGATGTTCTTCGGTAGCCTCGTCCACGCGACGCTCGAAGACCTGCACCACCGGATGATCGCGGCGCGCAAGGCGAAGAAGGCCGCGCAACAGGCGGGAGGTGCGGCATGAGCTGGGAGACGCCGCTGACCGACGACGAGCGCTTCCTGATGGATTCCTTCGAGGCGAACTTCGAACGCCTGCGCGAAGAGAGCGGCCGCTCGCTCGCGCCGTTCATCAAGGAATCAGCGCGCCAGCAGGTGCTGCTCTACTACCGGCGCCTCCGCGAGCTGGCGGCGCAGGTCGAGGAGACCGAGGTGCGCCTCGTGCTCCCCGAGCAGACGAGCCCTGCTGGCCGCCAGTACACGCTCGAGGGCGTGGTCGACATCGTCGAGGATGGCTCGTCGACCGTGATGTACGACTTGAAAACGTACCTCGACGCGGATGCCGCGCGCGATCACGTCGAGCCGCACTACCGTCAGCTCAACGTCTACGCGCACATCTGGAAGGGCCTGCGCGGTAGGCAGCTCGACAAGGTAGCGGTGATCGCGACGCGACCCACGCGCCCACTCTACCGCGCGCTGCGCGCGGGCGAGGCCACGAAGATCCAGGCCGCGATGGAAGCCTGGAACCCCGTGCTTGAGGTGCCGGTCGACGGAAACGTGGTCGCTGAGGTGATGGAGAGCTTCGGGCGCGTAGTCGACCTCATCGAGGACCGTAGGTTCAGCCCGCCGGGCCTCGAGGTGCTGAAGGCGCCGTCGCGCCCCGACGGCAAGGTGCCCTTCGCACAGGACGTGTGCCTGAACTGCGACGCGCGCTTCGGCTGTGCCTCGTACCGCCAGCTCGTGCGCGCGCAGTCGCCGGGGCGGGCCGACCAGGCGCTGCGCGACGCGAGCGCCGACTTCGGCGGCGACGCAGAGAAGCAAGATTGGCGCGACAGCGGTGTGACCGCAACCGCGCGCATCGACGTGGAAGATGAGGGAACGAGCGCATGAAGCCTGAGAAGATCGAACGTCGTCCGAGCAGCGAAGAGCGCCTCGAGGTGCTCCGTGACCTGTTTCCCGAAGTGTTCACGGACGGCCGCGTTGCGCTCGATCGGCTGAAGGAGCTGCTCGAAGACGTCGCGAGCGACGGTCCCATCGACGAGCACTACGCACTCAACTGGCCCGGCAAGCAGCAGGCGCGCAGGCTCGCGAACCAGCCGCCGCACGTGACGCTGCGCCCGGTGCCGAAGGCGGGCGTCGACGAAGAGACCACCGGCAACATGGTGATCGTCGGCGACAACCTGCAGGTCCTCCTCGCGCTGCAGAAGAGCTACGCGAGCTCGATCAAGCTCATCTACATCGACCCGCCGTACAACACCGGCAACGACTTTGTGTACAAGGACACCTTCGCGATCGACGAAGAACTCTACCTGCAGGAGACGCGGCAGGCCGACCTGCACGGTCGTCTCGTGTCGAACCCGCAGACGAGCGGGCGCTTCCACTCGAACTGGCTCTCGTTCATGTACCCACGCCTCGCGGTGGCCCAGCGGCTCCTGCGCGAGGACGGCTTCATCGTCGTGAGCATCGATGATGGCGAGGTCGCCAACCTGCGCATACTGATGAACCAAATCTTCGGCGAAGAGAATTTCGTCGCAGAGTTCGTGTGGAAGGCGAGGCACTTCCCGGACGAACGAGCCGTAACCCACATCTCCGTCGACCACGAGTACTTCCTCGTCTACTCGCGGACCACGGGCACGGCGTTCCGTGGCGTCGAGAGGGACGAGACGAAATTCTCGAACCCGGACAACGATCCACGCGGCCCGTGGATGAGCCGGAGCATGTTGGGTCTCGCGACTCGCGAGCAGCGTCCCAATCTTCACTACCCGATCAAAGATCCGAAGACGGGCAACAAGTTCGAGCCGCCCGAGGCGACTGGTTGGAGGTACGCGCCCGAGAAGATGACTCGGCTGATCGCAGAGGGATGCGTCCTCTTCCCGAAGAAGGCCGATGGACGTCCTCGCGAGAAGAAGTTTAGGTCCGACCTCACGAGCGAGCTTCGAGCGATCCCCTCGATCGTCACCGACGTGCATACGTCGGACGGCACAAAGGAGATCCGTGAGATCTTCGGTTTTCAGGCGTTCGACTTCCCCAAGCCCGCGGACCTCATCCGCCGCTTCGTTGAACAGACCACCGAGGATGGTGACCTGGTTCTCGACTTCTTCGCGGGCTCCGGGACCACCGGACATGGCGTCTGGCTTCAGAACCAGGCGCAGTCCTCTAACAGGCGATTCATCCTCGTGCAGCTCGATGCGCCGATCGATGAGAAGTCGGCGAGCGCCAAGGCCATCCTGGACGCGGGCCTCGACACCATCGACAAGATCACCTGCGAGCGCCTACGCCGCGTGTCGAAGGCGATGAAGGCCGAAGGCGTGAAGGGCGACATCGGCTTCCGGGTCTTCAAGGAGGACTCGCCCGCGCTCGCGCGTCCGCTGCACCTCGCCGCCGAGCAGCTCGAGAAGGGGCAGCTCGCGATGTTCAAGGAGAAGCTGGCGCACGTGCAGCCCGCCGACCTCTTCACCGAGGTCTTGCTTCTCCTCGGCTTTCCGCTCGACACCAAGCGCGAGCCCGTTCCTACCGAAGGTGCATCGAACACCCTCTGGCGCTTCGAGCACCCGCGCGTGCCGCAGCCGCTTCTGCTCTGCCTCGACCAGAAGATCGACGACGACTTGCTCGACGCGCTCAAGGGCAAAACGAACCACATCTTCGTCTGCCGCGACGAAGCGCTCACCGACGTCAGCAAGGCTCGGTTCTACGACGCGCTGAAGCTCGCTGACTCCACGTTCAAGGTCCTCTGAGGTGGCGCGCGCATGAGCTTCTTCACCTTCTCAGCGGACCTCCCGCACCAGCTCGCTGCGGTGAACAACGTCGCCGAGCTCTTCGACGGGCTCGACAAGCGCGCTGCTGCGTCGTTCCTCAACGTCGAGGACATCATCGGCAACGCCGACGAATGGGACGACCTCGCCGACGACCTCGTGGAGGAGAATCTCCAACGCATCCAAAACGCCCACAACGCCGAGCAGCCCGAGGCATCGCTCATCATCGGTCGCCTCGCGCGTGACGATGGCGCGATGCTTGAAGGCGTCAGCATCGACGCGCACTCGTGCCCGCACTTCACCATCGAGATGGAGACGGGCACCGGAAAGACCTACGTCTACCTGCGCTCGATGCTGGAGCTGCACCGGCGCTACGGCTTCACCAAGTTCATCGTCGTCGTGCCCTCGGTGGCCATCCTCGAAGGCGTGAAGAAGGCCTTCGACGACATGCGCGACCACTTCAAGGCGCTCTTCGGCACGACCAACTTTTCGCGCCGCGTCTACGACGGCAGCAAGCCCGGCATCGTCCCGGCCTTCGCGCGCGACGTGTTCCCCTCGCTGCTCATCATGACGCAGCAGTCGTTCAACCGCGCGAGCAACAATCTCTACAAAGCCAACGACAGCGTCATCAGCGAGCTGAAGCCGTACCAGTGGATTCAGCGCACCCGCCCCGTCGTCATCCTCGACGAGCCGCAGAACATGGGGTCCGAGAAGTCGAAGGAGGCGATCCGCACGCTGCGCCCGCTCTTCGTCCTGCGCTACTCGGCGACCCACAAGCAGGACGACCAGCCGAACCCGGTCTACCGCCTTACGCCGGTGCAGGCCTTCCGCCTCGGGCTCGTGAAGCACGTGCAGGTCACGGGCATCGCCGAGCTGGGCATCACCGGCAAGTCGACGCTGCGCTTGCTCGACGTGACGCGCAGCGGGGCCAAGCCCGTCGCCAAGGTGCGCGCGCTCTGCCTGGAAAGAAACAACGAGACTCGCGCGAAGGAACTGACGTTCAAGCAGGGCGAGAGCATCTTCAAGCAGACCAAGCTCCCCGAGCACGAGGGGCTCAAGGTCGCCAACATCCGCGTGGCGGGCGAAGGGCTCCCGGCCGCAATCGAACTCGATGGCGGTGGCGACGGTGGGCGCATGCTCACCACCGAGGACGACCTGCAGGGCTCGTCCGAGCAGGCGTGGAAACTCCAGATCGAGGAAACGATCAAGAGCCACTTCGCGCGACAGCGCGAGCTGAAGAAGCACGGCGTGAAGGTGCTCTCGCTCTTCTTCATCGACCGCGTTGCCAACTACGCGGGCGAAACGCCGCGCATCAAGAACCTCTTCGACGAGTGCTTCAACGCCCTCAAAAAGAAGGAGCCCGACTTCAAACACTTCGACGCCGAGGAGGTGCGCGAGGCCTACTTCGCCAAGCGGACCAAGACGAAGAAGGGCGGCGGTGAGGTCGAGGAGTTCCTCGACGAGGTCGGCGAAGACTCGAAGGAGGCCAAGGAGGCCTTCGAGCTCATCATGCGCAAGAAGGAGGTCCTGCTCTCGTTCCCCAACGAGAAGGACCCGGGCAGCAAGGTGGCCTTCATCTTCGCGCACTCGGCGCTGCGCGAGGGCTGGGACAACCCGAACGTCTTCCAGATCTGCACGCTCAACCAGACGGTGAGCGTCATGAAGAAGCGCCAGGAGATCGGGCGCGGCCTACGCCTATGCGTCAACCAGAAGGGCGAGCGGCTCACCGACCCGTCGCTCAACGTGCTCACGGTCATCGCTAATGAGAGCTACGAGAACTACGTCCGCACGCTGCAGACCGAGTACCGCGAGGCGGGCGACCAGGCCCCGCCCCCGCCCACGAGGCCCGGCAAGGCCATCGCCAAGCGGCGCGACACGCTCGCCCAGAACCCCGAGTTCAAGCAGTTCTGGGACAAGCTCTGCCAGCGCCTCGAGTACACGATCGACGTCGACACCGACGCGCTCATCAAGGAGGCGACGGCCAAGCTCAACGACCCGGAGAAGACGCCGTTCCCGAAGCCGATGCTGGCTGTCACCAAGGGCCGCTTCGTCGTCGTCGAGTACACGCTGGAGTTCGTGAAGGCGCTCGGCAGCGACCGCGCGCAGCTCCGGCTCCGCGAGCTCTCGTCCGACGGCGAGGAGCTGAACCTAGGGCTGGTGCCCGCCTCCGAGCGCCTCGTCAACGTCGCGGTCGACACCGACCTTGGGCGGGACTCGGGCAACCCGCACCTGCGCGGCTTCAAGGTGATGGAGATCGGTCGGCACCTCGGCGAGATGCGCATCCGCTTCACCAACGAGGTGACGATCTCCGAGAGTGAGACCCACCACTTCTCGGGCACGCGCCTCGACAACAATCCGACGCGGGAGGTTGCCGCCGCCCACGTCGACCAGCCCATCCCCGACTTCTTCGGGCGCGCCGCCGAGGAGACGTTCCTGACGCGCGCGACGCTCTGGAAGATCTTCCACGGCGTCAGCAAGCAGCAGAAGGAGACGCTGCACGCGCACCCGGAGGGCTGGGCCAACACCTTCGTGCGCGTCGTCGGCGACGTGGTGAAGGACCACATCGTCGACCGCCTGCGCTTCCGCGACACCGGCACGCGCGACGACGACATCGGCCCCATCGAGCTGGCCTTCCCCGAGGAGCAAGACCAGGTGCAGCGCGAGCTGATCGACGGCGGCCCGACCTCGCTCTACGACAAGGTGCAGGTCGACTCCGACGTCGAGCGCAAGTTCGTCAACGAGCACCTGCGCCCCGACGAAGACAACCTCGTCGTCTACTTCAAGTTCCCGCCGCGCTTCCGCATCGGGCTGCCGCGCATCATCGGCAACTACAACCCGGACTGGGGCGTGCTCCGTCACGAGAAAGGCGCGCCCGTCTCGCTCGAGCTGGTGCGCGAGACCAAGGGCGGCGACGACCTCGACAAGCTCCGCTTCCTCAACGAGGGGCGCAAGCTCGTGCTCGCCGAGCGCTACTTCGCGACGCTCGGCATCGACTACCGCTTCGTGAGCCCGCAGGTCGACAAGTACTGGCAGTCGCGCGGGGCCGCGAAGCAGAAGAAGCTCGCCATCGCCAAGGATCCGGCGGGCGTCGCCGTCGTGGTCTACGACCTCACGGCCGCTGCAACCGCGTTCTCCGAGGGGCAAGACCCGACGAAGCTCGGCCACGTCTACCTCGAGTCGAGGAAGGCAAAGCGCCCTGGACTCTTTGTCGCCAAGGTCGTCGGCAACTCGATGAACCGCGTCGCGCCGGACGGCGCGTGGTGCCTCTGGCAGCACATGGACGCGACCGGCGTGCCCGCCGCCGCGTCGGGCGAGTACGTGATCGTGCGCCGTGAGGACCCGGACGATCCACACTTCGGCGGCTTCACCTTCAAGCGCTGGGAGCGCACCGAGGCCGGCGCACGCCTTTCGCCCGTGAGCAAGGACAAAAAGTTCAAGCCGATCCTGCTCACTCCCGACGACGAGGAGACCACCAAGCACATCGCCCGCTTCATCGAGGTCCTGCACATCGACGACTCGGAGGTCACGGCGTGAAGAAGGTCCCGCCGCCCGTTGCGATCCCTCAGCCCCCGGCGCCGCCGCCCGGCCTGGCTGCGGACGTCGTGGCGTCGGGGCTTCCGGTACATCCCGAGGATCGCGTCAGGCTCTTCAGCGCCGACCAGTGGGAGCGCTTCGTTCAGGAGTGGGTCGATTCGCTGCGTGACGAGTACGAGCTGGTCGAGCGGTGCGGTGGTGCGGGCGACATGGGCCGCGACGTCATCGCCACGGTGAAGGGCGGCAAGGGCGCTTGGGATAACTATCAGTGCAAGCACTACCAGAAGGCGCTCGCACCCGGCGACGTGTGGATCGAGCTGGGGAAGCTCGCCTACTACACGCTGAAGAGCGAGTACTCGTACCCGCGAGCCTACTTCTTCGTCGCGCCGCAAGGCGTTGGACCGACGCTCTCGAACCTCTTGAAGAAGCCTCACGCGCTACGCGATGGGCTCCTCGCCAACTGGGACAAGGCGTGCCGGACCGAGATCACGAAGACCGAGGTCGTCGAGTGCGACGCCGCGATGAAGGCACACATCGCGAGCCTCGACTTCTCCATCTTCCAGACAAGGCCGCTCCTCCGCATCATCGAAGGGCATGCCAAGACGCGCTGGTACGCGGCGCGGTTCGGAGGCGGGCTTCCGCAGCGCCCTGAACCCCTCGCGCCTCCCAACGTTCCAGCCGCCAACGAAGCGGTCTTCGTCGGCGAGCTTCGACTCGCGTACGCGCAGCATCTCAAGCAGGACGTGAAGGACATCGACGCGGGGCTCGCAGCCCGCGACGATCTCCGCGAGCACTTCCATGACGCGCGCGTCGAGTTCTACAGCGCCGAGGGGTTGAGAACCTTCTCGCGCGACACGCTGCCCCAGGGCGAGTTCGAGAAGCTGCAGGACGAGGTCCACTCCGGCATCAAGGACGACGTGCGTGGTGCCCATGCCGACGGCTATCAGCGTGTTCTTGCGGTGGTGAAGACGGCCCGCGCGCTGCAGCTCACGAGCAACCCGCTCACCACGCGCATCCATACCCGTGACCGTGGAGGCATCTGCCACCAGCTCGCGAACGACGGAAAGGTCCGGTGGGTCAAATGACGACCGAGGCCACCCACTTCGTCTCGCCGTTCAACGGGCCCGTCGAGATCGGCCTGCGCGCGCTCTGCGTACTGACCACAGCGTTCCCTGCAGCGTACGCGCTGCAGCGGCTTGTCGTCTTCGACTACTTCCTCGTCCACTCCGATGACATCGAGGGCGGCCCCGAGGGGCTGCATCCGAGAACCCCGCATCGCGGCGGCGAGATCCTCGTCCGACGCGGCGTGATTCAAGACGGGCTCACGCTCTACGAGAGCCGTGGGCTTATCGAGCGCGTCTACAAGGACGGCGGCATCTTCTTCGCCGCAACCGACAAGTCTGCCGACTTCCTCGACACGCTCAGCACCGAGTACCTCGCCGGCCTGCGTGACCGCGCGAACTGGGTGGTCGACAGCTTCGGCGCACTCGACGACGCAGAGCTCGACGCGATGGTCCGTGATCACATCGGCACATGGGGCGCCGAGTTCGCGATGGAGTCCGTTCTCTGGACGGAGGAGGCGTCATGAAGTTCGGCTTCGCCCTTCGGCGTCTCGCGCTCATCGGACCGGGGAAGGCTCCTGCTGAGGTCACGTTCACGCGAGGCCTGAACGTCATCGCGGGCCCGTCGGACTCCGGCAAGAGCTTCATCGCGCAGTGCCTCGACTACGGGCTCGGCGGCGGCGCCGCCCCGAAGGAGATCCCCGAAGCGGAGGGCTACAGCTCCGTCATCCTCGAGCTCGAGGCCAACAGCGACCAGCGCGTCTACTCGCTGGAGCGGAGCCTCCGTGGCGGCGAGGTGCTCTGCAAGGCCGACGGGGAGCCCGACCGCGTGCTCGCGGCGAAGCACCAAGCGGGCAAGGAGGACACCGTCTCGCAGTTCCTTCTCGACCTGTCGGGGCTGGGCACCAAGAAGGTCCGCATCAACGAACAGGGCAAGACGCGCCCGCTCAGCTTCCGCGACATCGCCCGCCTCGTCCTCATCGACGAGGAGACGGTCATCAAGGAGGACTCGCCGGTTCTCAGCGGGCAGTTCACGTCGAAGACCGTCGAGAGCGGTGTGTTTCGCCTCCTACTCACGGGCACGGACGACTCCTCGATCATCGCGAAGGAAGATCCGAAGGTCGCGAAGGGGCGTCAGGCTGGCAAGGTCGAGCTTCTCGAAGGCTTGCTGAAGGCGACGCGGGAGCGCCTCTCCGAGCTAGGTGAGGTGAGCACGCTCGCCGAGGAGCGCGACCGCCTGACCCGAATCGAGGCTTCGATTCAGACGGCGCTCGTCGAGCGCAACGCCGCGCAGGCGAGCGTGGTGCCGCTCCAGACGAAGCGCAGCACGGCGTGGACGGCGCTGAAGGCGGTCGAGTCGAAGGTCGCGGTTCTGTCGGAGCTGCAGACGCGGTTCGATTTGCTAGAGCAGCAGTACGAGTCCGACCTGCGACGGCTGGAGGCGATTGCCGAGGCTGGGATTCGGCTCGACCAGCTCAAGAAGGAGCGGTGCCCGATGTGCGGCGCGCTCGCCGAGCACCAGCACCACGAGCATCCGAAGGCGAATCCGGCCCCGGCGGACGTCTCACAGGCGTGCAGAGCCGAGGCGGCCAAGACCTCGAAGCTGCTCCAGGACCTTCAGACCACTCGAGCCGCGAACGCCTCCGAAGTCGAACAGCTCCAAGCTACCCACGACGGCCGCCAAGCCGAGCTCGATGCGATCTCGTCGGAGCTGAAGGGGCTGATGGAGCAGCTTGTCGACGTCGCCTCCAAGAAGGTCGACGAGCTTCGTGCACGCGCGGAGACTTGCCGTAAGGCGATTGAGCACCTCGAGCGAATCCAGGAACTCGAAGAGCTGCTCGAAGAGGCGAACAAGCCGAAGAAGAAGCAGAAGACCGACGTCGCGGGCGCAGCGGTGAGCACTGCGCAGGCTGACCCGTTCAGCCGCGAGGTCGAAGCGCTCCTGAAGGCGTGGCAGTTCCCCGACCTCGATCGCGTCTCGTTCAGCGAGAACGCTCAAGACGTGGTGATCTCGGGTCGCGCGCGCAAGAGCCACGGCAAGGGCGTAAGGGCCATTACGCGGGCGGCGTTCAACCTCGCGCTCCTTCGCCTCTGCATCGAGAACGAGCGCCCGTTCCCAAACTTCGTCCTGATCGACTCACCGCTGCTCGTCTACGAGGAGCCCGACGCTGGAGAGTCGACGTTCCCGCAGGACATCAAGAAGCACTTCTGGGAGAGCGTGAAGACCTCCTTCACCGACGCGCAGGTCATCATCATCGAGAACAGCCACCAGCTTCCCGGTGACGGGACGCTCGATGGCGTGCATGTCGAGCAGTTCACCGGCAACGATCAAGGGCGGCGCGGCTTCATCCCGGTAGAGGGAGAGGAGTCATGACCACGCTCGCCACGCTCCAAGCAATCGTCGCCCAGGGCGAGTCGGAGACCCTCGAGTTCAAGAAGTCGACGAACGAGCTGCACCGCGCCGGGCAGACGCTCTGCGGGTTCCTGAACACCGACGGTGGGCAGGTGCTCATCGGCGTCACCCCAGAGGGGCGCGTGGTCGGCCTTCAGGTCGCGGACATCACGCTGCGGGAGATCGCGCTGATGCTCGGGCGCTTCGAGCCGCCCGTGCGCATCGGCATGGAGCGCATCGACCTCGGCGACGGGAAGACCGTGGTCATCCTCGATGCGCCTGTCGCGCGACAGCTTGCGCCCTTTGCTTTCGATGGGAAGCCGTACAAGCGCGTCGGCTCAGCGACGGTGGCGATGCCGCAGGAGGAATACGCGCGGCTGCTTCTCGACCGGAACCACAGCCGCCATCGCTGGGAGAACCAGCTCGCCGAGGGCGTGCGCCTCGAAGACCTGGACCGCGAGGAGATCCTCCGCACGCGTGCCACCGCCATCGAACAGCGGCGGCTATCCGCGGGCACCAGCATGGACGTGGGCGATATCCTCGACCGTCTCGCGTTGCGCGTCGACGGCCAGCTCACCAACGCGGCGCAGATCCTCTTCGGCAAGAATTTCATGCCGCGCTACCCGCAGGCGCTGCTGAAGCTCGGTCGCTTCCGAGGGACGAAGATCACCGGCGACATCATTGACAACAAGCAGGAGTACATGAACGCCTTCGCGATGGTGCGTGAGGCGATTGAGTGGCTCGACCGCACCCTTCCTCTCGCGGCTCGCTTCCCTCTCGGTGCCATCAACCGCGAGGACCGGCTGCCGGTGCCGGCCGATGCGCTGCGGGAGATCATCATCAATGCCGTCATCCACCGCGACGTCAGCAACGCCAGCTCCTACGTGGCCATCGCAGTCTTCGACGACCGCATCGAGGTGCGCAGCATCGGCGACTTCCCGACGGGCGTGCGCGCCGAGCTGCTCTCACGCGAGCACCTGTCCGTGCGCAGGAACCCACTCATCGCAGACGCGTTCCATCGGACCGGCGCGATCGAGGCGTGGGGCCGAGGCACGAACCGGGTGATCGAGGCGTGCCGCGCGTACGGCATTCCCGACCCGACGTTCCTCGACGCCGACGGGGCCGTCATCGTGACGTTCAGGGCGGACATCGTGGCCGACGCACGTACGAAGACTCCACCGGTCGGCTCACCTGACGCGACGCTCACGCAACGCCAGCAGGCGATCTTGCAGCTGCTCCTCCAGAAGCCCTCGATGGCGCTGCGTGAGATCGCCGCCACACTCGAGGACGCGCCCTCCGACCGGCGTCTCCGCGAGGAGCTGCTCCACCTGAAGAAGAGGGGGCTGATCGAGCAGTCCGGCCACGGGCGTGGCTCGGCCTGGAGCCGGAGGCGTGGTGGAGAATAGGGCGACAAATAGGGCGGGAATGAGGCGGAATAAGGCGGTCGCTCCCGGCCCTATTCCGCTTCAGCGACGAGCCGCCACCGGGCCTTGGGCATTTGACGGGCATTTGATGGCGGCGCCCGCCCGGCGCGTCCCGCAACATCTTTCCTGCGTGTTTACGCACCGTTGCGTAGTTGCCGGGCATTTGCTGGGAGCCCTGCCTGAAGCACCCGGAGCCACGCCATGACCCGCAAGAAGCAACCGCCCGAGGTCCCCCTCGTCCGCTCCTCGGCGGCCGAGTACCTCACCTTCGTCGCCGCCAGCGGCACGGGCGGCGTGGAGGCCGTCTACGCCGACGAGAACGTGTGGCTCAGCCAGAAGATGATGGCGCAGCTCTACGACGTGGAGGTCCCGACCATCCACTACCACCTGAAGAAGGTCTTCGAGGACAGCGAGCTCGAGGAGGGGGCAGTTCTTAGAAGTTTTCGAATAACTGCCGCCGACGGCAAGACCTACGACACGAAGCACTACAGCCTCTCGGCCATCATCGCCGTCGGCTACAAGGTCAACTCCGAGCGCGCGGTGCAGTTCCGCAAGTGGGCCACTCGGGTCGTCGAGGAGTTCACCATCAAGGGCTTCGCGATGGACGACGAGCGCCTCAAGCGTGGCGGCTCCGTCCTCAGCGACAAGTACTTCGAGGAGCAGGTCCAGCGCGTCCGCGAGATCCGGCTGTCGGAGCGCAAGTTCTACCAGAAGATCACCGACATCTACGCGACCGCCGTCGACTACGACGTGACGGCGCAGGCCACCAAGCGCTTCTTCGCGACCGTGCAGAACAAGCTGCACTGGGCCATCCACCGGCAGACCGCAGCCGAGGTCATCAAAGGCCGCGCCGACGCCGCCAAAGAGCACATGGGCCTGCACACCTGGACCGACGCGCCCCACGGCAAGATCCAGAAGTTCGACGTGGTCGTGGCCAAGAACTACCTGACCGAGGACGAGCTCGGGCAGCTCTCGCGACTCGTGAACGCCTACCTCGACGTCGCCGAGAGCATGGCGCTCCGCAAGATCCCCATGACCATGCAGGACTGGGAGACGCGGCTGAACCGCTTCCTCGACGCGACAGACCACGCGGTGCTCTCGGACGCCGGCAAGGTGACCGCCGAGATCGCCAAGGCGCACGCCGAGAGCGAGTTCGAGAAGTACCGCATCGTGCAGGACCGGCTCTTCGAGAGCGACTTCGATCGGATCGTGGCCGAGACCAAGCGGCTCGCGAGCGGCGGGCCCTCGGCATCGACCAAGGCGGGACGCCGCCGAGGCGGGTCGTGACGACCACGCCCTCGGCCGACCCGAACCGCGTCATCGCGTCGCTAGCGCGCGATCAGGTCAACCTCGACCTGAAGACGGTCGACCTCTGCTTCCTCGCGGGCCTCTACCTGCGTGCCGACAAGGCGGCGCTCGCCTCCTTCGAGGAGGATGTGCTCATCGACCTGTTCGAGCAGGTCTGCGACGTGGTCGACCCCGGCGCCGAGAACCCGCGCAAGCGGGCGACCCACGCCATCCAACGACTGCGGGAGCAGCGCATGCTCGCGCGTGTCGACGGTGCCGGCATCGTGCGCGCCGGCGAATACGCTCTGACGCGGCTCGCCGCTGCGGTGGTCGAGTACTTCCTCGCCGACGAGGCGCTGACGCGCGAGAGCCTCACGCTGCTCACGGGGACGCTCCGCGCGCAGCTCGCCGAGGTGCTCGCGGCGGCGAAGAAGGCCGATGGCGAAGAGGCCTGGCGCACGAAGGTCGTCGGACCGCTGCGCGTGACCGTGGCCGACCTCGTCGCGGGCATCGAGCGTCGCCAGCGAGGCCTCGACGCACAGCAAGAGGAAGTGCAGGCCGAGATCGCCAAGCTGCTCTCTGCCGACTGGTTCAGCGCCGTCGACCGGTGCCAGTCGCTCCTTGATGCGACAACGAGCACGCTGCGCGAGCTGAACGAAATCCTGCTCCGCGACACCCACCACTTCGTCGCGCTGCTCCAGGAGATCCAGGCGCTCGCCACAGCTGCGGAGAACACCGACGCCGAGGCGACAGTCCAGCGCGTCATCGAGCACGTCGATCGCATCGCGGCCTGGGGCGGCGCGCGGCAGCGGGCGTGGTCCGAGTACTACCAGTACGTCCACCGCTACCTGCGCGACGTCGTGCGGCTCGACCCCGACCGCGCCCTGAGCCAGCGCCTGCGCGACCAGCTCGCGGGCTGGCCACGACGCCCGTTTCACCTCGTCACGGCGCACGCGCCGTCGATCCGCCTCTTGCGCGCGCTCGAAGCACGGGTCGAACGGCCTCCCGTCGCCCGTCCTCGCGCCGAGCGCGAGGCCGATCCCGAGTGGGTGGACCCGGAGAACCTCCTCGCCGACATCGACGCGCTCGTCGCCCGTGCCCTCGACGAGGGGAGGACCACACTCGCTGCCGTCTCCGAGCAGGTGCTGCCGGAGCTGCCGGAGACCATCCACTACGCCGCCACCGGACGAATCGCCCACGCCGTCGCCCAGGCCGCCAGGGTTCGCAGCGAGCGAGAGCGTCCTTGGGCGCCCGTCGGCGAGAGGCTCGAGGTCGAGGACTGGAGCGTCGCGCGGAGGGATGCGTCGTGACCGATTCGACCTTCCACACGCTCGAAGCCGCGCTCGCGGACGACCACTTCCCCGAGGTCGACCTGATGCTGCGCCGCGGGCGTCACATCGGCCGCGACGACGGGACGGCGTACGACTACCTCGTCGATGCGCAGTCGCTCCTCGAGCCGTTCTATCGGCGCTTCGGCTGCGAGCTGGTGCAGCAAAGCGACGGCTACTTCTACCTGCTGCCCTCGGGCGACCGCCTCGGGCGAAGGCAGCTCTCCGCGGGCGAGATGCTCGTCGGGCAGACTCTCGCGCTCCTGTACCTCGACCCCGCGACGCTCCAGCACGGCGGCGTCCTCCCGCGCGAGGCGCTGTTGCAGCGGCTCTCCGGGCTCCTGGGCACGGACGCTCTCGTGCGCACGCTCAGCCCGCGCAAGCGCAAGTACGACGAGCGCATCGCGGCCGAGACGGTCCGCACGCAGGTGGGCGAGGCGCTCAGGCGCCTCGCGGAGCTCGGCTTCGTGGACGTGCTCGACGAGGCGCGGCTTCGGCTCCGGCCTGCGTTGATGCGGTTCGCGGAGCCTGTTCGCGGGCTCTCCGATCCCAACATCGCCCTCGAGCGGCTCGTCGCGCGTGGCGAGGTCTTGCTCGGTGAGCCAAACGGCGACGAGAGCGGAGCGGACGACGACACGACCGATGGCGAGGAGCCGGCGCCATGACCCGCACCCACGCCGAGGCGCTCGCGCTGGTGAACTGGAGGGGGGTGTTCTACGAGCGCTACCTCCTCGACCGCCATGTCACCGCGCTCGAGGGCGCGAACGGCGCGGGCAAGACGACGGTGATGATCGCCGCCTACGTGGTGCTGCTCCCGGACATGTCCCGGCTGCGCTTCACGAACCTCGGCGAGACGGGCGCCACCGGTGGGGACAAGGGCATCTGGGGACGGCTCGGTGAGCCTGGGCGCCCGTCGTATGCCGTCCTCGACTTCGCGCTGCCGGGCAAACGCCGCCTCGTGGCGGGCGTGCACCTCGAGCGCAAGGGCGAGCCCTCCGTCGAGCCGACGCCGTTCATCGTGGCTGGCCTGGCAGACGACGTGCGCCTGCAGGACTTGCTCCTCGTCTCGCAGGGCGAGAGCGAGGTTGTCCCCGAGCTGCCGGAGCTGCGAGAGAACGCGGCGCGCCTCGGCGGTCGGCTCACGTCGTTCCCGTCGGCGCGCGAGTACTTCGCCGCGCTCTTCGACCAGGGTGTGACGCCCCTGCGGCTCGGCACCGACGAGGAGCGCAACAAACTGAACGAGATGCTCCGCACGAGCATGACGGGTGGCATCTCGCGAGCGCTCACTTCGGAGCTGCGGGCCTTCCTGCTCAAGGAGGAAGGTGGGCTCGCAGACACCCTTCAGCGGATGCGCGCGAACCTCGACGCGTGCCGACGAACGCGGACCGAGGTCCAAGAGTCGCGCCGCCTCGAGCAGGAGATCGGCGGGGTGTTCGAGGCGGGACAGACCATGTTCGCCGCCGCCTTTCTCGCGACCCGCGAGCGCGCCGACGAGCTGTCACGTCGCGTCGAGGAAGCGGAAGCCGCGCGGGCCAACGCGGAGGGGGCGCAGCTCGCCGCCAGGGACGCGCTCGAGAAAACCCTCGCTGACCTCGAGGCGCTCGAGCGCCGACGCGGCGAGCTTGGTCAGGTCGTCGAGTCCGCCCGCGCCTGGCAGGGCAAGCTGCGCGATGCCCTCGCGGCAGCGAAAGCGCTGGCTCGATGCGCTGAAGCGCTGAAGCTCGCCGAGGCGGCGGCAGCGGCGGCCGCGAACGAGAGGGCCCTCGCCGACGAGCAGCGCGCCCGTGCGCGCGAAGAGCTGCAACGAGCGCAGAATGGGTACAAGCGGGCCGCCGTTGGCCTCGCCGATGTGCAGCGCGGCATCGAGGAGCTGCATCGCCGCGCGGGCGCTTATCACCAGGCCGTGCGCCGCCTCCGAGAGGCTGAGACCTACCTCGGTGGAGCGCCGCTGCTCGTGCCCGTGTTCGACGAGCGCCTCGGGCTCTCACGCGCCGAGCTCGCCGCGGTGGATGAGGAGCGCCGGGAGGCTGCCACGCTGCTCGCCGACGCGGAGTCCCATCGCGGGCGACACGCCGAGGCGATGCGCGCGCTCACGCTGCTCGCCGAAGCCGCCGTAGCGCCCGAGCAGGCCCACGACGTCGCGCTTGACGCACTGACGCGCCACCGAGAGAAGGTCGCGCTCGCTGGGCGACTGGCGAGCATCGAGCAGGGCCTCGGCGACGCGCGCCGCCTCGCCGCACGGCAAGCCAAGGCGCGCGAGCAGGCCGCCGCGCTCGACGTCAGCATCGGCGATCGACCCGCCGGCGAGGTCGTCTCGCAGCTGCTCGACGAGGTCGATGGGGCGCGCAAGGACCACGAGGGGCAGGCGCGCACCGCGGAGGCCGAGGCCCTTGCGAAGGAGCGCGAGCTGAAGGAACTCGAGGCGCGGCGACGAGAGCTTGCGACGCGGGAGCCCGTGTGGCGCGTGCACGCCGAGCGAGCAGCCCGGCTCGGTGAGTACCTCGCGCTCGCCGTGGACAGCCGCGAGAGCCTTGATGCGGCGCGCACCGAGCTTGCCACGACGCTTGGGGTAACTCACCGCGCCGAGGAGGACACCCGAGTCGAGCAAGAGCGGCTTCTCCATGAGGCGAGGGAGCTCCTCGCGGCGGGCGGCCCTTTTCCTGCCGAGCTGCTGAAGCTCAAGGACAAGCTCGGAGCGGAGCTCGTCGCCGCCAGCTTCGACGACGTCAGTCTGAATGAGGCGGCGCGACTCGAGGCGCGGCTCGGCGGGCTCGCGCAGGCGCTCGTCGTCGATGACCCGAAGGTCTCGGCGCAGGCGCTCGCGCAGCGGCCGGACGCGCTGGCCGACGTTCTACTGGTTTCGCGCGATGCGGACCTCGAGCGCCTGGCCGCGAACGCAGACGCCGTGGCCGTCGGTGATCGAGACGTGGCCGTGGAGGAAGGCGCGTCATTGAGAATTTCGCGCATCCCCACGCATCCCCGGCTCGGCCGTCGCGCGCGTGAGCAGCGCGCCACAGAACTGCGGCGTGAGGCCGACCTGAAGGCGCGTGAGCTGGAGGAGAAGCGCGGCCTCCGTCGTCAGCTCGAGCGGCTCGTCGCTGACGGGGAGGAGCTGCTCGCCGGGCACGCCGTCTGGCTCGCCGGAGACCCGGCCCCGGAGCTCGTGATCGTGAAGCGGGCCATCATCGAGGCCGAGGCCTACCGGGGCGTCCAGCGTTCTGCGGCCGCGCGCCATCACGAGGCTGCGCGCTCGCAGCGCCCGCGGATCGACGGGCTACGAGCGCTTCTGGGTGAGGCGATGCTCCTCGACCCACCCGACCACGGCGAGCGGGCGCGTGTTCTCGAACTCGAACGCGACGCGGCGCGCGCGGCGAAGGACGCTGTGGCGAGGCTTGGGCGCCACGCCGACCTCGTGGACCGCCACCTCGCGACGCTCCGACAGGTGCCGCTCTCCGACGAGGACTTCCTGCGGTTGCAAGAGCGCGTGCGCGAGCTGAAGGCGCGCCGCGACCAGCTCGATGCAGGTCTCGACGCGCTCTCATACGTGCAGGCGAACGCTGATGCGCTCGGCTGGGAGGAGGCCCCACGCCGCCTGGCTGATAGCCAGGCCGTGGTCCCCGCGCTCGAGGCGCAGCTGCGCGAAGCGGAGATCGAGCAGCAGAAGGCCGAAGAGGCGAGAGCGCGTGCGGAGCAGCGCTACGACGAGGCCACCGGCCGATTTCAAGACGCGGACGGCAAGAAGCGCGTGGCCGTGCAGGAGCACGCCTCTGCCGTAGATCGCTTCGAGCGAGTCGGCATTCCGGACCCGACCGAGCAGGCACTGGAAGCAGCCACCGTGGAGGTGGAGTGCCTCGAGCAGGAGCTGCGAACGCAGGACCAGCGTCGTGACGCGCTGTTGACCACGAAGGGTGCACAGGAGGGCAGTCTGCGGGAGGCAGCGGGGCGCCTCCGGACTGCCGAAGAGAAGCTGATGAGCGAGCGACGGGAGGCCGAGCCTGCGGTCAAGCGCTGGGAGGCTTTGCAGGAGCGCGCGACGCGCGAGCGTCTGCTGGGTGGGCTCCTCGCCGACGGACCCGCGGAGCTGTCGGACGTGCGTGGACACGTGAACCTCGTGCAGGAGGCAAAGACCAGGCGTGAGGTGCTGCTCGAGAGGCTGCGCGGCGCGCAGGGAGGCGCGGCGCTCCTGACCGAGCTCCAGGTGCTTCGGGACGCCTCCGACGCCGCCTTCGCCGATGCGTACCTCGACCTCTGGCTCACCGTGCGGGACTGGCTGCGCCGGCGGCTCCCTGCGCAGGTCGCCGAGGTGGACGACCCCCGCGAGGCCCTCGTGCGACTTCGCGACCAGCTCTCCGGGCTCGAGGAGCGCCTCACACGGCAGGAGAGCGATCTGCGCGGTGCGAGCGAGGACGTCGCGCGCGGCATCGATGTGCAGATCCGCAAGGCACGTGGCCAGGTCACCCGCCTCAACAAGAACCTCGAGGGCGTCGCCTTCGGCAGCATCCAGGGCATCCGGGTACGGCTCCAGCAAGTCGAGCGCATGGAGCAGGTCCTCCGCGCGCTGCGCGAGGGAGCGGCGCAGGGCCTTCTGTTCCAGGCCGACATGCCCATCGAAGACGCGCTGGATGAGATCTTCCGTCGCTACGGCGGCGGCAGGACCGGCGGGCAGCGGCTGCTCGACTACCGCGAGTACGTCCACCTCCAGGTCGAGATTCGCCGAAAGGCCGGCGCCGACTGGGAGGTCGCCAACCCCACGCGCTTGTCGACGGGCGAGGCGATCGGCGTCGGTGCGGCCCTGATGATGGTCGTGCTCACCGAGTGGGAGCGCGACGCGACGCTCTTGCGCGGCAAGAAGTCGCACGGCTCGCTGCGCTTCCTCTTCCTCGACGAAGCGAACCGCCTCTCGCACGACAACCTCGGCGTGCTCTTCGACCTGTGCCAGACACTCGACCTACAGCTCCTGATCGCCGCACCGGAGGTCGCGCGCGCCGAGGGCAACACGACGTACCGGCTCGTCCGACGCACGACGCCGGACGGCCGCGAGGAGGTGCTGGTCAGCGGTCGTCGCACGAGGAGCGAGGCGTGATGTGGCAGACGCCCGCCGAGCGCCTCGCGCTTCTCGAACTGCTCGTGCGCGGCACGCTGAAGAAGCGCCGCGCGCAGACGGGCACCTGGGACGCGCTCGCCGAGCTTCCCTGGGTCAAGCGCACCGGCCGCCGCGATGAGCTTGGTCTCGTGGAGGAGCGCCGTGGAGAACTCGTCGGCCTCTTGGAGCGAGTCTGGCCCGCGTGGGGCGACGCGCTCGCGGCCCTGACCGCGCGCGGCCTTCCGCCGACTCCGGAGGGATGGACCGCGCTCGAAGACGCGACGCGCGCCGCAGGCCTCCCCTCACTCCCGGATCGCCTCAACCGGCGGACGGCTGCTGCGCTCGTGGCGCCGCACTCGAAGGCTACGCTCACGGAGCGGCGCATCGCTGCGCTTGGCGATGCGGAAGCCACACACGACGGCTCGGTGCGCTTGCGCCCGCCGCGAGGCCTGGTGGCGCGCTCTTCGAAGGGGAGCATCGACCTGACTCCGGTCGCCGAGGTGCTCGGTGAAGTCTCCTTGCCCGAGCGTGCACTGCGCGACGGCCTCGCCCTCGAAGGCCCGATGCGCGCCGCGCTCCTCGTCGAGAACCTCGGCGCGTTTTGCGACCTGCCCACCCTCGACGGCTGGCTCATCGCGCACGTCGCGGGCTGGGATACGGCGACGGTCGCACGACTCCTCGAGCGGTTGGGGTGCATCCCGATCATCCACTTCGGGGACCTCGATCCGAACGGCGTGCGCATCTTCCGGCACCTGCGCGCGATGCGACCTGACCTCAGTTGGTTCGTCCCGAAGTTCTGGGGCGAGCTTGTCGACGCGAAGGGTCTGCCCGGCGCATGGCCCGAGGACCTCGACCTCGGTGACGCCCCGGAGCTGGTGCGGCTCCTTTCGAAGCGAGCGCTGTGGCTCGAGCAGGAGCCCATCGCTGTGGACCCGAGGACGCCCGCCGCGCTCGAGGACACGCTGATGGGAGCACCAGGATGAACACGCGCACCAGGACCTCACGGCCACACCGCGAACCGTCGCGCGGTCTCTGGAGCGTTCTGTCGAGCGCCGCCTCGCTCACGCTGCGAGCCGTCGAGTTCGGTTTCTACCACCTGCTCCTCACGACGGTGGACCGCGTCGCGCGCCTGCCGCGCAACACGACGATGCCCGAGGCTGCACGCCTCTACCGCGAGAACATCGCGCTCAAGGCCCAACTCGACGCGCTCGAGGCCGAGCTCGCTCAGCGCACCGAGCCAGCGCCGACGCCGATGGCCACGCGCGCCGCGCAGGTGTTCGCGTACCTCCTCACGCGCGGCGACGAGCCCTTCCAGCGCTACTTCCTCTCGGCGTCGCTGCGCACCATCAGGCGCTGGGCGACCCGCTTCCGCTCGCTGCGACGGCGCCCAGCCACGGGCGGGCGCCCGCCGCTCGACGAGAAGGTCGTCGAGCTCATCCTGACGCTGAAGCGTGAGAACCGCGCGTGGGGCCATCGACGCATCCGCGAGGAGCTGCGGCGCATGGGCATCCGCGTGAGCGAACCGACCATCGCCCGCATCCTTAGGGAGAACGGGTTCTCGCCGCGCCCAGGGAGGAAGCTCGACTTCGAGCGCGTGAGGTCCACCGCGAAGGACGCGCTCTGGGCGCTCGACTTCTTCGCGGTGCAAACGGCGAAGGGCGTCTGGCTCCAGGCCCTCCTCATCATCGACGTGCACACCCGCGAGCTGCTCGACCTCCGCGTCCACGACGGTTGGGACGTCGACTCGGTGTGGACCATCCGGACCTTCAACAAGGTGTGCACCCGCGAGAAGCGTGCGCCCAAGGCCGTCGTCCACGACCACGGCGCGCACTTCGCCGGGCAGTTCGCGCGCCAGCCCCGCGTGCTCGAGATCGAGGAGGAGGTCACACCCACTGGGCTGCCGTCGATGAACTGCTACGCGGAGCGGGCCATAGGCTCCGTGCGCCGCGAGCTGCTGCGGCACATCCGCGTGGCTGACGCGAAGGAGCTGCAGTTCTACCTCGACGAGTACCGGCGCTACGCGAACACCGAGCGCCCCCACCAGGGCATCGACGGGCGCACGCCGGAGGAGTTCGCGGCCAGCAAGCCGGAGGCCGAGGTCATCGACCTCGCCGAGGTTCGCAACCGCCGCCTCGAACGCCGCCCGTACGCCAACGGCATTCTCCAGGGCTACGCGCTCGTGGCCGACGCCCCGTCCGCGAAGGCTGCCTGACCATGACACCTGCGGACTTGACCCTCGCGCCCCTGCTTCGCGGACGGCGCGCACGGGCGCCCTTTGTCCGCGAGCCGCGCCGGGCGCGCCAGCCGGCGATTCGGGCGCGTCACGAGCCAACGTGGGCGGCTTGGTGGCAGCCGCCGAAAGGGGCGCGAGTCCTCGATGCCGCCGCCGAGGAGGTTTTCTGGGATCTCGCTGGAGGCCGATCGACATCTGTTGACCACGCGGGGCGGCCCCCCGGTTCTCGGGTCCCTCTCCGAACGCCGATCTGCGAGCGCGACGCCGACCTACGCGGCGAACACCGCGCCGAGTCCCGCGTTCAACTCTGCGCGCCGCGATGCTGCGAGCGCGTCCGCGCATTCGCGCGCTCTCGGCTCGACCGCCCGTGGAACCTCGCCGAAGCAGCCCGGTCCCGGAGCCAATTTTCTCTCGTCGCCAACACGGCGGGAGCCAAAAGTAAACAGCGGCCCCAGGAGCGATCCTCGGGGCCGTTGGTCTTTTCTCCCCGCAAAGCCGAGGCTTTCGCGCGCAGCGCCGCGTCTCGCGTGCGGCGCTGACGCGCGCATGGAGAACGCCAAGGCGCGCTCGTCGAGCGCCCGGGACCGCTCTCGCGCGGCGTTCTCTGTCCCGCCGGGGGAGACTTTCGGAGAGCCCGGTTTACGCTTGCGAGCTTTTCGCGGGACTCGTACCCGGCGTTTAGCTGTCCCGCCGCGGGCTCTTCGGGGCCGGGACTGTTGAACGAAGCCGCTGCGCGGCGGGGTCGTGCTCGCTGAGGTCGTCGCGGGTCTGAAAGCGCCATCGCAACAAGCCCTTCCGCCCATGCGCGTCGTCGCGGGCCCGTGAAGGCGGCAGCCTCCTTGGTCGCGGCGTTTGCCGCACCGCCCACCAAGGAGACTGCCATGGGTCAATTGCGCGATAGGATGGTGCACGATCTCGAGCTCGCTGGCTACGTGCCGCACACGAGGCTCGTCTACGTCAACTCGATCCGCGACTTTGCCGCGTACCACCGGCGCTCACCGGCGCTGCTGGGCGCCGACGACGTGCGTGCGTGGATCGAGAAGCTGAAGGCCGACGGGAAGATCGGCACGCAGCGGCTGCGCCAGCACATGGCAGCGCTGAAGTTCCTCTACACGAAGACGCTGTGGAGGCCCGAGAACGTCTCGTTTCTGTCGTGGCCCACCGACGCGAAAACGCTGCCTGCGGTGCTCACGGTGGACGAGATCGAGCGGCTGCTCGCGGCGCTCACGGAGCCGAGGTTCCAGGTGTTCTTCACGCTGGTCTACGCGACGGGCCTGCGGATGCGCGAGGCGTGTCGGCTCCAGACGCGTGACATCCAGGCGGCGCGGGGCGTGATCCACGTGCGAGCCGAGAGCGCGAAGCGGAGGAAGGAGCGGTACGTGATGCTGAGCCAGCACCTCCTCACGCTGCTGCGCACGTACTGGGCCGCCACGCGGCCGCCGGCGCCGTGGCTCTTCGCGTCGCGTCGTGGCAACCCACTCAACCCGGAGACGGCGCGCATGGCCATGAAGCTCGCGGCGCTGAAGGCGGGTATCGCGACGAAGGCGACGCCCCACGTCCTTCGCCACAGCTTCGCGACGCACCTGCTCGAGGGCGGTGAAGAGCTCAGAGTCATCCAGGTGCTGCTCGGTCACAGCAGCATCAGGACGACGACGCGCTATACGCAGGTCTCCACGGCGATGCTCGCGAAGACGACGAGCCCGCTGGATCGCCTACCCTCGCGACAGGAGCCTGCGGCCCCGGCCAAAACGGGCTGAGCCGTCGTGGCCGACTGCCCGGCACCTGCCGGGCGGCCCCGCTTCGACATCGGCGAGATCGTGCGGCAGCACCGAGCCGCGCTGGAGGCCGAGGAGCACCTAACGCTTGCGCAGCGGAGGGTGCTCTCGGCCATGGCGCTGTGCCGGACCGCAGACCTCGGCGGGCACGTCGACGCGTGCCGCTCGTGTGGCTTCGAGCGCCCTGCGTACAACTCCTGCCGCAACCGGCACTGCCCCAAGTGCCAGGCCTTGCGGCAGGAGAAGTGGATCGCCGCACGCACCGAGCGACTGCTCTCGGTGCGGCACTTCCACGTCGTCTTCACGCTGCCGAGCGAGCTGCGCGCGCTCGCCCAGCACGCGCAGCGCGACGTCTTCGGCGCGCTCTTCGCCGCAGCGAGCGAGACGCTCCTCGAGCTCGGAGAGACGCGGCTCTCTGCGAGGCTCGGTGTCACGATGGTCCTGCACACCTGGACGCGCGAGCTGCGTTTCCACCCGCACGTGCACGCCCTCGTGACGGCGGGCGGCCTCGCGTTCGATGGTCTGCGATGGGCGCCCAGCAACCGCAAGTATCTCTTCCCCGTGGAGATCATGGGCGCCGTCCTGCGCGGCAAGATGCTCGCGGCGCTGCATGCGCTCCACCGCCGAGGCGCCTTCGCGCGCTTCTCGGCCTTCGACGATCCCGAGGGATTCGAGCGCCTCATGCAGAAGCTCGCGCGCGCCAAGCGCTGGATCGTCTACGCCAAGCGCCCCTTCGCGCACGTCGACCACGTGCTCAAGTACCTCGGCCGCTACACCCACCGCGTCGGCATCTCGAACAGCCGCCTCATCGACGTGACCGACGAGGCGGTGACCTTCCGAACCAAGAACGGCAAGACCGTCACCATCACGCCCGTCGAGTTTCTGCGGCGCTTCGTGCAGCACGTCCTGCCCGACGGCTTCCACAAGATCCGCCACTACGGCCTCTACGCGGGAGCCGCCGACGGTGCGCGGAACGCCGCTCAGCAGCTGCTCGTGCCGACGGCGAAGGCAGCGAGCGACGCCGAGAGCACGTGGTCCGAACGGCTCCATGAGCTCACCGAGCGTGACGTCCACCACTGCCCGAACTGCGGCGACGCGCTCGAGCACCTGCCCGTGCCTGCGCGCATCGGGCGCGCGCCGCCTCTGGAGTCGGAGGCCGCCGCATGAACCAAACGTCGCTCCTCGCACGAACGCCCGACGCGTTCGCGATGGCCGCGCCTTGTCCGCACTCGCGCGAAGAGCGTCACGATCCGCGCAAGGCACGACGCGGAGATCCCGATCGTCGCGCCGCGCGCCACGCGCTTCGCAACGTCTCTGGCGCGACGAATGCGACCGACCCCTGCGGACGTCAGCCAGAACCGCCCCGCATCCTCGAAATGCCCATAGCGTGACCGGCGAGGTCGTCGCGCCCGCCGCTCCGGGCTTGGTTCAACCCGTCGATTCTCCGCCGACCCGGCCGCCCTGCGCCCGAACTTCAGGCGTGGACGCGCGGGTCGGTGGAGAATCGCTCATCGTTGAACTTCGGGGCGCTGTCCCGCGCGAGGGCGGCCACGTTCGAGCGTGGCGCGGCGGCTGCGGTGGTCTGGGGCTTGGGCGCGATCGCGGGCTGCGGCGCGCACGTGGGCGCGCTGTGCGCGGGACTGTTGAACGCCGGGGCGGCGTCCCGCGCGAGGGTCACGGCTTCTTCCCCCGCTTCGGCTTCGCGGCCGCGGACTTCGCCGCTCCCTCGCCGAGGCGCTTGGTCTCGGCCACCACGCGGTCGAAGTCGCTCTCGAAAAGGCGGTCCTGAACGATGCGGTACTTTTCGAACTCGCTGAGCGCGTGCTGCTTCGCCAGCTCGGCGCTCACCTTGCCGGCGTCCTGCAAGATCTCGCGGTCCCACAAGCGGAGGAAGCCCGCGAGGCGCGTCTCCCAGTCGGCCATCGTCATCGGGATGCGGCGCGTGGCCTGCATCTCGGCCATGTCGAGGTAGGCCGAGACGATGCGCTGCATTTGGTCCATCTCGGTCTCGGAGAGGTAGTTCTTGGCGACGACCACGTCGTAGCGGTGGATCTTGCCCTTGGGCGCGCCCTCCCAGGTCGTCAGTCCCATGTGGGGCTGCTCGGCGGCGGCGCGATCGACGATGACCTCCGCGGCGGTCTGGCCGTGCACCGCGTAGTGCAGCTTGTTCTGCACGGCGGCGAAGAAGCGCTGCGTGGCTGCGGCCGCCCTGTCGTAGTCCACCGAGGTCGCGTAGATGTCGGTGATCTTCTGGTAGAACTTGCGCTCCGAGAGGCGGATCTCTCGGACCTTCTCGAGCTGCCTGTCGAAGAACTCCTGGGTGAGCACGCTGCCGCCCGACTTCAGGCGGTCGACGTCCATCACCCACCCTTGGATGGTGTAGTCCTTCACGACCTGCGTGGCCCACTTGCGGAACTGCACCGCCCGCTCGTTCTCGATCTTGAAGCCGACGGCGATGATGGCCTGCAGGCTGTAGTGCTTGACGTTGTAGGTCTTCCCGTCGGCGGCAGTTGTTAAGAGCTGCTTAATAACTGCGTCCTCGACCAGCTCGCGGTCGGCGAAGATGCGCTTGAGGTGCTGGTTGATGGCCGGGACCGTGACGTCGTAGAGCGTCGCCATCATCTTCTGCGACAGCCAGATGTTCTCGTCCTCGTAGCGCATCTCGACGGCCTGCTGCTGCGACCCCGTGGCGGCGACGAAGGTCAGGTACTCGGCCGCCGAGGAGCGCACGATGGAGGCGGTCGGCTTCTTCTTGCGGGTCATGGCAGATGCCCCGCGAGACGCTCGAAGACGAAGACCCCGCTGGCGTCGTAGTGCCCGAAGAGCCGCCCCGTGGCTCCATCGCTCCACGCGTACAGCTCGTGCGTGCTGCCCGGTACGGGATCGCCTTGTAGCTTCTTGAAGGTGCGCGACTTCGTCAGCGGGCGCCCGTTGTCGATGTGGGCGCTGAACTCGTCGATGGCCTCGTTCACATGAACCTTCTGCGCCGCCTCCAGCCCGACGAACACCTTCTGGACCGCGTCTGCCAAGCGCACCTTGTTGGAGAGCGGCGGCAGGAGCTTCTCCGCGAACAGCGCCGAGCGGTGGCGAGCCCAGGCCACGTCACCGAGCACGCTCGTCGTCACCTCGCCATCAACCTCCATCAGCAGCGAATCGGGAGCGCCCTTCGCGTCGTCGGTCCTGACGGTGTGGCCGACAGCAAGCCGTCGAAAGAGAGCCGCGTGTTCGCGCAGCTCGTCGATCTCGGAGAGGCGCACCGGGAGCCGCGGGATCTCCATCAGGGGCATGCCCTCGAACAGGAAGACACACCGGTCCGCTGAGATCATCGCCAGCGTCTGAAGGTAGCCGCTCAGCGGCTTGAAGCCGCCCGTGAGGTTGAAGACTACGAACCAGCCCTGCTCGCGGTACGAGCGCACGAGCGCATCAAGCTGCCTCGTGAGGTCGGCGAGCGCCGTACGAAACGAGGCGAGGTCGTTGGTGCGGAGGCCGCTCGCGCTCACGAGCAACGTCTGGTTGCCCAGCACTTCTTGCACCAGATCTGCGGTCGCCTTGCCCGGCGCGGTGTTGGTGTGAACGAGCAGGTGAAACAGTTGCTTGGGCTTGTAGCGGTCGAGGACAGCAGCGATGCCGTTCAGCTCCGCGCTCATCCTTCGCCGGGTGGGCTCGTCAGCGGTCTTCAGTGCCTCACGACGCGCACCGACAATCGACGTGAGGCGCGCAGCATCCACCTCGACGTCGTTCGCGATCTTCGTAAGCCAGGCGCGATCGTCCGTGCCCGCACTGTTCGTGAGCAGGCTCGTGCCGCAGGTGGAGAGCAGCAGGAGCCGATCCGTCATGACTTGCCCTCGGCCAGCTCGGGGAAGGACGGCAGGCTCGCCACGTCGACGTTCGCGAGGGAGAGCGCGGAGGTCCACAGCTTGTCGAAGACGGCGTCCGTCACGCGTTCGAAGCCGTGGGCGAGGATCGAGCGGTTGCGGACGACAAGAGGCGACTTCGTACCGCTCAGCCCGGCGCTCTGGAACTTCTGACCGAGCGGATCGCCGAGGGCCTCAAGCAGCGCGTAGTCGTCCTGGAGGCCAAGCGCGACGACACCTTCGTTCGCGCGCGCCGCCCACGTCGTTCGCAGGGATTCAGGGACCTTCTCCAGCGGGACCTTCTCCGTGCTCTCGACGCCGTGACCTTCCTTGAGCGCGACCTGCGCGATAGCCTCGAGGGCGCGGTAAAGCCGCGCGACAGCGTCGTCGAAGCGCCCTTCGCCCTTGCGCCGCTTCGCGTTGGCCAAGAGGTCGCGCACGTGATGACGACTCGGTGGCGGCGCCTGTCCCAGTTGTCCGAGATGCGTCACAAGCTGAGCAGCACCCGCGAGCACACGATCGCCTCTCGTCGGGCCGAGCGCGGCACGCAGATCGTTCGCCGATTTGCTGACGCTCTCGAGCAGGTTCTTGGTGGTCGTGTGATCGAAGCGGTTCCACGCATCGAGGGCCTTCGCGAGCTGCTCAAGAGACGACAGCTCGCGCTTGCGGTCGGGGCGGCTCACGCGCCGCATCGTTGCGGCCGCGAGGTTTGCCGCCGCGAGGTATGCGTGCTGGTCGAACAACACGACGAAGTCGTCCACGGCTTGGTGGCCGAGTGCGTCCCACGGGTTCTGTGCGTGACGGACCATCTCCGAGCCGGAGACCACGATGCCCACTCCGTCTTTCGTCCGCTCTTTGCCGCCGATGTAAGAGAACAAGCACGGCCAGTGACTCGCCTGGATGGCCACCGCTGCGGTCATGCACTTCGTGCCACCCGTGATGTCCACGACGACCTGGCAGCCATCGCCGCGTGCTGCCCACGCCCGCACCTCACCCGTGAGCCCTCGGAGGTGCTCGACGCAGCTTGTAAAATCCTGTTCGTCCGGGAGCTCGAGCAGGTCGTACCGCCCAGCGTCGAGGTCCACGCCCTCCTCGCGCGCCTTGGGGAGGATCTCGGCGACCTTCCCCTTGGTGCCAGGCGTGTGAACGAACCTGACGCGCACGGGGCGCCACTGCTTGAGCGCCGCGACGATCGGCTCCGGGCTGCCCCCCACGGTGCAGATCAACAGGGTCGAGCTGCTCACGTCCGCCCTCCTGCGGGGAACAGCTTGTCCCACGCCTCGATGAGGCCACGTGCCCGAGCCTTCTTCTGCTCGTCTGCCTTCTTGTTCGTGAGGCGGTTGGCCCACGCAGCGCGCAGGTCGAACTTCACGCCGATCGCTTGAACGACGTCCAGATGCTCCTTGGTGGTGGCATCGGGCGCCGCGGAGAGCAGAGCACGCATGTGCCCCGTGACCGCTTCGCCTCGCAGCCACTTCTCGATGTCGCCGCTCAGGGCGTCCTTGCCGTGCTTCTCCAGGTCGGCGATGGCCTGCTCAGCCTTCGAACGTCGCGGCTCAGGGGCCTTCCATGCGCCCACCGTGCCGATCCCGTAGCCAGCAGCAGTCTTGCCGCCCACGCCCCAGTTCTTGAGCGCATCCGCGAGGAGCTGCGCGGCAAGCTCCGTCCACTCGCTCGGTCCACTCAGGGCGAGCAAGAGGCGGCACTTGGGCCGCACCGTCAAGAACGCGACCGGGTTCGGGCTGTCGTAGTCGTTCGGCGCGCTCTGGCCGGAGGAGTCGTAGTAGCCCTTCTGATGCACCGTGAGCACGTCGGCCGAAAAGGGCTTGTTGTCGGCGAGGCTGCCGGGGATGTAGAGCGCGTCGTGGAACGTGACGAGGCCCGCTGCCGCGCCAGCCTCGAAGCCGTTCTCGCGCATCGTCGCGTCTTCACGGGCGTCGGGCGCTCCAAACAGTGCGCGGTAGACCACGCCAGGTCCACGCTCGATGCGTCGGTGGTTCCAGGTCACGCCTTGGTAGTCGGCTCGGACGCGCTCGTCGCCTTGTTGCTCCCAGGGCTTCTTGCTGGCGTCGGTGGGCCCGTAGATCGCGTCGACGTAGTGCGCGACGAGGCCCTTCAGCGCGGAACCGGGGATGACCGGGACGCCCCAGGTGTGATGCACCGTGAGGCCGACGTCGATCGCGCTCGCGTTGCCGTGTCCGATGAGCAGGCGGCTCGCGAGGGTGAGCTCGGCGAGTCGGTCTCCGGTGGCCGAGAAGCTCGCCTTCCAACGCTCAAAGCTGCGCGCGTAGTCGGGCGACACAGCGAGTTCGGCGAGCTTCTCGAGCCAAGGGCGTCGGCTGTCGTCGCTGACCTTGCCGTCGGCGACTTCCGTGGGGGCCCACGCGTCGTAAGCGAGGCCAAGATGGTCTGGGACCTCGCGGCCGATCGAATCTCTCAAGACCTGCCGCATCGTCAGGTCTCCTCGAAGGTCGCCTGCACGGCGCGCTTGAGCCAGGTCGCGACCTGCAGCAGCTCGCGCGTGGCCATCATGTAGCTGTCGGCGTCGAGCCCGCGAACACGCTGGGCGAGGTTCTGCGCCGTCGCGTTTTCGAGGCCAGGGACACCCGCAGACGCGAGATGCCCAAGGAGGACGTCTCCACGGTTGCCGAGGCGCTGCACTGAGGCGATGGCCGCGCAGAGGCCGCTCCGCAGGATGTTGGCGCCAAGATCGTTGACGGCGATCTCGTAGTCCTTCTGCTGCTGACGTTGGACCGTGGCGACCGCGTTGTAGGCGTGCAGCGCGCGCTGTTGATCACGGAGCGGCATGAGCAGCTCCGTTTCTCGTGAAGGGCACAATGCGGCAGCGACCACGCCCGGTCGTCGCCTTGCCGCCGAGCTGGTGGACCTCTTCGCCGGAGAGCGCGAAGCCGAGAACCTCGTCGGGCGTCATCTTGACGTCGCGGCGACGACTCCGGTCCGCCGCGAGGAGGCCGATGAGCAGGGTCTCGGGCGGCAGGCTCTCTTCGAGCCACAGCGCACCCTTCGCTACGGTGCGCGTGCGCTCATCGAGACGAACGCGCGCGTCGACCTGCGTCGCGGTCTCCCAGAGGAACGCCATCGTGTCGTCGTCGATGATGGCGAAGCGTTTGGTGAAGATGTCGTCGTCGGGGAACGCGAGCGGCGAGAGGTGCTGCGCCCACGCGGTCGCCTCTGCAGCCACCGCCGCCGCCAGGTCGAGGTCTTCGAGGTAGAGCCTGTCGTTGTGGACGCAGATAGTCCCCTGCACGAGGCGTGCGCCGCGTCCGTTGATGGTCGGGACGGTAAGGCTCGGCTCTTCGAGGTCGCGCTTGGCGAGCGTCAGAAGAAGCGGCGACGTGACCCAGGCGAACGTGCCCCGGAAGCTCCGTACCGGCAGCGCGAGCAGGCGGGCATCACCGACGACCAGCGCACCCGCGTGAGCGGCGGGATCGTCTGAGGGACCGAACACGGCCTCCGTCTTCTCGCGGTCAGTCGCGCGTCGCGCGTCGCGCAGCACGCCCTTGATGGAAGAGCCCGGCAGGAACGGGATGCCCGTGGCCTTCATGCGCGCCGTCGGCAGGTCGATGATGTCTGGCGTGTGCCCGGTACCAGCGTGAAGGGGCGACAGCGCGTGCAGGAGGAAGGGTCTCGTGTTCATGGGTTGTTCCTTGTGGGGCGCCAGACGCCGGGGACGACGCGGCCGAAGCCCTCGTCGGTGCGCGTGCCGAGGGCGGCGAGCCAGAGCGACTTGGCCTCCGCTTCGCCGAAGGGCTTCCCGTCGGCGCGCTCGAAAAAGTAGACAGCGCCAGGGGACACCATGCGCGAGGTCGGCTTGGGTTCGCCCTTCGCCATGTCCCAGCCCGACACATGGATCGGACGAGGTACGAATGCCGCGCGCAGGATGACGTCGAGGCCGACGAGCTGACCGCGATACTCGCCGTTGGTGTTCACGAAGCCATCGGACAGCCATCCCTTCTCGAAGCAGAGCGGCGAGGCCGCAACGAGCCGCAGACCCCGGCTGGCCGCACGGAACGCCTCGGTCACGCACGCCGGAGGTTCGAACAGCGTCGTCGGCAGCGACTCGATACGCGAAAGCCGCGAGTCAGAGCCCAACGTCGCGACCTTGGGCAGCTCGCCGGAAGGCAACGCGACCTCGACTCCGAGTGCCCATTCGCCACCAGGGTCGAGGGTCTCGACGACGTCGTGCGAGAAGAGGACGCCGTCATCGGAGGTGAGTTCCTCCGGGCGGATGCCGACGTGGACCTGAACGCGTCTCGTCGTTGCGAGAGCCTCCTTGCGCACGCTCACGGACTTGCCGGCGAGCCACGAGTTGAACTCTTCACTGCTCCACCAGCGCGGACTCGCGAGCGGCTTCTGCGCGTCGTCGGGCACCGGACACCAGAGTGCTTCACGGGCTTCGTCATCGTCGCGGCCAAGCGTCGACGCGATGGGCTTCACGGGATCGAGTCGATGAACCTCGTTTCGACCTTCGAGCCAGAGCGCATCGAGAGGCACGGGCCAGGTCGCGTCCTCGACGCGCCAAGCGGTGCCATGCTCGCGACGAAGCACGAGGGTTCGCCCGAGCTGAATGGGCTGCGTGCGCTTTCGCCAGTCATCCGACGTGAAGATGGTGTTGCTCCGGGTCTCTTCACCACGCCCCCAGAGCGAACGGAGCGCCCCGAGCACCGTCGAGGGCCAAGGCCAGTCGAGCCCGTGACCGCGCCCCGAGGCGCTGGTGTGCCAGCCTCGGCCATCCTTGGCGAAGAAACCGTCTCGAGGGACCAGGGCCAGGTGCGTGGTGGTGGTCGTCATGCTGCCGCCTCCTGGCTGCGGCGTTCGCGGATCGCAGCGCGATCGAAGGTGCGGGCGATGAGCAGCCGCGCGACCCACGCTTCGACGTGAGCATGAAGCGTCGCGTACCCAGCGTTCGGATCGAGTGCGAGACCGACCTCCTCGGACCGCAGGCCAGCGCCCTCAATGCGTGAGAGTGAGCGTTTCACCTCGAGCGCGAGGACCCGCGCCCAGCCGTTACCGCTCGTGTCGTCTGGCTTGGGCAGGCGCGTGAGGATGCTGGCGATCTCGTAGACTTTGCGCGAAGGGATGCGATCTCGCAGCAGCGTGGTCGCCTCGTTCAGCGCGCGAACCGGGTTGGTGTTCCACTGCGCGCGCCACGTGCGCGTTCCGCCGGAGCGCTTGTCGACGAGCACCGCGAGCGCGTTGCGATCGCGCTTCGCCTCGCGTTCGGCCTGACGCCCGAGCGTGAGCAGGTCACCCATGCTCTCCATGACGTGGCCGATTCCGAGCCCCACCGACAAGGTCGGGCGCTTGTCGGCGGCGAGCGAAGCGCAGGCCGTGGCCATCGCGCTCTCGAAGGCCGTGCGCAGCGTATCGGCGCAGGCGAGCACCTCGGGTAGCGACACGAAGGCAAGCACGTCGTCACCACCCGCGTAGACGAGCGCTCCACGATGCTGCTGCTCGACGACCCTGCGCGCCGCATCGGCGAAGCCCGCGAGCGCCTTTGAGAACGCACGGTGCGCGTCTGCAGAGCCGAGGCTGTCGATCGCGCGCCCCATGCGGTCGCCGTCGGCGACGAGACAGGCGACGTAGGGATACGGCTCGTCGAGCTTTCGGAAGAGCGGCCTGACGTGCTGACGGCCCCACGCCTCCGGGTCACCCTGAAGTCCCTGCTCATCGAAGACCGATCGCAAGCGGTTCGCGAGCAGGACACTGCCATCGAAGGCGAAGGGCGACACGCACGGAAGGTCCGTGCGTGCGACGCGTGACACGCCTGCCGTGCTGCACGCCGATTTCAAGGTGTCGAGCTCGGTCCTCGCCACGTGGCTCGCGCGTGCGAGCCATGTGGATAGCGCGACGTTGATCACGGGTACGAACTGGTCGGGCTCTCCACCGGCGCGCTTCACCAGACCCACGGCGTCGAGCTGTTCGCTGTCGCTGATGCGATACCTGCTCGCCAGTAGGGATTCACGCACTGGCCCGTCGCCGCGACGATCCGTCTTCGAACGTCGGAGCACCGACTCGCGCGCGCCGTCGAGGCTCGACTTCGGCACGTTGCCCCGCCCTTGCGTCCAAGGGTCGAAGTCGCGCAGCAGCTTGCGACCGGCGATAGCCTGTTCGAGCCGACGACGCGTCTCTGCGTAGTCGCCGAGCGGCAGCCAGCTCGCGGCGAACTCGAGGAAGCTGTCGATCTGCTGGGTCCACACCACGTCGATGTTTTGGGCGAGGAGCCCCGAGCACTTCGTCTTCACGGGCGCCGCGACCTGGTCACGCCAGTAGTCAGCCACGGCATTGCGCACGTTCTTCGCGAGCTGCTGCGGGTCGACTCCGTCGGGCACCTCGGCGAGGAGCTTGTTCGCGATGTTCTGCGGCGGCGTGTTGTCGGCGCGCAGCGGCGCGAGGCACGCGACGAGCTGCGGGTCACCAGTTTGGAGAGAGGGGAAGACGAGCTTCGCGCCGCCATCGAGGAGCGCGCGCGCAGCGGCGCGGCCCAGCTCCGAGAGCAGGTGGCTGCCGTACCAGAGATCACGCGTGCGTCGCGCCTGCGCGATGAAGTCCTGCACTGGGCCGAGCGTGACGAGGAGCAGATGCGCGGTCATGGGGCCACCACCGTTGTCTGGTATTTGGTGTGGAGCCAATCGAGGAACGCTTGGCGAAGGCTGGTCTTGTTCGCGAGCGCGGAGAACTGCGCGCTGTCGCCAGCGGCGACGAGGCGATCGAAGGGCGCTTGCGAGTTATTGACGTTGCGGAGGACGACTTGCCCGTTCGCCGGATGCGCGCGGTTCAGCCAAAGCGCGCACGGCGCGAAGGTCCCGTCGGCAAGCGGCAGCGCCTTCACGATGAGCGGGCTCGCGAGGCGATCGTGCTCCACGTTGCCCGCACGCCAGCGCAGTTCGAAGCCCTCCGGCTCGGTGCCGTAGTTGGGGTGGCTCTGAGGAAGCTCGTTCCAGTACATCTCGTCGGGTCTGCCGTTCCGCTTTTTGCGCGTGGGATGTTCCTCGCGACTCCTGCTCTGGAACTGCCCGATGATCGGCAACCCGAATCCCGCGCGCGGCCACGCAGGCGTTTGGTTGTGCCTCGGCGTGTGAGCCCAACGAAGCCCTCGCTGCGGCGTAGAGAGCCGCCGAATCTTGTCGCCTTCAGGCCAGTTCGAGATCGACGGACGCTGGGCATTGCCGTTCGGGCCGGGCTCTCGGGCCCGCTCGCCTGCAGGACCACCAAAGCCCTGGCGGAAATCCTTCAACCAATCGAGCGCCGTCGTCCACGCCCTCTGCGCGTCGGCACCTTTCGTCCCGACGTGGATGGCCGTTCCGCCGAACCACGGAACATCGCATGGCGTCCTCGTGGGGGCCTCGAAGACGTCGAGCCCGAACAGGCTCGTCAACGCTTCGCGCGTCCCGGCAGACGGCAGCCACGAGCGTGCGTTCTCCAGCACCTTGAGGCTCCCGAGCCCGCGTCGCGTACGCCCGCCGTAGCCTCCGAAGAGAATCCACGCGCGTAGGGCGTTCTTGACCTCGGCCTCATGGGCGGCGGGCACCTTCAGCATGAGCTGGAACTGCGTGCCCGGTTGGCGACGAGGTGCCGTCGGCGTGTTCGTCTTCGTCTCCGCGCGCGCCGGCCACAGCGCGTAGGCGCCGGGCGTGGCCGGCTGGTCTCGGCTTGAGAACAGGCGGATCTCACTGCTGTCCGTGCTCCCCACGCGCTCGACGCTGACGCGGATCTCCACCGCCGAGCGTCCGCCATCATCGGTCGCTGCGCGCCCCCACAGGGCGCTCTCGCGCTGGTACAGCGCATCGGCGTTCGCGTACTGCGCGGCGTACAGGGCCCGCCACCAGAAGCGCAGGTGCCCGCGCACCGAGGGCGCCCGAATCACATCGACGTCATCGATGGCGCGGGTCTGGTGGCTGCCTCCGAGGATCGGCGTGACGACCTCCAAGCGAACGCGAAACTCGCAAAGCTCGGGGCCTCCGCGTGCCGTGCGCGCCTTGGCGGGCGGGAGGTTTGCATATGCGGGTGCTTTCGTCATGGGTTCCTTCCGAGCCGTCATCTGCCCACCGCCTCGCTCTTGCCGTCCCGGATCTCGTCGTAGATGCGCTTCACGAGGAGTCGAAACGCGAGATCCTGGAACTGCGGGTCGTTGAGGTAGCGGGTGACGATCTCCTGGTTCTGGTCCATGCGGTCGACCATCAGCCCCTCGACCTTGCCCTTCATCGCGAGGGCGAAGTTGTCGAGCGGGTTGGCCTTCGCGCGTTGCACGACCTCGTCGTCGAGCTTCGCGGCGGCGACGAACTGGTCAAAGAGGATCTGGTCGGCCTGGTTGAACTCGGTGCCGAAGCGCTCGTTCAGGACTTCGATGATCTCCGAGAGCTGCGCCTGGTCGTCCTTGGCCTTCTTGGTGCCGACCTCGGAGGCGCCGTAGACCACGCCGGGCTCCGCGACGCGCAGGACGATCGAGCCCTCCGAGAGCTTGTCGAGGCGGTAGTACCGGAGCGCGACGTCGCCATCGAGCTGCAGTGGGTCCTTCTTCGGGTCCTGCGGGAGCTTTGTCTCGAAGAAGCGCGCGAACGTGTAGAGCTTCTCGAGGTCCGGGTCGGTGAATGGCATCACCTGCGAGAGGAACGCATAGAGCTTCACGAACGCGCCGAGGGCGTTCGTGAACTCCTCGCGCGGCTGGGCTTCGAGCGCCTTGTACCGGTCCACGCCCGGGTTGAGGTGCCGGTTCATCTCGGCTTGGTCATGAACGGTCTGCTTCTCGCGCGGCGAGAAGAACACCTTGCAGAAGGCCTCGACCTCTGACTTCCAGAACACCTGCGCTTCTTCGAGCTTGTGGGCGAGGTCGTAGAGCTGCTGCGGATCGGCCGTGTCGGCGACGGTAGTCGCCTCGTAGTAGGGCTGGAAGCTCCGTTGGAGCTCCTCGGTGTCGTTCACGAAGTCGAGGACGAAGGTATCCGTCTTGCCGGGCGCCGTGCGGTTCAGGCGCGAGAGCGTCTGAACGGCCTGCACGCCGGAGAGCCGCTTGTCGACGTACATCGTGTGGAGCAGCGGCTGGTCGAATCCGGTCTGGTACTTGTTGGCGACGAGCAGGATCTGGAAGTCGTCGCCGTCGAACGCGCCAGGAAGGCCGGCCTCGGAGATGTGCTTGCCGATCTTGTCGACGTTCATCCCGGGCTCTGTGTACTCGAGGTCGGTCTCAGGGTCCTTCACGGTGCCCGAGAACGCGACCAGCACGCCGACGTCGCTGTAGCCCTTCTCCTTGAGGTACGTCTCGAATGCCAGCTTGTAGCGGACGGCGTGCAGGCGCGAGCTCGTGACGAGCATCGCCTTGGCGCGCCCGCCGAGCTTGTGTCGCACCTTCGCGCGGAAGTGCTCGATCATGACCTCGGTCTTCTGCGCGACGTTGTGCGGGTGCAGGCTCATGAAGCGCGCGAGCTGCCGCGTCGCTTCCTTCTTCGGCACGCGCGGATCGTTCTCCGTCGCCTTCACGAGCCGGTAGAACGCCTTGTAGGTCGTGTAGTTCTTGAGCACGTCGAGGATGAAGCCCTCCTCGATCGCCTGGCGCATCGAGTAGAGGTGGAACGGGCGCGGCTTCCCCTCCGCGTCGCGTGTCCCGAAGATCTCCAGCGTCTTCGCCTTGGGCGTCGCGGTGAACGCGAAGTACGACAGGTTCTTCTGCCGCCCGCGCGAGGCCATCACGGCCGCGAGCACCTTCTCCTCGGAGTCTTCCTCGTCGCCTTCGGCGTCTTCCTTCGCGGCCTCCTCGAGCGAGGTGGCGGCCAGCACCTGCTTCATCTTGCGTGCGGACTCGCCGGTCTGCGAGCTTTGGGCCTCGTCGACGATGAGCGCGTAGCGCTTGCTCTTCGACTTGCCGATCTTGTCAACGATGACCGGAAACTTCTGCAGCGTCGTGATGATGATGGGCGTGCCGCCCTCGAGCGCCTTGGCGAGCTGGTCCGAGTGCTCGTCGATCTTCGCGACGACGCCCTGCTTGTGCTCGAACTGGTAGATGTTGTCCTGGAGCTGCTTGTCGAGGACGCGACGATCGGTGATGACCACGACCGAGTCGAAGACGCGCTCGTCCTTGGTGTCGTGCAGGTTCGACAGCCGATGCGCGAGCCAGGCGATGCTGTTCGATTTGCCCGAGCCCGCCGAGTGCTGGATCAGGTAGCTGTGGCCCGCGCCGTCGATGCGCGCCGCCGCTTCGAGCCGACGGACTGCATCGAGCTGGTGGTAGCGCGGGAAGACGACCTTCTCTTCTTCGACCTTCTTGCCGGCGCGGAGCTTCTCCTCCTTGGAGAGGTGGAGGAAGCGCCCCACGATGTCGAGGAATGAGTCGCGCGCGAAGACCTCTTCCCAGAGGTAGGCGGTGCGATAGCCGCTCGGGTGCTCGGGGTTGCCCGCGCCGCCATGCGCGCCCCGGTTGAACGGCAGGAATGTCGTGCCCGCGCCGCGCAGGAGCGTAGTCATGTAAGCGAGGTCGGGATCGACCGCGAAGTGAACGAGCGCGCCTCGCTTGAACTGGAAGAGGCGATGCCGAGGATCGCGCGCCCGGTACTGTACGATGGCGTGCTGCACGGTCTGCTGCGTGAGTGGGTTCTTCAACTCGATGGTCGCGATCGGCAGACCGTTCAGTGACAGCATCATGTCGACGGACTGATCCTCGTCCTTGTCGCCGCTCGTCGCGAACCGGACCTGACGCATCACCGCGAGGCGGTTCTCGGCGTACGCTGCAAGCACGTCGGGATTCAGGCCGTGTGCGGGCTTGAACGTCGCGAGCTGGATCGTCCTGCCGAAGAACTTGAAGCCGTGCCGGAGCACATCGAGAGTGCCGCGCGTGGCCTGCGACTTCGAGAGCGTGTCGAGCACAGCGGCCTCAAGGCCCGCGCCGTGCTGCGCGCGCAGTTCGCTCCAGAGCGCGCCCTGCGTCGCCTCGATGAAGGCGAAGACCTCGCTTGCGATGAGCGCGCGTTCGCGATCGAACGCGGTGGGCGCGATCTTGCGCCAGCCGCCGATCGTGATGAGGTGGTGCTCGATCGCGTCCTCGAACGCTCGCTCGGTGTGCTTGGTGGTCATACGACCTCTGCTCCCGCTTGCGCGCGCACGCGAATGTCGGCGGCCCCACCTGCACCCGACCTGCCGTTGATCGCCGCCGCGATGAAAGCCTGCCGGTACTCGCGGATCTTCTCGACCGATGCCATCAGCCTTTCGATGCGCCCCTCCGTCTGGGAGACGACGTCGTCGATGCGCGCAACGATGGCCTGCTGTTCCTCAATCGGCGGCAAGACGAGGCGAAACGCAGAGAATAGGTCCGTGCGCAGTGCCTTCGTTCCGTGGGCGGCCGTCTCGACGATGGCATCAATCTCCTTGTTTCGTGCGCGGAGCTGCCACGCCAGAAAGCTGGGGATGATGCGTGCTCCGCAACGCAGCGCCTTCATGTCCTGGTTGAGCGTGACCGCGACGGCGTTCAAGGCGACAGGGAACGTCTTCGCCAGGATCATTCCACGCACCACCACGAGGACAGCATTCGGCTCGATCATCTTGACCGCGCTCTCGTGGAGTGCGCGCTCCGTGATGTGGTCCTCCGCGCCGTGGAGCACGAGCGCCTTCATGTCCTTCGGGCTCACCCACGGGATTGCACCGCCATCCCAGTAGTCAGGCTCCTCTTTGCTCGGCGTACCGCCTCCGAAGAACCGAACTTCGTATCCGAGTTTGCTCAACTTCCAGTGGGCGGGGATGGCACCGAGAGCCGGAATCTCAGAGTCCTTCGTCGGAACGCTGGCGTCGAGCCCCTTGATCGCCGCGTCGGTGATGAGCCCTTGAAGCCCGTGTGTCTCGTGCTCGAGTGCGTGCAGTTCCCGCTCGATCTCTACGAGTGGTCGGGCAGCCTGGTGTTGGTAGAAGTGTCGGGAGATCGGGATCTCGTAGCCGACCTTGATCTTGCTCTCATCGACGATGCTCGCCTTAGCGCTGTCGATGTCGACACCCGCGACCCATGCGTCAGGCAGATGGGGCTTCACCTCACGCCTGAAATAGGCGGCGATGTCTTCCTTGAGCGGAACCAACTCGGTATCGCGGAGTTCGCTGTCGGCCTCAGGGCGGCCCTTGGCGTCCGTACAGATGTCGGCGCTCTCGTCGCGCTCACCGAGCGCCGACAGAATCGCCTTCCTCACCGGCGCCGGAACGCTCACACCCGCACGAGCCAGCACCCCAGCAAGCTCCTCCTCGAACAATTCGCGCTTCTTGTAGACCGTCTTCGGGTTGATCCGCCCGAGCGCTGCAAAGATGGCTTGCTGCAGGTCGGTGCCCTCGGCGATCTCCTTGTCGCCCGCCGTCCCCTTCTTCTTCGAGGTGGCCAGCGCCTGAAACGCCTTCCCGTCGCGGAGCAGCGCGAGCCGCTCGGGCGACGCCTGGAATGAGAGCCGTAGCGGGCGCTCGACCGTGATGCGCCGGTAGCCGAAGTCGTCGTTGTCGAAGACTTTGCTGATCGCGCTCTCGCGGAACTCACCGAACGCCGTGGCGATGGTTGCGATGTGCTCGGGCGACAGCTCGTTACGCTTGTTGCCCAGCGACTTCTTCATCTTCTGGAAGAGGTCGACGGCGTTGATGAGCTGGACCTTGCCGCGTCGATGCTTCGGCTTGTTGTTCGTCAGGACCCAAACGAACGTCGGAATTGCGGTGTTGTAGAAGAGCTGGTCGGGCAGCGCGACGATCGCTTCCAGCCAGTCGTTCTCGAGAATCCAGCGACGTATTTCGCTCTCGCCGCTGCCCGCATCGCCCGTGAAGAGCGGCGAGCCGTTGAGCACGATGCCGATGCGGCTGCCGCCTTCGCCGGTCTTGCTGTCGACCGGCTTCATCTTGGCGATCATATGCTGGAGGAAGAGGAGCGCACCATCGTTGACGCGCGGCGTGCCCGCGCCAAAGCGGCCCGCGAAGCCTTGCGTGTCGCGCTCAGCCTCGACCGTCTTCTGCACGTTTTTCCAGTCCACGCCGAAGGGCGGGTTCGACAGCATGTAGTCGAAGCGCTTTCCCGTGTGGCCATCCTGGTCGAACGAGTTCCCGCGCACGATGTTCTCGGGGTTTTGTCCCTTGATGATCATGTCGCTCTTGCAGATCGCGTAGGACTCCGGGTTCAGCTCCTGGCCGAACACCTCGAGGCGCGCGTCGGCGTTCAGCTCGCGCAGGTACTCCTCGGCGACCGAAAGCATGCCGCCCGTCCCGCAGGCGGGGTCGAACAGCGTCCGCACGATGCCCGCGCGGCGCAGCGCCTGGTCGTCCTCGACGAAGAGCAAATCGACCATCAGCCGGATGATCTCTCGCGGCGTGTAATGGTCTCCGGCCTCCTCGTTCTTCTTCTCGTTGAAGCGCCGGATCAGCTCCTCGAACACGCTGCCCATGACGTGGTTCGGGACAGCGGCCGGGTGAAGGTCCACCTCCGCGAAGAGCCCGACGACCTGGTAGAGGAGGTTCGCATCGTCGAGCCGCGTGATCTGCTCGTCGAACTTGAACTGCTCGAGGATGTCGCGTGCGTTCGCTGAGAACGCCTTGAGGTAGCCGCGCAGGTTCTGGGCGATGTGGTTCGGGTCGCCCTTCAACTTGGCGAAGTCGAGCTTCGACGTGTTGTAAAAGGGCACGCCGGTGATCTTGCGGAGGGCCACGTCGACGGCGGGATCGCTCGCCTTCAGGCCCTTGTCCTTCAAGGCGTCGAGGCGCGCGAGCACCTTGTCCTTCGTGGGGCCGAGCACGCAGTCGAGGCGGCGCGCGACCAGCAGCGGCAGGATGACCTTGTCGTACTCGTTCGGCTTGTACGCGCCGCGCATCCGCTCGGCGTTCTGCCAGAGGAAGTCTGCGATCTCGCGGAAGCTCGCGAAGCGCTTGGTGGTGGGCTCCAGGGGGGCGGCCCCGTTCATCTTCGACATCAGATCTTCCTCGTCATCTTCGTCCGGCCCTTCGCGCTGGCCTTCGCACGGCGCGGCGCCTCCGGCTCCTCGTCCACGGAGCCACCAGCGCGCACCCAGTCATCGACCTCGGAGAGCTTGAACTTCCAGAGGCGTCCGATCTTGTGAGCGGGCAGACCACGGCCATCGATCCACCGGTACACCGAGTCCCGCGCCACCCCGAGGTGCGCGGCAACGTCCTCGACCGAGACCCACGGTTCGGCTGTTGTCATCAAGCTGGCTCCGAGCATCTGCACACGCGAGCAGATTGCCTCAGGCGGACGCTGCCTACAAGAGCCGAAGACAATCGTAGACCGGCGAATCGTGTCGGACGGGGTCAGAGGTCCTTCACCACGAGGGCGCCGCTGTGGGCGCGCCGCAGCGCCTCGGCCACGCAGTGCCGGTGGCAGTCGCCCGGCGCGCGCTCGAAGCACGTCAGCGCCACGCGCTCCCCCGCGTCGAGCCAAGCCCGGAGCTTCGCGAGCGCGCCACCCTGCTGCGGGAGCCAGTCCCGCTCGTACTCGGCGAAGAGCGCGTGGACGGCGGCCTGCGTGGCGAGGTTCTTCCGCTTCTCCGAGGCGATGCCGAGCTCGGGCAGGTGCTCGAACCGGATGCCGACGGTGGCGCAGCCCTGGGCCAGCGTGCTCTTCGAGAAGCCCTTCTTGCGGCTGATCGGGTTCCGGCGAACGTCGGCGAGCAGCGTCACGCCCGCGCCCGTCAGGAGCGCGAGGTACTCCTCCTGCGTGCGGCCCTCGTAGCCGATGGTGAAGAGCGCGCCGGTCGTCATCGCCCCTGCGTAGCGCACGGCGGCAGCTTCGCCCAAGCCTCGCGCTGCTCGGCCCAGGTGCCCACCTGTGCGACGGCACGGAGCGTCTTCTCGGACATCGGCTCCCAGCCGTCGACGGCCTCGAGACGCAGCACCTGCTCCTGCAGATCGGCGGCGAGCAGCAGGAGGTCGAAGAGCTGCGTGAGCCGGGCGCGCGTGAGCCCGAGCCTGCGGGCCAGGGTGGCCCGGTTCGCGACCTCGCCCCGCTCGACGAGGCCGTCGAGGTGGTGCGCGAGCGCGAGCTGCTGGGCAACCTTGGCGGGCCTGCGCACCGGCTCGGGCTTGCCCTTCGGGGCCGTCACGTCGAAGTCGACGCTGCGACCCTTGCGCCGGAAGAGCGGCTTCTTGATGAAGCGGAAGCCTTGGTCGTCGGTGGCCGTGTTCTTCTCCGCGCTCGCTTCCTGGGGCTCGGCGTCCATCAGGCGGCCTCCTTAGCGGTGGTGCCGGCGGCGGCGTCGAAGTCCACCAGTTCGACGGTGCAGCTCCCGTCCCGATCGTCGACGCTGACCTTGGCGACGAGCGCGCGCAGGAAGCGCCCCTGGTTCTCGGGCGTCATGTCGCCCCAGACCTTGGCGAAGCCGCGCAGCGCGCTGACGAACCAGTCGCGGTGGCGCTCGGCGTCGGCAAGCTCCTCGTGGCTTCGCTCGAGCGCCCGCAGCCGCCGCTCGGCCTCGCCGAGCTTGTTGGCCTCGGCGCGTAGCTTGTCCTCGACGAGCAGCCGGGCGCGCCCCTCGAAGGTCGTCAGGTCCTCGGTGAGCTTCTTGGTGATGTTCGCGGCCTCGGCCACCTGCGTCGCGAGCACGCCGCGCAGCGACTCGATGGTCTTGCGCTCGGCGTCGAGGCGCAGCGTGAGCCTATTGTGGACGCGCTGTGCGAGCTGGCCGTCGGCGGTGGCCTCCGCGATGCGCTCGACGACGAACTCCTCGAGGGCGCGCGCGGGCAGCGAGTTGCCCGTCGTGCAGTGGGCCTTGCCGTACTTCTCGCGCGTCGAACATCTATAGAACCTGTAGCGCTTGCCGTTCGAGGCGCGCGTCGTTGAGCCGGGCGTCATCGCCGCCCCGCAGCCGCCGCAGCGGAGCAGCCCGCGCAGCAGGTACTCGGGGCTCGTGCCGGTGTGGCGCAGGATGCGCGCCGGCCCCGCGAGAAGGCTCTGGGCTTGCTCGTAGGTGGCGTCGTCGATGAGGCGCGGGTGCTCGCCCTCGAACAGCTCGTTGCCGTACATCATCTTGCCCACGTAAAGCGGGCTCTTGAGCACGTAGGCGAGGCCCTCCTTCCTCCAGAGCGCACCGCGCTGGCTGTTGGTGCGCTTGGTAGCGCGCGGCAGGAGCCCGCGTCGGTTCAGCTCGCGGGCAGCGCTGGCCACCTGGCGGTGCGCGAGGAAGAGCGCGAAGGCCTCGCGCACGACATGGGCCTCGGCCTCGTTCACGTAGAGCTTCTTGTCCTTCGCCGAGTAGCCGAAGGGCACAGGGCCGCCCGTCCATTTTCCCTTGCGGCGCGCGCCGGCGATCTTGTCGCGCGTCCGCTCGCTGATCATCTCGCGTTCGAACTCGGCGAACGACATCAGCATGTTCATCGTCAGCCGCCCCATCGCGTCGGCCGTCGAGAAGTTCTGCGTGATGGAGACGAAGGACGCGCCCTTGCCGTTGAGACGCTCCATCACCTTCACGAAGTCGAGCAGCGAGCGCGAGAGGCGGTCGACCTTGTAAACGACGATGACGTCGACCTTGCCGGCGTCGACGTCCTCCATCAGGCGCGTGAAGGCAGGGCGGTCGGTGTTCGCCCCGGTGAAGCCGCCGTCGTCGTAGCGCTCGTCGAGGAGCACCCAGCCCGGCTGCCGCTGGATGTACGCGAGGCAGGACTCGTATTGCGCGTCGAGGGAGTTGAACTCCTGCTCGAGGCCCATCGTCGTCGACTTGCGCGTGTAGATGGCGCAGCGCTTCGTCTCCGGCGCGGGCAGGCTCGGCCGCTGGCGAGGCTTGGTCATCGCAGCTCCTTCGACGGCGCGGGCGTGGGCGCGCCCCTGGCAGGTGACTCGGCGCTCTGCTCGACGAGGGCCACGAGCCGCTCGAGGTTCGTGTTGAGCCGGGCCAGCTCGCGCACGAGCGACGGCATCGTCGACTCGTAGAAGCGCTGGCCCATCGCGGTGCGGAAGAAGTCGTTGCTCACGACGCCGCTCCTTCCGCGATGCGCTTCTTCAGCCCGAAGAACAGGTAGCCATTCCAGCGCGTGCCCGCGATCTCCGTCGCGATCTTCGAGAGCGACAGGTACTTGCGCCCCGCGAACTCGAAGCCCTCGTGGCAGACCATGACCTCGAAGGTCTTCCCGTCGAACACGCGGCGCAGGATGGTGCCGGGCGGCGGGACGCGTGGATCGCGCGGCGCCGTCGACTGCGTGGCCACCTGCGTCGCCGACGGCGCGGGCTGCGGCTGCTCGGTCTCGGGCGGGCGCTGCCGCATCTGCCAGCGCTCGGGGAGGTGGTCGCCGAGCTTCTGGATGAGGGCGACGGCGCTGTCGGAGAGCCCGCCCTCGCGCTCGGCCTGCAGGCGCCACTTGAGGCGCTTGCGCAGGTAGTCCTTGTTCCGCGAGCGCGTGGGCTCGCCGTAGAGCTCGCGGTACTTCTCCGCGAGCTGCGCGACGTTCATGGCGTCGAGCGCCTCGAGCTGGTTGTGGGTGTCGCCGAGCACGCCCACCTCGGCGCGGCTCCTGGCGATCGTCTTGTCGGTCATCATGCCTCCTTCGAGCGCGCGAGCACCGTGCCCGAGCACCGTCGGCATGACGGCTTCTTCCCCGGTGGAAGACAAGGCGAGAGCCCCAGAGAGCCGCGACGGCGCCGACGTCACGACCCACCTCCACGCGCGGCGTCGAGCTTGGCGCGCTGCTCCTTGCGCCACATGTCGATGAGCGTCTCGGCGAGGATGTCCGCCGCCTCGTCGAGCCGACGCTCGATCTCGACGCGGCGCTCCTCGGCGCTCACGGTGGTGGCTGCGGCCGCGCTCGGCTTCGGCTTCGGGATCGTCGCGTTCACAGGTGGGAAACGCGGTCCGGCGCGACGAAACGGGACAGGAGATCGTCACCGACCCCCATCTCCCCATTGACCGGGTGGGCTCTGTTTAGTATTTAGGCAACAGAACACCGCGCCCCGCTTCCGGGGGCGCTCAGCGAGGAAACGTGAAGGAACGGTTTGGAGAACGCATTCGTCGCCTGAGGACCGAGCAGAAGCTCGGGCTCCGCGAGTTTGCCACGAAGGTCGGCATCTCGCCCACGTACCTCTCGCGCATCGAGACCTCGGAAGAGAAGGCGCCGCCCGCGGAGGAGGTCATCCGCAAGATGGCCACCCAGCTCTCTGACAGCTTCGACGAGCTGATGACGCTCGCCGGGCGCGTGTCCGAGGAGTCGCTCAACGTCATCAAGGCCGACCCGGGGATGCCGGAGTTCCTGCGCACCGTCGGCGAGCGGAAGCTGTCGGCCGAGGACCTGATGAAGCTCCTTCCCGAGGAGCCGAAAAAGAAGGCGAAGCGCTGATGGCGATCAAGGTCCCGTTCCGCTCCGACGCGCAGATCGAGAGCGCCGCTCAAGAACTGTTGCGCCGCTACGCCGACGTGATGGGTACGCCGCCGCGTCCGCCCATCCCCGTCGATGTCATCGCGGAGCAAGTCCTCGGCCTGACGCTGGAAATGAAGGATCTGCGACAGAAGCTCGGCCGGCCCGACGTGCTCGGCGCGACGTGGTTCGACGACGCGCTGGTCATCATCGACTCGACGCTCGAAGGGAACGAGGGCCGCTACTCCTTCACGCTCGGCCACGAGCTCGGGCACTGGCAGCTCCACCGCCCGCTGCGCGAGCTGGACAAGGTGACGTTCCCGCTGTTCTCGCTCGAACCCGGCGAGAAGGCGGGGCCCGCCATCGTCTGCCGCGACGGGCAGCGGGACCCGGCCGAGATCCAGGCCGACAAGTTCTCGGCATTCCTCTTGATGCCTGCGAGCGATGTCCGTTCGGCGGTGAAGCAGGTGACCGGTGAGCCCCTCGCCATCGACAACTTCACCGCCCGCAAGAAGGCCGGTGAGCGCATCGCCGAGCTGCGCGACTTCGCCGCCGAGGTCAGCGCGAAGGGCGGCTTCAGCAACGTGTCGAACCAGGCGATGCAGATCCGCCTGGAGACGCTGAAGCTCGTGGTCGACGCCGCCCAAGGGCGGCTCTCCTTCTGAAGTACGGGGCGAGCGCCTTCGTGCGCGCCCGATGTCCCCTGTTGTGGCAACGGTAAACACTCTGGAGAACATATGGCCAAGCGCGAATGGAACCCGAAGTCCTTCTTCCGTCACCTCACTCCCGACGCCCTCGAGGTCTTGCTCGAGTGGGCAGCCGTGGAGCTCACGCTCGACGGCGAGGGGGCGGTCGGCGAACAGGTCTATCGGGCGTGGAAGGCGCTACCCGACGCGGAGCGCACGGCCATCGAGACGAAGCTCCTGCCGGTGAACGACCTGTGCGGGCCGCACGCGCGCCCGTACCTGGAGCGGCTCGCGCAGCAGATCTGGACCAACGGTCACTCGCACTTCGTCGAGGACAGCAAGGGCTGGTCGGCGCAGGACCTCGCCGTACACCTCTTCGTCACCGACGAGACGCGCTTCCTCGAGGCGCACCAGGCCCACGCGCTCGACATGATGGAGCACCTCACGGAGTTCCATGGGCGCTACCCGACGTCGCTGCAGCCGACGCCAGAGGCCAAGGCGCTGATGAAGGCGGCGATGGCCGAGCACTTCCGCGAGACCGCGTTCGGCGCCCGCTGCCAGGTCGAGGACTTCGCCAACGACGAGAAGTTCGCGCTGTTCATCTACCACGAGGACGAGGTGGCCCCGTTCGACCGCTTCAACGACCAGGGCGTCGTCGAGCCCGACTGGCAGCGCCCCGTCGTGCAGCTCGCCGCGGTGTTCGAGTTCGAGACCTCGACGCTGCTGGTGAAGGCGCCGCGCGTCGCCGAGCGCGCAAAGCTCCGCGACCTGTTCGCGCAGATCTTCGTGGGCGACGCGAGCTACTTCGAGGACACGACCAAGAGCCCGAAGTTCTGCTTCGACCTGCTGCGCGACGACGACTTCGACTTCCCGGTGCGCGGCTTCGACAAGATCGAGGACGTCTCCATCGTACGCGTGGTCGCCAAGCCCGCGAGCCGCGACGTCAAGCGCGTCACCGTCGAGATGAAGCCCGGCTTCACCGTGCTCGGCGTGCGCGAGCTTCTGCAGCAGCACGGCGTCGACCTGTCGAACGACACCCTCCACGGCGTGCGGCTGCAGTTCGTCTTTGAGGGCAAGGGCCGCTCGAAGTACCGCACCGTGAGCCTGTTCAACCCGAACAGCTCGAACCTCAACGACACGGACCGCGATCGCGTCATCCGTCGCTACCTGAAGGAGTGGGGCATCGATGCCAGCGGACGACGTTCTCCCGTGGAAACTGCTGCTCTCGAAGCTGCGGCGCAGTGACGACTCGCGCGTGAGCTACGACGAGGTGCTCCGCACGGGCTGGCAGCCGGAGGTGCTCGTCGTGCGCGAGCGCGTGCTCGAGTACGGCAAGGCCGACGACTACGAGCCGCCCGGCTGCGAGCACGGCTGCCTGCCGAACGTGAACTACGACCTCGGCGCCGCCGAGGGGCTCGTTGCGGTCGCGTGCCCCGAGGAGCCAGCGTGCTGGCCTGGCTGGACGATGGTGCCGCGCGCCGAGGTCGAGGCGCTGCGCTGCCGCGCGAAGGACGTCTTCGCCAAGCTGGCGGCGCTGAACCGCCTTTCACCGCTGGCGACCAAGGTCCCCCCGCCCTTCCTCACCGTGGGCCAGATGCGGCGGCGCGGGATGAACGTCGCCGTCGTGTGGCTGCGCGCCCCGAAGCTCGGCTTCGAGCAGCTCTGTCGCGGGCTGCGCGCAGATCTCGGCGCCGACGGGCTCGTGGTGCTGGTGGCGAAGAAGCCCCCGACCTCGTTCACCGCCGCCGACAAAGTCGTCGCCTTCGAGCTGGAGCTCGACGCCCACGGGTACATGCCGCTCGCGCGCGCCCTCGAGGAGCTGACGCCGGACTACCGCGCGCGCGTCCTCGACGACCCGATGCTCGACCTCGATTTCGTCCACCTGCGGCTGTCGACCATCCCGGGCGAGCGGCACGTCGTGGAGATCAACGGCCAGGACTTTGGCGGCTTTCGCAAGAGCGACCTGAAGTTCCTGCGGCTGCTCTTGCTCGCGGCCGCGCGCAAGCAGGGCAAGGACGACGGGTGGATCGACAAGTCGCGCCTGCGCGATGGCAGCGACAAGGACCCGGCGCTGAACGATCTGCGCGCCGATCTTGGCAAGTACGACCTGTACGGGCTCGGCGAAGAGGAGCGGAAGGCGCTCCTGCGTGTGCAGCGCGGCACCGGCCTTATCCGCCTCGGCGTGCCGCCGGAGAACATCGAGCTCGACGGCTCGCTCGCCGACCTCACCTTCGTGGCCACGACGACCACCACGAAGAAGGACGGCACCAAGACGAAGCCCACGAAGAAGCAGGAGGAGGGCCTGCAGAACGCCGCCACCCTGCTCCGCGACTGCCGCCGCCTCGGCGCTCCTGGTGAAGTCGAGGACGCGAAGACCCCGGCGGCTACGAGTCGTCGTGGCCGTAGCGCCCCTTGAAGTTGTCGCGGAAGCCGCCGCCGCTCCCCGGCTCGGGCGTCGGGAAGTCGTCAGCGGAGACGACCTTGGTCTTCTCGAAGTCGATCATGACGGCGCGGCGACGGCCGCTGTCGAACGTGACGCGCTCGCTCTCGGCGGTGACGAAGCCGCCCTGCTTCTTGCTCTCGGCCACCAGCCGACGGAGCTGCTTCAGGTCGACCATCTCGCCGTCATAGTCGATGCGCTTGCAGTGGAGCCGGAAGGCGTCGTACGCGCTCTCCAGGTGCAGCGCGAGGCGCCCCTCGTCGAACACGTAGTGGACCTTGTGCTTGAGCTCCCCCTGCACGGCCATCACGCCCAGCATCTCGAGGAAGTGGTCGAGGGCGTTCTTCACGCCGTGGTCGGTCTCCAGCACGTCGTCGAGCACCGCGTGGATGGCGGCCTCCACGCCGAGGTCGTCGGCCAGCTCGCAGCCGCAGTGCTTGGCGAACTCCTCGAAGAGGTGGACGCCGACCAGCATCGCCGTGAGGTTCTCGACGACGCGCAGAGGCACCTTGCGCTCGGCCGGGATGAGCGCCTTGGCCGCGCCGCGCGCCACCTCGAGGTCGGCGTCGAAGTCGCGCCCGAGGCAGAACTGGATGTACCGGGGCGCGAAGAGCAGCAGGTTCACCGCGCGCAGCTCCTTGTACGCCTGACGGTAACCGGGCTTCTCGACGAGGGTCGTCTTGTCGGGGTTCGACGTAAGGATGCGCTCGAGGAGCGCCGACTCCGTGGGTCGCGTCTCGCCCGCGATGCAGACGGGCGCTTGCAGGTGGTAGCTGTTGACGCGCTGGTCGGGTCGCCCGCGCTCCTCAACCTCGCCCCGGTAGAGGCGGCGCAGGTAACGATGCAGCGTGTTGAGCCGCTGGCGCTGCATGTCGAAGGGCTTGTACTCGTCGATGAAGATCGGCACCGAGCGCGTCGACGACAGCAGCTTCAGGAGCGCGAACTCGGTCTCCGTCGCGCTGTAGGGCTCGGCGTCGCGGATGCCGAAGAGCGGCCACATGAGGTCGATGCACACGCTCGACTTGCCGGAGCCCTGCGTGCCCCAGACGAAGAGCGTCGGGAACGTGCCCACCTTCTCCATGAAGCGCGGCTTCACCGGCGTCGCGAAGAACCAGCCGATGATGGGCAGCATCACCTCCGGCTTGTTCACGACCGGCAGGTACCTGAACACGGTCGAGGCAACCTCGAGGAACGTGTCCTCGTTGCAGTCGACGTAGGAGATGCGCTTGTCGAGTGAGCCGCCGCTCGGGACGAACATGACGGGTGACGGGTCCATGAAGCCTTCCTTTCCAATGGCGCCGGCCGGGCCGAGCCAGACGTGGTGCTCGCCCTTGCGGTACTCGCCGAGCATGTTGGAGCCCGGCCTCCGAGGGACGTCTCGCCGCGCGAGCACCCGGAGGAGTCCCTGGACGTTGTTGTCGCTGCCGGTCCACTGGAGGTCGGCAGACGGCAGTTGGCGGATGAGGTCGCGCTTGCTGTGGAACGACGTCAGCGGGAAGCGCAGGTCGGGCACACGCCCACCCCGGTCGGTATTCGCGTAGCCGAGGATGAGCTCCCCATCCTCGGTCTCGATGCGCGTCGTCGGCTCGATGGTGAACGACGAGATGACGCGCGACTCGCCGCGCCCAGTCATACAGTAGTAGCAAGAGGCGTCCTCGAAGATGGCACCGTCCATCTCCTCGCCGCTGCTCTCCGGGTCGGTGGCGGCGCTCTGCGCGGGCGAGTTCACCACCTTGGCCACCGCCTTGCGCAGGTCGCGAGGCTTGAGCCCGAACCGCTTCTCGATGGCCCCGAGGTACTTGCTCCACACCGACGGGTCGCGCTGCGCGATGGAGGAGAGGATCGGCCTGAGCCGCACCTCGAGCTCGGCGGCGGGCGTCTCGGCGGGGATGGCCTCGATGCGCTTCTCGATGTCGAAGAGCGAGTCGAAGAGCTCACAGCGCACGCCGGGCTCGACGTTCACCTTGCAGAAGCCGAGCTTCTGGAGCGAGTGGCACGGCGGGGCGACGCTGCCGTCGTCGCGCGCGGTGGCCATGACCTTCTCGTAGGCCTTCGCGACGTAGGCGACGCCGTCGCGACCGCGCAGCTTGCCCATCTTCTCGCCGCGTCGGTCCCACTCGAGGACCAGCTCGGTGATTTCATCGAGCCCGAGGCCCTTGTGCGCGAACCAGCGCACCATGTCGAAGATGGCGACGCTGCGGTCTTCCGCGCCCTGGTCCCAGAGGTGTTGGACCGGTCCGCACATCTCGACCGGGTGCTGCCAGTCGTACTCGCCCTCGGGCGTGCGCTTCGCCTTCACGGTGCCGGACGTGGGCGCGTTGCCGACGAGCGGGAGCGACACGCGCGGAGCGGCGAGGGGCAGCGTGGGCTCGGGCTCGACGTCGAGCCGCGCGAGGAGCTTGTCGTCCTCGACGCGGTCGAAGCCGGAGAGCGCGGCGCTCACGCGGTGCGGGCGGTCGCCCTTGCCGTCGCCCTTGTGGCTGACGGTGCCGATCACCTTGATGATGCGGGCGACGTCGTGGATGGAGTCGACGTGGACAGCGTCGGTCTGCGCGCGCTCACGGACCTTCGTCTCGAACGCCCTGAGCCCGACTTGGAGCCGGTCGCGGTTCTCCTCGACGAGCGCGGTCGGCGGGACGGCGAACCAGAGCTGCGCGCCGTTGCCGCTCATCATCAGGCGAGGGCGCACAAGGCCCTCGGTCTCGCACCAGGCGATGGCTTCGTTCGCGGCCGCCATCGCCAGCGCGAGCTCGGCGTCGGTGCTGGCGGTGTCCTTCGGGCGCACCGGGTCGAGGTCGATGACCGTCGCGGTGATGACCTCGATGTCCTTGCGACCGGCGCCGGTCTTGAGCGGACGGACGACGTTCGGGGCGGCATCGAAGAGACGGCGCGGGCGCGGCTGGATGCCGACGTAGACGTTGCCCGCCGCGTTCGTGCGCACGCACTCGCGGACGAAGGCCTCCTCGTCGTCGAAGAAGCCGATGCCGACGATGCCACGGCCCCCCGGCGCGATGACGCGCACCTCGGAGACGCCGTGCGCGCCGTGGGCGAGCCAGCGCCAGGTCGCGCGGACCTCCTCGGGGTTCGGCGCGAGCGCGCTCAAGCGGCACCGCCTTCGCGCGAGAGGACACGGCCATCAGGAAGGCGGCTCCCCGGCGCCCACCAGCGGCGTTTCGGGGCGGCGTCGATGGCCTTCTTGCGCGGACGCGCTTCGCGATCGTGCTCGCCTCCGCGCGTGAGCCCGCCGTCGACCCAGCCCGCCGCGATGAGCGACGTGCCCGGTTCGTCGAGGTGCGTGTGCGTGTCCATGCGAAGGCAACCCATCGCCTTGGCCGCGCGCCAGCAGGCGGCGTAGAGCATCGAGCATGCATGCGGCGTCGCCTCGCGCACGGCGACGCGCAACACGCGCAGGTGCTCGTTCGTCGGCGTCGTTTGAAGACGGCTCGGGTGGCCGACCAGCGCGACGCCCACGATCTCGAGCGAGGTGTCGTCGAGAACGGCGACTCCCCACATCGCGCCTTGGACCTCCGGCAGCCGCCGATGCGTGGTCGCGACGAAGCCGAGCGCCGTTGCACGCCGGACCGTGATGGGCCGAAGGAGGAGGCGATCGCCTTGCCAGTTCGCGCTCACGCTGCCCCCTTGCGCGTGCCGAGCTTCGACGCGGGCACGCCGAGCACTTCGGCGTAGAGCTTCCGGCGCTCGAGGTGGTGGCGACGCAGGAGCGGGACCTTCCGGTCGACGAAGTCGAAGAGCGCGGCGTCGGTCTTCTCGGCGTGGGGGCGCATGAGGCGCCCGAGCCGCTGCACCGTGCGGCCCCGCGCCCGGCCCGGGTACGCGAGAAACACGCGCGAGAGGCTCGGCAAGTCGAGGCCTTCGTCCGCGAGGCTGGTGGCGACGATGACCGCCAGCTCTCCGGCGCGGGCGCGATCGAGCAGCTCCTTGCGGACGGCGCGCTTGACCTCCCCGGTGAGCACCGCCGCCGAGACGCCCTCGGCTTCGATGGCGGCGGCGAGCGTGTGGCAGTGATCGATGCGCCCGGAGAGCACGAGGCAGACGTGGCCGGCATGGGCTTCTCGAGCGACGTGCTGGACGATGAGCGCGTTGCGCGCCGGGTCGCTCGCGACGGCGGCGAGCATCGGGGCGTAGTCCTCGGCGCCGGTGTAGAGGTACGTGAAGTCCGTCTCGATGCTGTGGATGTCGGGCACCGTGAGGACGCCCGCCGCGACCAGCTCGTCGTGCGTGATGGTGACGAGCGGCGCACCCAGGAACAGGTCGAGCAGCGCGGTCAGCCCGTCCTCGCGGTCCGGCGTGGCGGTGAGCCCGAGCCGGTAGCGCGCGGGGCAGCGGTCCACGACGCCGTGGAACGTGCTCGCCGCCACGTGGTGGGCCTCGTCGAGGATGAGCAGGCCGAAGCCGCCGAGGAACGCCTCGAGCTTCGACGGCTCCCAGCGCACGAGCGCCTGGATCACCGCGACGGTCACCGGTGCCGGGCGCTCCTCGCCGTCGCCGATGAGGCCCGCGTCGAGGCCGAGCTTGTCCTTCAGCTCCCCGAGCCACTGCTCGGCGAGGTCGAGGGTGTGAACCAGGATAAGCGTGGGCGTGCGGAGCTTGGCGATCGCTCCCATCCCCACGCGCGTCTTGCCGCCGCCGCACGGGATGACGACGGTGCCCTGCGTGACCTTCGCCAGCTTCTCGACCGCGTTCGACTGATAGTCGCGGAGCCCGAGCGCGGGCACGTCGAGAGCCTCGGCGGGCAGCACGCGTGCGTCCTCACACGCGACGATGAGTCCGTCCTGCGCGGCGGCGCGCCGGAGCACGTGGATGGCGCCGCGCGGGAGGCGTAGCTCGCCGCCCGTCTGCTCGACGAAGCACACCGTCTCGAGCTCGGCGCCCGGGTTCAGCCCGAGGCGAAGGCGGTCGAGGAACGCAGGGTTCGGGAACGACAGCATCCGGCACAGGCGCTCGACGACCTTCGGCGGCACCTCGCGGGCGTCGAGCGTCAGGGCCGCGTCAACTCGCGCGCGCATAGGCGGCCTCCTCGAGGAAGCGAGAGATGTTCTCGACGCGCCGGGTGGTGAGCATCGGCGGCAGGCTCTTGAGGAACTTCTTCCCGTAGCCCTTCTCCGCGATGCGCTTGTCGAGGATGACGGCGACGCCCACGTCCGTCTTGCAGCGGATGAGGCGCCCCACGCCCTGGCGCAGCGCGATGATGGCGAGCGGCACGAGGTGGTTGTCGAACGCGCGCGGGTCACGCTCGCAGATGGCGTCGATGACCGGGTCGTCGGGCGGCGGGAACGGCAGCTTGTCGATGACGAGGCCGGTCAGCGCCTCGCCCGCGACGTCGATGCCGGTCCAGAAGCTCTCGGTGCCGAGGAGGATCGAGCCTACGTCCTCCTTGAAGAGCCGCGTCAGCTCGACGCGCGGCAGGTCGCCTTGGCGCAGCACGCGGTGCTCGCGCCTGTCCAGCCGCTCGTAGACGGCGTTCAGGTTCCGGTACGACGTGAAGAGGCCCAGCGTGCGGCCGTCACAGGCGTCGACCACGTGCTGGAAGATGCGCGCGGCCTCGTCGATGAAGTCGGCGTCGCGCGGATCGGGCAGCCGCTCGGGCACGACGAGGAGCGCCTGCGACGCGAAGTCGAACGGCGTCTCTGCGACAACCTCGAGCGCGCCCTCGGGCACGCCGAGCTCGCGGCGCACGAAGTCGAAGGTGCCCGAGGTGGTGAGCGTCGCGCTCACGAGCGACACCGACGGGCAGCGAGCGAACAGCTCCTCGCGCAGCAGCCCGCTCACGTCGATGGGCTTCGACCGGAGCTTGGTGCGCCCCTTGTTGTCGAGGTCGAGCCAGTAGACGCAGGCGGGGTTCGACTGCGCGAGTCCCTCGGACAGGCGCGCGGCCGCAGTGGCCGCGTTCTTAGCCACGTTGCGCGCCGTGGCGCGCTCCTTCTTGTCCGCGAGCTCGTCCTCGGCGCGGGCCTTGGCGAGCGTCACGAGCTTGCCGAGCGCGCGCTGGAGGGCCGCGTCATTGGCGAAGCCCGGCGCCTTGAGCCGCTTCTTGTACCGGGGCGAGCGCGCGAAGTCGGCGAGCGTCGCGAACAGGCGCTGCGCCTCCTGGCGAAGCTCCCCGGCGAGCTGCTTGTTCCCGAGGTCGGCCGCCGCCGAGGCGAGCCGTCCGAAGGTGTGCTCCGACAGCGTGAAGCCGAAGAACTCGCGGGCGATCTCTGCTGCCTCGTGTGCCTCGTCGAGCACGAGCAGGTCGAACGCAGGCAGCACGAGGTCTTGCCCCGTCGCCTGACGCACGGCGAGGTTGGCGAAGAGCATGTGGTAGTTCGTGACGACGATGTCCGCGCCCTGCGCCGTCGCCTTCGCGCGCTCGGCGTAGCAGTCGTCGCGGAACGGGCAGCCGTCGCCCTTGCAGTCCTCGGAGCCGACGGAGAACTTCGACCAGACCTGAGCGTGTGGGATGAACGCCAGCTCGGAGACGTCACCCGTCTTCGTCGCCTCGGCCCACGCGAGCACCTCGTCTACCTGCCGCTCCTGGTCGTCGTAGTAGAGCCCGCGCAGCTCGCCGCGCGCCTCGCTCTCGGCCATGCGGTCGAGGCAGACGTAGTTGTTGCGGCCCTTGAGCAGCGCGAAGGTGAACGGCCACGGCAGCACGCTCGCGAGCATCGGCAGGTCCTTGCGGACGAGCTGCTCCTGCAGCGCAATGTTCGCGGTCGCGATGACGACGCGCTTCTTCTCGTGGTGCGCGTGGTGAACGGCCGGCACCGCGTACGCGACCGATTTGCCGGTTCCGCACGGCCCTTCGCCGAGGGCGTGACGCTCGCCGCGCATGGCCTCGTCGACCATGCGGGCGAGCGCCACTTGCCCCTCGCGCATTTCGTAGCCGGGGAACCGCGAGGCGAAGAGCCCGCCGTCCCCGAAGACCTCGGAGATGTAGTCGCTCATGGCTGGCTCCTCGCGGTCCGCTCAGGCGAACGGATCGACCTCGGTCTCGGCGGCAGCGGTCGCGGCGCTCTCCGTCTGGAGCTGCTCGACGAACGCGCGCGCCTTCTCCACCTGCGACGTCGGCAGGTCCTTGATGCGCTGGACGCCGAACTTCGCGAGGAACTTGTCCGTCGCCTCGCGCGGCAGCGCCTTGAGCGCGGTGACGAGCCCCTGCGCGACGTTGGGGGCCACGGTGCCGTCGCCCTTCGCGTCGCTCTTCTTGTCGTAGCTGTCGAGCGAGTGGCCACCCTTCGCGCCGCCGCTGTCCCCCTCGCCGGAGTAGAGCTTCGCGAGGTCGTGCTGCGGGAGCGCCTGGAAGGCCTTCTGCTGCTCGACCGAGAGCTGGTGCTCGGGGAGGATCGAGTACGTGGTCTTCGGGTCCTTC
>WBZO01000796.1_pt1:0-52500 | contig 58454 bp, 42 predicted proteins | sample 5204261 | NCBI WGS metagenome assembly WBZO01 (sample SAMN12412400, study PRJNA552823) | activated sludge metagenome | isolation source: activated sludge from anammox sidestream of wastewater treatment plant... | place: USA: North Carolina | collected 2017-09
GGTCTTGATGGTCTCGTTCTCGAGCTCCGTCGGGAACGGCGTGCCGTCGAGGATCACGCCGCCGGCCGGCTGCAGCGTCTCGTTCCGCTGGTTCGAATACGCGAAGTGGAACCAGAGCCGGTCCTTGACGATCGGCCCGCCGACGCCGGCATTCAGGTTCCGGTAGCGATAGAGGCGGTTGGCCTTCTCGTTGCGGAAGGCATTGGACTGCGTGGGCGATGGCTTCACCTGCTCGGGCGTCAGGTTCGTGCCCTGGAGCTTGTCGTTCTCGTAGTCGAAGTAGACGCCCACGCTGAACCGGTTGCCGCCCGACTTGCCGACGAACTGCGTCAGCACCCCCGGCACCGGCATCTCGGCGGTGTTGCCCACCGGGCCGATGAAGACCTCCTCGAAGGACCCGTAGTCGAGATAGAACCCCGCGGCCGACGTGCCTTCGGTCGTGTTGATGCCCTCCACCAGCGGCCAGTTCTGCCCGGCGTAGCCGTAGGAGTAATAGGTGGGCTGCGTCCCCGCCGTGGCCCCCCCCACATCGACGCGGTTGAGCGTCACCGAGGGCGTCGTCGCCAGCAGCGACCACATGTCACGCGCGTTGGGCAGCGAGTTGAGCTGATCCTGTGTGTAGGCGGTCTGCACGCGCGTGCTCGCCGCATCGACCACGGGCGAGTCGCCCATGACCGTGACGGTCTCCTCCAGCGCCTGCACCGCCATCCTCACGTCCACCTGGGCCGTGAACCCGATGGTGATGACGATGTTCTCGCGGGTGATGGTCTGGAGGCCGGCGAGTTCGAACTTCACCGCGTAGGCGCCGGCGGGCACCCCGGGAAAGCGGTAGACGCCCTCGCCGTCGGTCACGCCCGTGCGCACGCCCATCATCGCGGGGCTCGACACCGTGACCGTGACACCCGGCAGCACGCCGCCACTGTCGTCGACGACCCTCCCGGTGATCGTTCCCGTAGACCCGGCGCCGCCCTGCGCCCACGCCGGCGCCGCGGCCGCCAGACAGACCAGCGCCGCCATCGCCACCAGACTCCTGAATCGTCCCATCGCAGTGTCTCCCACCCTCGAAACCCGACGCTCGCCGGGGTACTCCGAACCGATCCGCCGGCGATGCGCTCGCACTGCCCGGCAGCGCCGGCGGATCGCGCCGACGGCCCAACCGGTCATCGCGTGCGCCGACAGGCCTGCTGGCACCGCCGTGTGCGTCGCTGGCCCGATCCTGCTCCGACGATTGTCCGGCTGACTGAGCAATAATCGCGCCATTCGCGACAACTGGCTTCCCGTCACAACCAGACAATTCGGGCCGGTATTCCCACGGTTGGCCGCGTGAGCGTGAACCAGTTACTCGCCGCAGCCAGTATTTTGGATACCCCCTCCAAAGGTTTGGAGCATGGACGTCGGCCGTCGCGCGTCATCCGACGGCGCGCTGAGCTCGCCTGGCGGTTGCCGCTCGGCGTCGCTACCGGGCGATTCGTCACCGGAGTAAGATGAATCAGCGGTCGCCGCACTGGCGCGGAATCGTCATCTGGGAGCGGGCAGGCCCATGCGCAAGGGTGTCCTCGTCGTCCTCGTCATTCTCGCGGCGGCCGCCGTCGCCGCGGGCGGCTACTACCGCTACGGCAGCCGGATCCCGGCGCCCGAGGTGACCACGCTGGCGGTGAGCCGCGGCGATGTCGCCGAGGTCGTGGGCGCCACGGGCACCCTCGAGGCGCTCACCACCGTGCAGGTCGGCACCCAGGTGTCGGGCACGGTGCAGTCGCTCTACGCCGACTTCAACTCCATCGTCCACAAGGGGCAGGTCGTGGCGCGCCTCGACCCCTCGCTCTTCGAGACGCAGGTGGCGCAGGGCCGCGCCAACCTGGTGCGCGCGCAGGCCGACGTCGAACGTCAGAAGGTGGCGCTCGAGGACGCGCAGACCAAGGCCAAGCGCGCGCGGGAGCTGCAGGCCCAGGGGCTGGTGCCCGCCCTCGAACTCGAGAACGCGGAGGCGGCGCTCGGCTCGGCCCAGGCGCAGCTCCGCTCGTCGCAGGCCCAGCTGGTGCAGGCCGAGGCCTCGCTCAACCAGAGCGCGGTGAACCTGCAGCACACGGTGATCGAGGCCCCGATCGACGGCATTGTCATCTCACGCGACGTGGACGTGGGCCAGACGGTCGCGGCCAGCATGCAGGCGCCCACGCTGTTCGTGATCGCGGCCGATCTCACCAAGATGCGCGTGGCAGCCGACGTGGACGAGTCAGACGTCGGTCGCATCCGCCCGGGGCAGTCCGTGAGCTTCCGCGTGGATGCCTATCCCAACGAGGAGTTCTCGGGCACCGTCGTGCAGGTTCGCCTGCAGCCCAAGGTGACGCAGAACGTCGTCACTTACGCGACGGTGATCGACGTGCCGAATCGGCAGCTGAAACTCAAGCCGGGCATGACTGCAACCGTCCGGCTCGAGATCGCGCGCCGCGCCGACGTCGTCAGGGTCCCCGTCGCGGCCCTGCGCTTCAGGCCGTCGCCCGAGATGTTCGAGGCGCTGAACCAGCCGGTGCCGCCGGAACTGCAGCGCGGGGGTGCGGCGCGGCCTGGTGGCGCCGAGGGCGCCACCAACAACGCCGGCAGCGGCGCCCCCCCCGCTGCCACCACCGCGCCAGCGGCGCAATCGACGCCGGCACCCGCTGCCGGAGCGGCAACGGGATCGACGCCGCCGTCCGCGGGGAGCGCGGCGCCGGGCGCGCCGCGCGGAGGCCCGGCCGCGACGACGGGGAACGAATCGCCTCGCCAGGGAGCGGGACAGGGTTCCTCGCGCGGCCGCCGCGGTGATGCCGGCGCCGAAGCCCGTGAGGGCGGACCGCGCCAGCCGCAGGAAGGCGGTCAGGGCGCGGAAGGGATGCGCCGGCGTCCGCGCGAAGGCGGGGGCGAGGGTGGTCGGTCCGCACGCGAGGGGGCCGGCACGGGCGGGACGCCACCTCCGGCGGCGGCCGCGACGGCCCAGACGGTCGATTCGCTCTTCGGGCCGCTGCCGGTCACCGAGACACGCGGCCGCGTCTGGACGTTCGTCGGTGGCCAGCTCAAACCGGTGAACGTGCGGCTGGGCATCTCCGACGGCACCTACACGGAGCTGATTTCGGGCGATCTCGAGCCTGGCGCCGAGGTGGTGTCGTCGCTGATTCTGCCCGCGCAGGCCGCGGCCTACAGCACCGCCGGACGGTCGCCACTCATGGGACCCACGCGCGGCGGCCCCGGCGGCGGCCGCCCGCCGGGGAGATGATCGAGATGCCGGTCATCTCGGTGAAGGCTCTGAAGAAGACCTACACCCTTGGGGGCGAGATCACGGTGCAGGCCCTGCGCGGTGTCGACATGGACGTCGAGGCGGGCGAGTTCGTTGCCGTCACCGGGCCGTCCGGGTCGGGCAAGTCGACGTTCATGCACATCCTCGGCTGTCTCGACCGCCCGACCTCGGGCCGTTACCTGCTGGACGGGCGCGACGTGTCGCACCTGTCGCGCGACGAGCTGGCGGCGGTGCGCAACGGCAAGATCGGCTTCGTCTTCCAGGGGTTCAACCTGCTGGCCCGCACCAGCGCGCTCGAGAACGTGGAGCTGCCGCTGCTCTACAGCCACAGCCCCGTGAAGGGCTCCGAGCGCCATCGTCGCGCCCGCGAGGCGCTGGCCGTCGTCGGCCTGAGCGATCGCGAGCACCATCACCCCAACCAGTTGTCGGGCGGACAGCAGCAGCGCGTGGCCATCGCCCGGGCGCTGGTCAACGAGCCCGCCATCCTGTTGGCCGACGAGCCCACCGGCAACCTCGACACGCGGACCAGCATCGAGGTGATGGACGTCTTCCAGCGCCTGAACGCCGAACGTCGGATCACGATCCTGCTGATCACCCACGAACTCGACATCGCCGAGTACGGCACGCGCACGGTCGCGTTCCGCGACGGGCTGATCGTGTCCGACGCGCCGACGCTGACGCGGCGCCGTGCCACCGAGGAACTCGCGCACCTGCCACAGGGGGACGAGGCATGAGGCTGCTCATGACGCTGCGCATCGCCTTCAAGGCGCTGCTGCGCAACAAGCTCAGGTCGTCGCTGACGATGCTGGGCATGATCATCGGCGTCGCCGCCGTCATCGCGATGGTGGCGCTCGGCTCCGGCGCGCGATCCACGATCGAGAGCCAGATCCGCGCCGCGGGCACCAACCTGATCTACGTGATGGCGGGCAACTTCCAGGCCGGCGGCGTCCGGATGGGATCGGGGGCGGCCAATACGCTCACCGTCGAGGACGCGCAGGCGGTGCGCGACCAGGTGTCGGGCATCCAGTACTTCGCCATCAGCGTCCAGACGCGGGCGCAGGTGATCGCGGGCAACCAGAACTGGCCCACGCGCATCACCGGCACCGACGTGGAGCTGCCGCTGATCCGGTCGTGGCCCGTCCAGCACGGCGCCTTCTTCACGCCGCAGGACGTGACCAGCGCCGCCAAGGTGGCCGTGCTCGGCAAGGTCGTGAGCGACACGCTCTTCGGCGAGAACACGGATCCCACCGGGCAGACGATCCGCGTCCGCAACCAGCCCTTCAAGGTGGTCGGCGTGATGTCGAGCAAGGGCCAGGGCACCGGCGGCGAAGATCAGGACGATGCGGTGTACGTCCCCTACACCACGGTGCAGAAGAAGCTGCTCGGCATCACCCACATCAACGGCATCACGATTTCGGCGGTGTCGGCCACCGCCGTGGAGACCGTCGCCAAGGACGTCGCCGCGCTGCTGCGCCAGCGCCACCACATCTTCCAGGGCGACACCGACGACTTCATGGTGCGCACGCTCGAGGAGATGGCGGCCGTCCGCACCGAGTCGACCAAGACGATGGGCGCGCTGCTGGCAGCCATCGCCGGCGTCTCGCTGATCGTCGGCGGCATCGGGATCATGAACATCATGCTGGTGTCGGTGACCGAGCGCACCCGCGAGATCGGCCTGCGCATCTCGCTCGGCGCGCGCGGCCGCGACGTGCTGCTGCAGTTCCTCGTGGAGGCGATCGTGCTCAGCCTCGTGGGCGGCGTCACCGGGATCGCCCTGGGCGTCGCGGCATCGACGACGCTGACGCGCGTGCTGACGTGGCCGACGACGATCTCGCCCGAGGCGGTGGCGCTGGCCTTCGCCTGTTCGGCCCTCATCGGGATCTTCTTCGGCTTCTACCCCGCCCGCAAGGCGGCACGGCTCGACCCGATCGAGGCGCTCCGGTTCGAGTAGGCCATCGGCCCCGCGGCGATCCGCCCGTCGCGGGGCCGGCGTCGTGGTCGCGACCCGTACCTCACCTACAACCCCAGCGTCATCGTCGGCGGTACCGACGTCAGGTACGACCCCGAAAGGTTCACCGGCACCGCCACCGGCAAGACCAACGTGGTGCCGCGGTCGGCGGTCGTCGAGGGCGACCGGCGGTTCCTCACCCGCGCGCAGCTCGAGAAGGTGCGCGCGAGGACGAGGACGATCGTCGCCGCGTCGCTCCCGCAGGCGTCAGGGACCATCGCGTTCATCGACGGCATGCCGTCGATGGAGCCCACCGAGGCCAACCTCAGGCTGCTGGCGGTGCTCGACGCCTGCTCGCGCGATCTCGGCTTCGGGCCCGTCGGGGCCCACGACCCGTCGCAGCGCGGCGCAGGCGACGTCTCGTTCGTGGCCGAGATCGTGCCGGGGCTCGATGGCTTTGGCGCGCTCGCCAAGCACGAGCACGCCGCGGGCGAGTGGATGGATCTCGAGTCGTTCCCGATGCTCACCAGGCGGGCTGCGCTGCTGATGCACCGCGTGATGACGGGCTGCTGAGCGTTGTCACGGCGGCGCGGCGCCGGATGCGGCGCCGCCCCTCGCGTCAGAAGGTGAACTTCACCACCAGGTCCATCGAGCGCGGCGGCTGATAGCCCTCGTACCCGAGGTAGTTCGGCGAGTACCGCTGGCCGGCGTCGCTGGCGAAACGCTCGATCGTGCCATGGTTCGTGACGTTGTAGAGGCCGAGGCCCACCTCGGCGCGGTATCGCGCCAGGCGCAGGCGCTTGCTGAACTTCAGGTTCAGCTCCTGCCGCGGGTCGGCCTTCACCTGCCCCTCGCCGCGCGTCGCGAACGCGAACCGGATCGTCGACGCCAGCGGGTTGGTGACCACCCGGCCGTTGGACAGCGTGACGCTGGAGGGCCCGAAACGCGGGTCCGACGCGGCGATGCGCGTGACGATCGGTCCGGTGAACGGGCCGCTCTGGAACACGTAGTGCGCGCTCACCTGCAGGTCGAACGGCAGGTTGTAGACGCTCGACAGCCTGAGCGTGTGGTCCTGCCACGCCGTGTTGCCGAACACGTCGGCCCCGCTCGGCGGCAGGCTGTTGGACGGCGCGCGCCGCGGCGTGCCGATCGCCTTGTCGTTGGCGAACGCCTCGGGCTGCAGGAACGACGCATTGTCGTTGGGCTGCCAGGTCCCCGTCCGCCGGCGCCACTGCCGCACGTAGCTGCCGATGACCTGCAGCCTGTCGCTCCGCTTGGTCACCGCCATCTCGAGGCCGTCGTACACCTGCTGGTTCCAGGTGTCGTTGGTGTCGAGGAGGATCTCGTTCTGCGTCTCGTCGCGATAGCCCCTGAACACCACGCCGTCGTAGAGACCGTTGATCTCGACGTAGGCCGGCCGGTCCTTGTAGGCGCGGCGGGCGAAGCCCACGCTCACGCTGGTCTGCCCGGGAAACTGGCGGCGGTAGCCCAGGGTCCACTCGTCGAAGAAGGGCTGGTGCCGATCGGGGTCGATGACGCGGTTGCGCAGAACGGTGGTCGATCCCGGCGTGAAGCGTTCGGTCTCGAAGATCCCGTCCAGGTTGTTGTCGTACACGTTGCGCGTGGACGCGGTGCTCGATCCGGTGGTCGGGATGTCGCCCAGCCCCACCAGGTCGTGCACGCGACCCAGGCTGCCGTAGACGATGTTGTTGTTGTCCTTCGTCAGCGCGTAGGTGGCGCCGAACCGCGGCCCGATCTCCAGCGAGCTCTGCGTCCTGGTGCTGGTCATCAGATCGTGCGCGGTGATCCAGTCGAGCCGCAGGCCGCCGGTGATCGTCAGCCGATCGGTGGGCCGCCAGGCATCCTGCACGTAGACGGCGTTGTCGCTCGCCTTCAGATCGCTCGTCATCAGCCGCGCCGGATCGCGGTAGGTGCGCCGGAACGGAACGTAGCCCGCCGCCGGGTTCGCCGGATCCTTCAGCACCACGTACTCCGCGACGAAGCCGTCGTTCGGGTAGATCACCGTCGTCGATCCGCGCAGGCGCGGCTGCAGGTAGAAGCCCACCTGCAGTTCGTGCGAGCCCACCCACCCGCTGCTGCGGTAGTAGGTCAGGTCGCCGGTGAAGGTGAGCTTGGAGGAAGGCGTAATCGTGTAGGAGGACTCGATGCCCGCGTTCAGCAGGTAGCCCGTGCCCGTGATCAGGCCCGAGGACAGGAACGTGCCCGCGTGCACCTCCCGGTAGGGCATCCCGGGGATGATGTAGTCCTTGAAGTCCGATTCCTTCGGGCTGAGAGCCTTGTCGTTGTAGGACGCCGAGAAGCGCGTCGTGATCGCCTCGCCCCATACCGAGGACAGCCTCGCGTTGTACCCCCTGCCGCCGAACACCGAGACGTCGGCGTTGTAGCCGCTGCGCAGGTAATTGGCCTCGGTCGGCGAGCGGTCGTACTGGTAGAAGGCCTCCACGCGATGGCCCTTCGACAGCTGCGTCGTGTTCTTCACGAAGAAGAAGGTGCCGAGGAAGGCGTTGTCGAACGGCGTCCACTTCGGGTTGATGACCGCCCTGGCCAGCGCGATCTGCTCGGCCGGCACGCCGATGCCGATCTGCCGGTCGATCTTGCGGAAGCTGCCGAAGAACCAGGAGTGATCCCGCCAGACGGGGCCCCCGGCCGAGGCGTCGAGCAGCGAGTTGGAGCTCGAGTTGCTGAGGCCCTTCGGGTTGTTCTCGCCGTGCCAGTCACGATTGGCGTAGACGTACGAGGCCGACCCCTTGACGGTGTTGGACCCGGTCGGCGTGGCCACGTTCATCACCGCCCCGTTGCCAATCGGGGCCGAGGCATCGCTCACCGCCGACTTCACCTGCACATCCTCCAGCGTGTCGGTGCTCATCCCGATGTAGTCGGGGCGCGCCTGCCGCAGCGACCCCATGTCGGCGCCGTCGATCTGCACGACATGGCTCTCGATGCGGCTGCCGCGCATGTGGTAGAGCCCGGCGCCGCGCGACGGGCTGACGTAACTGTTCATGCCCGGCGTCATCTCGAGGAAGTCGGTGTAGTCGCGCCGCGAGCTGGTCGGCAGCGCACGCTGCAGCTCTCCCTCGATGTTCACCGCCTGCACCGGGCTCGAGACCTCCAGCATCGGCGTCTCCAGCTTGACCTCAACTGTCTCGGTCATCGCGCCGATCTTCATCGAGATGTCGAGCGCGATGTTCAGCCCCGCACGCACCAGGACGCCCGCGCGCTCGAGCCTGGCGAAGCCCATCAGCTCGGCCGTGAGCACGTACTCCCCTGGCGGGAGATCGATGAGCCGGTACAGCCCCTGCGGATCGCTGACGGCGGTGAACGTGCCGGCGACCGTGGGGCTGGTCGCGCTGATGGTGACGCCCGGCAGGACACCGCCCTGCTCGTCGGTGACCGTGCCGCGAATGGACCCGTTGGCGGAGGTCTGCGCCGCGGCAGCGCCAAGGCCGATCAGCCAGGCCGCCACCAGCCAGGCGACGCCAGGCCGTGTGGAGCGAACGGTGAATGACATGCTGGTTCCTCCCCGACTGCGGATCCCGATCCCCGTGATGCGGGCACCCGGCGCTTCCGCACGAGCCAGTGCCGGCCCGGAACCGATCCAGCCCGCCTTCGACATGGCATGAGCGCGCCCGGTGCTGTTCCCACACGGGTGGACACCGGACGCCCGCGCGCCTGGCTGCCACGGTACGACCCGGTCGCGCGGCAGGCAATCGGCCAAAAGGTGTAGGCGGAACCAGCCGTGCCGTGGCCGAAGTACCTATTCCGCGGGCAGGGCGCCTCCGGTAGGATGGCGCCGTAGAGGCCGCGGCCGCCCGACGGGTATCCGGATGCGTTCATCGCGATCCCTTCCTCTCCCGGTCCACGTCAACGCCGGCGCGGGAATCTGGCCGCTGCTCGTGCTGCTGGCCGTTGGCGTGCCGGCGCTCGGGGCGGCGGGCCCACAACGCGCCGGCAGCGCGGAGCTTCCGGTGGTCCCGGGCCTGACCGCCCGCGTGTGGACCACCGAACAGGGCCTGCCCGATGCCTCGGTGATGGCCATCGCCCAGACGCGCGACGGCTACCTGTGGATCGGCACGCGCGGCGGGCTGGCACGCTTCGACGGCGTGCGGTTCGTCACCTACGACGAGCACACCGACTCGAACTGGACGTCGGACAACGTCGCGGCGCTGGCAGCATCGGCCGACGGCAGCCTCTGGATCGGCCTCGTCGATGGCGGCCTCCTGCGCCATCGCGGCGGCGTGTTCGAACCGATCCCCCTGCCCTCGCCCACCGCGCGCGCCCTGCACGAGGCACGCGACGGGACGCTGTGGGCAGGCATGGACCGCGGGCTCGCCCGCCTCCGTGACGGCAGGCCCGCCGAGATCGTCGACACGTTCGCGGGCGCCTACGTCTACGCCTTCCACGAAGACCCGGACGGCAGCGTGTGGATCGGCGCATCGACCGGTCTGTGGCTCCACCGTGCCGGCGTCTTCACCCACATGACGGCAGCGCCCGGCCTGCCGCCACTAGAGGTACACACCCTGCGGCGTGCGGCCGACGGCACGCTCTACCTCGGCACGATGGATGCCGGGCTGTTCCGCGTCAGCGGCCGTGTGGTCGAGCCGGTGGCAGGCGAGACCGGACCCGTCTGGAGCGTGCTGCCTGATGCACACGGCACCATCTGGGTGGCGGGCGACAACGGGCTGAAGAGCCTGCGGGGAACGGCCCTCGAACCGGCATTCCTGCACCAGGCGCTGTCAGGCCGCGTGCTGACACTGTTCGAGGATCGCGAGGGCAGCCTCTGGGCCGGAACCCGGTACGGTGGCCTCGTCCGGCTCACGGCCGGCCACGCCGCGTCGATCGGCCACGACATGGAGCATCCCAGCGTCCTCTCCGTGTTCGAGGATCGCCAGCACCGGATCTGGTTCGGCACGGCGGGCGGCGGCCTCGGCCGCCTGCAGGACAACCGCCTCACGACCTATGGGCTGCCGGAAGGCCTGGCGTCGGACATCGTCGGCCCCGTGCTGGAGGATCGTGAGGGCCGGATCTGGTTCGGCCCGCGCGCCGGCGATCACCTGCAGCGAATCGAGCAGGGGAAGATGGCGGCCCTCCCCCTGCGGGGCACGCCAGCCTGTTTTCACGAAGACCTCGATGGATCGCTGTGGATCGGCACCACCGGCCACGGCCTCTACCGCCTCGCGACCGGCCAGCTCACCCAGTGGACAACGGCCGACGGGCTACCGAGCCGCGCCGTCCGGGCCATCGTCGACGATGGCGAGGGCGGGCTGTGGCTGGGAACGCCGCGTGGCCTGGTGCGGTTCACCAACCGCCCGCAGACTGTCTACACCACCGCGGACGGCCTGCTGTCGGATCGCGTGATGGCACTCTGGCGCGAGCCGGACGGGCCGCTGTGGATCGCGACATCCAGGGGCCTCAACCGGCTCGAGAACGGACGCTTCACCGCATACGGGCCGGCGCAGGGCCTGTGCGACAACCAGGTGCTCTCCATCGTCGACGATCGGCTCGGGAACCTGTGGATGACGTCGAGCCGTGGGCTCTTTCACGTGCAGAAGCGGCAACTCGACGAACTGGCGCGGGGTGAGCGCGCCGAGGTGGCCTGCACGATGCTGGGGCGCGGCGATGGCATGGAGAGCGCCCAGTTCAACGGCGGCTACCAGCCATCCGCCTGGCGTGCGCACGACGGCCGCCTCTGGTTCCCGTCCGTGCGCGGGCTCGTCGTCGTGGATCCCACGCGCCAGCACGCGGCGAACCTCGTGCCGCCGCCCGTGTGGATCGAATCGGTGCGGGCCGATGGCGTCGAGGTGGCGATGACGGGCCTGCCACGCCTGCCGGCGGGGACCCGCCGCCTCGAGATCGAGTTCACGGGGCTGAGCCTCGTCGCCCCCGAGAAGGTGCGCTTCAGGCATCGGCTGCTGGGCTTCGATACCCAGTGGGTGGATGCCGGCTCGCGGCGCCGCATCTCCTACACCAACCTCCCGCCCGGCGACTACCGGTTCGAGGTGATGGCCAGCAACAACGACGACGTCTGGAACCAGCGGGGGCACGCGTGGGCGTTCAGCATCACCCCGCTGTTCCACCAGACGTGGTGGTTCAAGGGCGTGATGGCGCTCGTGCTGGCCGCGGCGGGTCTCGCCCTCCACGCGCTGCGCGTGCGCGATCTCCGCCTGCGCAACACCGTGCTGGTCGAGCGTGCCCGCCTCTCGCAGGAGATCCACGACCACATCTCGCAGATCATGACCGGCATCGTGCTGCAGCTCGATGCCGCCTCGCAGACGCTCGTCCGGGGCGGCGGCACCGATGGCGGTCACATCGATCGGGCCAGCCGGCTGGCCCGGCAGGGCATCGAGGAGACGCGGATCATCCTGCGGAGCCTGCGCGAGGGCGCCTCGGCACGGGTGGCCGGCGACTCCTCGCTCGACGAGAGCCTGGCCGAGACCGTGGCGCCGCTGGTCGAGGGGACCGGCGTGCGCCTGCACGCGAAGCGGTGCGGCGATCCCTTCCCCATTTCCGGCGAGGCGCGAGACGCCATCTTCCACGTCGGTCAGGAGGCCGTCACCAACGCGCTCCGCCACGGACGGCCGAGCACCGTCGACATCCTCGTCGCTTTCGAACCACGAGGCGTGCGACTCACCATCGAGGACGACGGGCGCGGCTTCGAGCCGGGAGCCGTCGGGCGGGCGCGTGGGCCAGGCCTGGGCCTTCCGGGCATGGCCGGGCGCGTGGCGGCCCGCGGAGGGACCTTCGACGTGCGAAGCCAGCCAGGCGGCGGGACCACCGTGGCGGCGTTCTTTCCACGCCACACGCGCCTGGGCGATGTCTGAGCATGGCTGCCCGCATCCGCGTCTTCGTGGTCGACGATCACCCCGTGGTGCGCGAGGGCCTGCGCGCGGTGCTCGAACTGCGCGCCGATTGCGAGGTGGTCGGCGAAGCGGCCGATGGCAGAGCCGCCATCGAGGGCTACGATCGCCTGCGGCCCGACGTGGCCATCATCGATATCCGGCTCCCGGTGATCGGCGGCATCGAAGCCATCGCGGCCATCCGCACGCGGGATCCTTCCGCGCGCATCCTGGCGATCACGTCGTACGGCGGCGACGCCGGGATGCGCCGCGCGCTTGATGCCGGCGCGATCGGCCTGCTGCTGAAGGGCGCGCCGGGCGACGAGGTGGTGGAGGCCGTGCGCCGCGTGGCGGGTGGACGCCCCTACATCGCGCCGGACGTCTCCGACGAACTGCGATCGGCCGACGGGACGCCGAGCCTCACGCGTCGTGAGAGCGACGTGCTCGCGCTGATGGCCGAGGGCCTCCGCAACCAGGAGATCGCCACCTCGCTCGGGCTGTCGCTCGGCACCGTGAAGGTCCACGTCAACCGCATCCTGGAGAAACTGGACGCGGTGGATCGCACCGAGGCCGTGACACGCGCCATTCGGCGCGGGCTCATCGCCCTGCCATGAGGCCGGCCGCTGGGGAGTGACGCGTCAGCGATGCCGGCTCCCACCCGGCTGCGCCGGCTTCCCGCCCTTTGACACATCGTCAGCGCCTCTGCAGGGCACTCGAACAGGCGGCGCCCCGGACCGGGCGTGCCGGCATCGGGCTGCAAGGGGATCACGCGAGCCATGGCGACCTCGACGGACGCCTGGATGGCTGGCGCCCGCTCGCCGCGCCACGATGCTGGTGGGCCGCCAGTTCGCCAGAGGTCTCGAGGGACGTCCTCGGGACATCTCCCGATTTGGCCGTGACCAGACCTGTCACGCCTGCCCCGCATCCTGATTCCGGCGACGCCATTCCGCGTCCCCTTGACCAGCCACGGAGCGTCCATGTCACTGACCATCCGAGCCGACCGTTCCCTCATCCGCACGTCAGGCGGCAGCGTCCGCTACGTGCTGGCGGAGCTCACCGCGCCCGACGCACCCGCGCGCGCCATGCGGGCGTCCGTCAACGTCGCCCTGGTGCTGGACCGCTCCGGCTCCATGGGCGGGCAGAAGATCGCGCTGGCGCGGATGGCCGTCGAGCATGCCCTCCAGCTGCTCAAGCCCTCGGACCGGTTCTCGCTGGTCGTATTCGACGACGTGGTGGACGTGGTCGTGGCCTCGACGCTCGGCAGCGCGGAGGCGAAGCGACACGCTCTGCGGAAGCTGGCGGAGATCGACGCGCGCGGCTCGACGAACCTGGCGGGCGGCTGGGAGGCAGGGTGCGACCAGGTGGCCGCCCATCTCACCGGCGAAGCCATCGGCCGGTGCCTGCTCGTCACCGACGGCCAGGCCAACGTGGGCGAGTCCGATCCGGAGCAGCTGGCGAGGCTCGCGGGCGCGATGCGGCAGCGCGGCATCGCCACGTCCACCTTCGGCATCGGCGCGGACTTCGACGAGCGCACCCTGCAGCGCCTCGCCGAGGGCGGGCAGGGGCACTTCTACTTCGTCGAGACGCCACAAGCGATTCCCGACCTGCTCACGAGCGAGCTGGGTGACTCCCTCGAGATCGTGGCGCGCGAGGCGGCGCTCGTGCTGCACGTACCCGAGGGCGTCGACGCCGCGCCGCTCGGTCCGTTCCGTGTGTCGTCGGCAGGACGCGTCGTCCGAGTCGAGCTGGGCGACCTGGCGTCTGGTCAGGAGCTGCAGCTCGTCGTGAAGCTCACGTTCCCGGCGGGCGCTGCCGGCGACACGCAGGTGGTCGGCTTCGCCCTGGCGGCCCGCAACGACGCGCTCGGGGCGTTGGCACAGGATGTCGCGTGGACGCTCGCCGATCACGCCGGGAACGATGCCCAGCGCCGCGACCGTGTCGTGGATCGCGCGGTGGCGCGGCTCTACGCCGCGCTCGCGCGCCAGGCGGCGCTCGTGTTGAACGGCGAGGGCCGGTTCGATGAAGCCCGCCGGCTGATCGAGCGTGTGGCGCGGAAGATCGCCTCCTACACGGGCGCCGACCCGGAGCTCCGGCGCATCGTCTCGCAGTTGCGCGACGAGATCGGGGCCTTCGCGATGCACATGGGCGTCCTGGAGGCCAAGCAGCGGCACTTCGAGGCCTACTCGGTCCAGCACTCGCGGATGGCGGACGGGAGGGCGCGGAGGCGTCCCGCCGCCCGGTGACGGGCAGCTGCCGGGGATGCGGCCGTCGTCGCTGGCGGAATCAGCGTGAGGCCCTCGTCGGGGTCGTTCGAGCAGCCGTGTCGCCAGACGGGCCGCGCTGTGCCGGGAACTGCCCGGTGCCCCTCGAAGTGCGCGTCTTCGCCGGTCCGACTCCTGCCCGCGACACCGTGGCCACCGACGGCACGGTGTCGCGGGTGTTGAGCGAGGAGCTGGCGAGCCGCATTTTCGCGAGTTGGGACCAGCCGGGATGCCCCGCCCGTCGAATGCAGCGCCACTTTCGCCACGGGCTGCTAGTCCTCCGGTGCCTCCGTCTCGGATAGCCCGAGGAACACAAAGACGGCGCGGTTGAGCGCCTTCAACTCGTCCGAGCTCAACGTTCCGACGAGCGTCCCGAGCCGTGTCCGTGGCACCGCAGTCAGTTTGTCCACCATCAGCCTGCACGGTGCCCGCAGGCCTGTCCGGGAGTTGGATGGAACCTGGAGCCTGAAGATCGGCGCCGATGTCGGATCGGTCGTCAAGGGACATACGACGATCGAGTCGTTCGCGTCGAATCGGTCGTCCTGAATGATGACAGCCGGACGGGGTTTGCCGGTGTAGGCGGCGCCGCCGGCGACGGTCCAGATTTCACCACGCCTCATTCGGCATCCCAGGCCGAGATCGCGTCGACGAATGCCTGGTCGTCCGCGGCATGAGGACTCCTTGCCACCGCCAGGGACTGGCGATGCGCGGCACGAGCGAAGGCCTTGGACCGCACGTCAGCGACCCAGATCTGAACAGGCCGAAGGCCCTGCTTGCGAAGGCGAGTGCGGTGCGCGCGAACCTTGTCACGGGAGATTGAACGAGTAGTCGACATGGACTCTCCGATCCGGTTACATGTAACGTAGCACGTTCGGATGGTGCTGCCAAGAAGGGCGATCGCCGAGAGTTGTCTGGGCGCCGGAACAGCGCTCGAAGTTCGATTCCCGCGTGGGGTCTCGTCGCGGTCCGCACGCAAGTTGTTGAATCAGAAGGCGTGGTTAGTGGTGAGCCACATTTTCACGAGTTGGAACCAACTCGGCGGATGGCTGCGGCGGATTGATAGGCTACGGTGCGCGGCTTGAGCGCGTCTGTAGCGGGCGGTACCAGCGCGCGCTCGCTGAGCTGCGCACAACACAAGGGGCCGCAAGCCCATCGCGACAGGTTTCGGAAGGGCGGAACGGCGGCGTCGCTTCCTGCCACAACCCCGACGAGGCCTCGTTGGCCATCAGGCCCAATTGATCGGGACTGACGAACTACCGTGCTGTTGGCTACCGTTGGTCGCCCCAGGGTGGCCCAGTGCCCGCGCTGAGGGACCCACTCCCCGTGCGACTGGATGCCGCGCTGCGGCTTGAGTTACAGCAGGGAGTGCGCTACCAACACCACCGTCACGCTGCATTCGGTGCGAAGTTGCAAAGCCGTAGGAAGAACCACGATGGCGGCCCACCGCGTGATCAGTTGCGCAGCGACAGTTGTAGCACTGGCGGCCTATGCTTGCTCGTCACGCCTTGGTGCTCTGCCGTCGGGCGACATGACCCACGCGAGTGGCGCCCGAACGGCCGGCGCTCCGATACAAGAGGGCGGTTCGGCAAGAGCCCTGCGAGCACTGCGGCCACGCATGGAGCGGGAACTGGCCTCTTTGCCGGTGTCCACGCTGTGGGGCCTGGCGCACGTCATGATGGCTCGCGGTTGGCCGCCTGAAGCCACTGGCCAGTTGGCCGGAGGACTTCGAGCACCCACTTCTTTCAGTCCGTTCCCGCGCTATTTCTACAACGACGCTAACCCGGACGACGCACGCCTCATCGTCGACATGCGGTCGGGCGAAACGCATTATGCGCAGTTGGCGCTGGCGATGGTCGCAACCCAGCACTCGCGCGCTCAGCTGACCCTGCAGACTGGGTCGATACTCGTGGCAGACGTAGTCAGGGGAGAGATGCTCAGGCCTGACTACGGCAGGATCGTGAAGGGCGTCGAGGCTTGGCGAAACGACGCTCAAGCGTCGCGCGATCGGACACACCAGCTGCGCATGGCGAAGTCGATGAGCCTGAGTTGGTTCGCCGAAGCGGTGGCATGGTATTTCTGCGATCTGCACATCCCTTGGCGGACGCCCTGGACTGACGAGAACGGGACAACCGTGGACCTTGCGGCGATCCTTAGGGCAGAACGGAGATTGCGAGCGGAACTGGTTGCAGCGAACTTCGACCACTCCACCTCCGAGGCGGCCGCACACACCGCAGGCATGCTGCTCAGAGTCGGCTCGCTGGCAGCGGAAGCAGAAGGGAGTTCCAGTTGGGCGACTGAAGCGTTCGAAGATGGCCTGAAAGCGATGTCTGAAGGACTGGAGCAGTTAGCTGGACAGGCTTCATTGGACGACGAGCAGCTGAACGCGGCCACCCACTTCCTCGAGCTGGCACACTGCTCCGCCCTGTGGTTCAGCACGCCAAAGGACAGGACCTCAGAGATCGCGCGTCTGGCGCAAAAGGTCGAGCGCTTGGTAGCTGTCGCATTGGCGGCCCGACCCCAACTCACGCTTGTGGTGATGAGCCATGCGCTGCATGCGATGCGACTTGCAGACGATACGTCCGGTAACTCGCCCTCGGCAAGAAGGAAGTGCGTGTCCGTCTAGACGAGGTAGGGTCGAGTGCCCCGTCTACCGAGGGTCACGTGCGTCAAGAACAGGAGGCAGTCATGGTTATTGGCAGGCCAGCTGTCCGCCGGGTTCTCGCTTCGGTCCTGTTTCTCCTGTGGGTTGTTGGTGCCGCTGAACCGACCCCAGACGCTCAGTCTGTCCAGAGTGCCCAGGTTCCAGCCAGCGACGAGGCGCAGCGTGTCGTGGAGATGGTTCGCCACCAGCACGACGTAGACGATATGGTCTACTCGCCATTGGCGGCCGAGCCCGCTTCTGAAGTCGTTTTTGGGCAGTTCGACTTGTTCCAGTCAGCCGACGGCCACAGGATCATCCACGCCCGGCTGCGCCGTCGGGCCCGTCAGGGTTCTGCCGCGGTCGCGTGGGTAGTCGATACTCAGCGGCTAACCTATCGCTCGTTCCAAGTGCACAGCGAGGCCGACCTGCAGCGGGTGCAGGACTTCATCCGCATGCGTCCGATCGACTTTCGGGGGGCATTCTCGCCGAGGCAACCGCGACTGAAGCAGGCTGCGTGGACGCCGTCGCCAAACGTCCCGTTGCCGCCCACCTTACGAACGTCGAGGAATCGTGTGCCCCCTGAGTTCGCGACTGTTGGTGCCGAACAGGGCCCCTGCAACTGCTGCCCAACCTGTGAGTGCGGTGGGTACTGGTTTGCGCAGGTCAGAGTCAAGGATCCGTTGTATTTCTTCGATATTGCGGTGACGAACACGCGCCTGAACTGGTCCAGCTGGTTTGTCCGGCCAGAGGAGAACCTCTGCGAGCTCGAGGGATGGACTGGATCCTACTCGTGTTGGGCTGTGCCGGAGGCGCCGTTGCCTTGGCCGTTCAACACGCATTGGTACGTCGCTGGTTGCTACGCGATGGACGAGGACCATCCGCGCACCGATCGGTATGCCAGGTCGCAGCGAAACGGAATCTACTACAACTACGACTTCGGCTCGCCGAGCGAGGTCACCTGGGTCGACGACTCCGCATACGCCGCTGTCTTCGGGAATTGGGTCGATGTCGGCTTCTGGCACCATGAAGGCGGTGAAGCGACAACACTGATATACGGCGTTGTTGGCTATTTACTTGACTCAAGTGGCCCCAACATATAGTGTTCGGCCCCGTGGAGGATTTCCCGCGGAATCTGGCCGAATTCGAGCGGCGGTTTGCGAGCGAGGACGCCTGTCGGCTCTACCTCGCACAGCTCCGCTGGCCGGATGGCTTTCGGTGCCCGCGGTGCCACGGGCAGAAGGCGTGGCCGGCGCGGGCCGGCCGATTGTGGCACTGCGCCGCCTGCGGCCATCAGCAGTCGGTGACGGCTGGCACGATCTTCCAGGACACGCGGACGCCGTTGACGACCTGGTTCCGGGCGATGTGGTGGGTGACCAATCAGAAGACTGGGGTCAGTGCCCTCGGGCTGCAGCGCCTGTTGGGGCTGGGCAGCTACAAGACGGCGTGGGCGTGGCTGCATAAGCTGCGGCGCGCGATGGTCCGGCCGGGCCGCGATCGGCTGGCGGGCTACGTTGAAGTGGACGAGACCTACGTCGGCGGCGTGCATCCGGGACGACGTGGCCGGCAGACGGAAACCAAGGCGCTCGTGGTGGTGGCCGTTGAAATCGAGGGGCGCCGACTCGGTCGCATTCGCTTGCGGCGCATTCTGGATGCGTCGTCGGAGAGCCTGATGGGTTTCATCCAGGACGTCGTCGAAGCCAAGAGTCGGGTACACACGGACGGGTGGCTCGGCTACGAGCCGTTGCGCCGCCACGGCTACACGCATCGGGTCACGTTCCTGCAGGGCCAGGCCAGGACTCCCTCGCAGCTCATGCCCCATGTGCACCAAGTCGTGTCCTTGCTCAAGCGGTGGCTGCTCGGCACCCACCACGGGGCGGCCACGCACGAACATCTCGACTACTACCTCGATGAGTTCACCTTTCGGTTCAATCGCCGCCGATCCGGCAGTCGCGGCAAGCTGTTTTTCCGCTTGGCGCAGCAGGCGGTCGCGGTCGATCCGACCCCGTACGAGTCGCTGGTGCGATACGCGCGCAGGCCCTCGTGAGGCGAACCACAACATCTGGGGCTCTTTCGCCGCTACTTGAGTGACGTAAATAGCCAACTACCCAATATTCTCGGTCGTCGCGCCTGGCCAGCCGGGCGCCGCGCCCGTCTCGGTGCGACGCGGCACTTCCACCACGGACTGCCAGGGCGGCGCAGCCCTACTTGCTGCCGGCCTCCATCATCGCGACGATCACGGCATCGCTCACCCCGGCCGACTTGAGCTGAACCAAGGCGTCGGTCTTCAGGTCGAACCGGCACTTCGAGGTCTTGAGCTTGGTGATGATGATGGCGTCGGGCATCTTCACCTTCGCCATCTTCAGGATGTCGTCGTTGGTCAGCAGTGCCGCCGCCTCGGCGGCAGCCGCCTGCTGCCGTGACGTCTCGGCACGCTGCGCGTCGATCGTCGTCTTCTCCTCGACGCGCTGCATCTCGCGGGACAGGCTGAGAGCCCTCGTGCAGTCGCCGATGGCTTCGACGTGGATGTCGGCCGGCTTCACGCGCTGCGCTTCCTGGAGGTGCTCGAGGGCCTTCTGGTGATCACCCATTGCGAAGTAGGCCATGCCGGCGTTGTGGAGCGCATGGGCGACGAGCTTGGGCTTGGTGGCCTGCATCGGCCTGCAGGTCTCGAGGTTCGCCAGCGACTGCCGCAGCGTCCCCTCGAGGTCGCCCGCCTTCAGCATCGAGAAGGCGGTCTTCAGGCCGCAGTCCTTGTCGTCGAAGAAGTAGAGCTGGGCCGTCTCGGTCCAGGGCAGGAAGAGCCGGTGCGCCTGCGACACGACCTCGTTGAGCGCCCTGTCGATGGCGTCGTGTTCGCTGGGGTACTCCGCGCAGCAGTTGTCCACGACCTCGTTCTCGAGCCGTGGGCTCGCCTCGACGGTCGTGCTGGCGAAGATGCGGCCGGTCTGCAAGTCCACGCTGCGGACCGTCCCGCGGACGAAGGCTTGCGTCCGTGAGATCCAGGTGCGGTGCGGGGCGCCACGCCCGTCCTTCCAGTCGTTGTAGACCCGCTTCTGTTCCGTCGTGAAGCGCTGCATGTTCACGTAGATGACCACGGCCGCCCCGACGATCTTCCCCGCTTCGGCGACCGTCTGCCTGTCGATGGCGCCCGAGAGGTTCAGCTTGTGCTCGGCGAGCAGGTCGCCGAGCTGCTTGCGCTCGATGACCTCGACGTTCGCCCTGACGAATCTCTCCGTCAGGCCATCGGCGAACTGCTCCGCGCCCTCGCCGAGCGTTTGCCCGAAGGCGACCCGGGTGACCTGGATGCCCAGGCCTGGCGGGTGCTGGATGACGACGCCCACCTTGGGGTTGGTGAGCTTGTCCCAGAACTGCGCGCTCGCCGGGGCCGCAGCGAGACAGCCCATCGACAGTGCCAGAAGACAGCGCTTCATGGAGGACTCCTCGGGGGCGCCCTGACCGACGTCGCCGCCGCGGGCTCCCGAGCAGGGTAGGTTCAAAGGGAATCGCGAGAAAGCGTCAAATGACGTCAGATGGCGACAGGCGGACGCCAGAGGGCGGCAAGCTGCGACGTCGCGACACGACCGCGGTGCCCGGACGTTGAACGGGCATGACCCACATCGGGCCGGCGGACGTCCGGCCCCGGGGTGGGGGCACACCCGGAGCAAGCCAGGGTCACGCCCGCGCCCAGTGGCCGGGCGAGATCTCGCGCAGCGGCGACGAGGTGTCGAAGCCGCCGGCCGGCAGTTCGAGGGGCCGCACCGGCCCGGAGGGCTCGAGCGAGGGCAGCGCCGCCAGCAGCGCCTGCGTGTAGGCATGGCGTGGCGACGCGTAGATCTCCGATACCGGCCCGATTTCGATGATGCGCCCGCGGTACATCACCGCCACGCGACCGCAGAGGTGGCGCACGAGCCCGAGGTCGTGCGAGATGAACAGGAACGCCAGCCGCAGTCGTGCCTGAAGATCCATCAGCAGGTTCACCACCTGCGCCTGGATCGACACGTCGAGCGAGGCCACCGGTTCGTCGGCGACCACCAGGGACGGGTTCGTGGCGAGCGCGCGCGCGATGCCGGCGCGCTGGCGCTGCCCGCCGCTCAGCTCGCGCGGGAAGCGGCGCGCGTCGTCCGGATCCAGGCCCACCAGCCGCAGCAGGTCGGCGACGCGTTCCCGGCGCTCGCGCGGCGTACCCATTCGGTGCACGATGAGCGGCTCCTCCACGGTGTCGCCGATGCGCATGCGGGGGTTCAGCGACGACAGCGGATCCTGGAAGACCATCTGCAGGTGACGCCGCATCGCGCGCATCCGGGCTGGCGGCAGCGCCAGCAGATCCTCGTCGCGGAACCGCACCGATCCCGATGTGGGTTCGACCAGCCGCAGCACGCATCGTCCCGTGGTCGTCTTGCCGCTGCCCGATTCGCCCACCAGGCCGAGGCTCTCGCCGTCGTGCACCACGAAGGACACGCCGTCCACCGCGCGCACGCGTGCCGGCGCACGCAGCAGGCCGCCGCCGCGACGATAGACCTTGGTGAGCGACTCGACCTCCAGCAGCGCCACCGTCAGCTCCCGCCGGCCGCGTCATCGCGCGCCGCTGATTCCTCGCCGCGGCAGAGGATGCAGCGCACCGCGTGATCGGGTTCCACGGTGTACAGCCCCGGCACCGCGGCGGCGCAGTCCGGACCGACGTCGGGGCAGCGGGGTGCGAACGCGCAGCCCGGCGACCGCGCGCCCGGGGACGGGGCGCCGCCCGGGATAGCGCGCAGGCGCTGCCCCGGCGGCCCGCCCGGCGCCGACGCCAGCAGCGCCCGCGTGTAGGGATGAGAGGGCCTGGCGAAGAGCGCGGCGGCGGGTGCCTGCTCCACGATCCGCCCGGCGTAGACCACCGCAATCCGATCCGCGTGCTGGCGGGCGAGGGCGAGGTCGTGGGTGACCAGCAGCAGGGCCAGGCCGCGGCGATCGCGCAGCCGGCGCAGCAGGGCAAGAACCTGAGCCTGCGTCGTCACGTCGAGCGCCGTCGTCGGCTCGTCGGCGACCAGCAGCGACGGATCGCAGGCCAGCGCGAGCGCGATCACCGCGCGCTGCGCCATCCCGCCCGAGAGCTGGTGAGGGTAGCTGTCGAGGATCCCGGCGCCGGGAGACAGGACCACCTCCTCGAGGAGCGCGGCGGCCCGGGCCAGGGCGGCTTCACCGCGCGCGAGGCCGTGAACCTCGAGAACCTCCCGGATGTGCTCGCCGATGGTGTAGACGGGATTCAGGGCGACCGAGGGCTCCTGGAAGACGAACCCGACGCGGGCGCCACGCACCTCGAGCAGCTCGTCAGGCCTCAGCGTGGGAAGGTCGCGGCCCTCGAATCGCACGCGCCCCGAGAGCCGGCCGCCAGGCGGTGCGACGCCGAGGACGCCGGTGGCCGTCAGCGTCTTGCCGCAGCCCGATTCCCCGACGAGCGCGAGCGTCTCGCCCGCCGACACGGTGAAGCTGACGTCCTCCACGGGGCGGAGGACGGCGTGCGCCTCGCCGAACTCCACGCGCAGGCCGCTCACCTCGAGCAGCGGCGGATGCGCGGCAACCGGCGGCGTGACGGTGGGGTCAGGGGACACGGGCGGATTCTACTCGCCGGCGGAGCCGCCGCGGGTGGCACCCGGGCGGATCCTGTCGCGGCTGCGCGGTGCTGCTACAATTCTCTGTCTGCCCGTCTGACCCGTGGCCTGGCCCGCGCGCGACGAAGCCGCCTTCGCGCGGCGTCCGACGGGATGCGGGGCGCGACCGCCGACAGCGGCGATGCGCGACCGAGGAGACCAGCGATGGACGACACCATGAATCGCCTCGCCCGTGAGATGGCCGACGCCATCGCGGCCGCCGTCGCGACCGACGCGCAGGTGGAGGCGTGTCGTCAGCGTGCCCGCGCCGAAGGGTATGAGCTGCAGGTGTCGATCGAGGCCAACATCGGCTTTGCGCCCAAGGACGTGGCGCCAGGGCACCAGGCCGCCACTCCCGTCGCGCCGATGGAGATGACGGCCAACGACCGCCGCTTCCTGCGATCGCTGCGCATCGCGCCCGACGAAACCGCCGAAGAGGTGTAGGGGCGGCCGGCCGCCGTTGTCCGCCCCCGCGCGCGCGTCCGGGTTCAGGCGCCCCTGGCCTGGGCGGCCACCCTCGCCGCCGCCGCCTGTGCCGCTTCCGGATCTCCCAGGTAGTAGCTCTTCACCGGCCTGAGGTCGGCGTCCAGCTCGTACACGAGCGGGATGCCCGTCGGGATGTTCAGCTCGACGATGTCGTGGTCGGAGATGCCGTCCAGGTATTTCACGAGCGCCCGCAGGCTGTTGCCGTGCGCCGTGACGAGCACGCGCTCGCCCCGTTTCACGGCCGGGGCGATCCGCTCGTGCCAGGCCGGGAGGAACCGCGCGACGGTGTCCTTCAGGCACTCGGTGAGCGGCAGATCCTCCGGCGCGAGCGATGCGTACCGGGGATCGCGGGCCGGATGGCGCGGGTCGTCCTGTGTCAGCGGCGGCGGCGCCACGTCGTAGCTGCGCCGCCAGATCTTGGTCTGCGCCTCGCCGTGGCGGGCCGCGGTCTCGGCCTTGTTCAGGCCCTGGAGGGCGCCGTAATGGCGCTCGTTGAGGCGCCAGTCGCGGTGGACCGGAATCCACATCCGATCGAGCTCGTCGAGCACGATCCACAGCGTGCGGATCGCGCGCTTGAGCACCGACGTGTAGGCCACGTCGAACTCGTAGCCCTCGGCCGCCAGCAGCCGGCCGGCCGCCGCGGCTTCCCCCCGTCCGGCGTCCGACAGATCGACGTCGGTCCAGCCGGTGAAGCGGTTCTCCCTGTTCCAGGTGCTCTCGCCGTGGCGGAGCAGCACGAGCTTGTACATCGTCACCTCCGCAGGGCGGCGCGGCCGCCGAACCGCGCCGAGGCGCCGAGTTCGCCCTCGATGCGCAGCAATTGGTTGTACTTCGCGACGCGATCCGATCGGCTGGCCGAGCCGGTCTTGATCTGGCCCGCCTCGGTGCCCACCGCCAGGTCGGCGATGGTCGAGTCCTCGGTCTCTCCCGAGCGGTGCGAGATCACCGCCGTGTAGCCGCTGCCGGCCGCCATCCTGATGGTGTCGAGCGTCTCGGTGACCGTGCCGATCTGGTTCAGCTTGATGAGGATGGAGTTGCCGATGCTCTTCGCGATCCCTTCCTTGAAGATGGCGGGGTTGGTCACGAAGATGTCGTCACCGACCAGTTGGAGGCGCTGGCCGAGCCGCCTGGTCAGCAGCGCCCAGCCGTCCCAGTCGCCCTCGGCGAGCCCGTCCTCCAGCGAGACGATGGGGTACTGGCTGGTCCACTCGTCCCAGAGATCGACCATCTGTTCGGAGGATCGCGTCGTTTCGCCCGACTTGTGGAACACGTAGGCCTTCTCCGCCTCGTCCCACAGCTCGCTGGCAGCGGCGTCCATCGCGATGGCGATCTGCTCGCCGGCCTTGTAACCGGCGGCCCCGATGGCCTCCATGACGAGGTCCAGCGCCTCCTTGTTGGATTTCAGGCTGGGCGCGAACCCGCCTTCGTCGCCGACGCCCGTCGCGTAGCCGCGCTTCTTCAGGATGCCCTTCAGCGCATGGAACACCTCGACGCCGGCGCGCAGTGCCTCGTGGAAGCTCGTGAAGCCGAGCGGCATCACCATGAACTCCTGGAAGTCGACGCTGCTGTCGGCGTGCGCGCCGCCGTTGAGGATGTTCATCATCGGCACGGGCAGCAGGGCCGGCGTGCTCCGGCCGTAGAGCGTGCCGAAGTGCGTGTAGAGCGCGACGCCGCGCTCGACCGCGCAGGCGCGGGCGAAGGCCATCGACACGCCGAGGATGGCGTTGGCACCCAGCCGGCTCTTGGCGGGTGTGCCGTCGAGGGCCATCATCGCCTCGTCCAGGCCGCGCTGATCGAAGTCGCGGCCGGCCAGCGCGCGGGCGATCTCGCCGTTGGCGTTGGCCACCGCCGTACGAACGCCCTTGCCGAGGTAGCGCTTCCCGTCACCGTCGCGCAGTTCGAGGGCCTCGCGCGTGCCCGTGCTCGCGCCCGACGGCACGGCGGCGCGCCCGAGGGCTCCGCTCTGCAGGTGCACGTCCACCTCCACGGTGGGGTTGCCGCGCGAGTCGAGGATCTCGCGGGCGGTGAGCGAGGAGATAATCACGATGAATCCTCCGATGGGAATCGATGATGAGTGAACCTGCGCGCGAAGCGGCGCGCGTCAGCCCCGCTGGTCGGCCGCGGTCTCGAGCGCGAGCGCCTCCGGCGGGATCTCGGCCACGTAGGGCTCGTCGCCCGTGGTGACCACCACGACGCCCTTGTCGCTCACGGTGTGGCGCTTGCGGTCTTCCTCGGGGAAGTAGCCGATGCAGGCGCCGCGCGGGATCGTGACGTTGCGGTCGACGATCGTCCGCCGCAGCCGCGCGTGCCGGCCGACGTGCACGTCGGGCATCAGGATGCTCTGATCGATGTGACAGAAACTGTGGACCCGCACGTTCGGGCACAGCACGCTGCCGGTGATCCGGCTGCCCGAGATGATGCAGCCCGACGAGATGATGGAGTCCAGCGCCTGGCCGGACCGCTGGCCTTCGTCGGCGAAGACGAACTTCGCCGGCGGGGCCTGCGGCTGATGGGTGCGCAGGGGCCACTCGGGATCGTACAGGTTGAATTCGGGGTTCACGGCGCACAGGTCGAGATTGGCCTCGAAATAGGCGTCGATGGTCCCGATGTCGCGCCAGTACTTGGCCGACTTCTTGTTCTCGTCGTGGAACCGGTGCACGTACATCGGAGCGCCCGTGGCCAGCAGCCCCGGCAGGATGTCCTTGCCGAAGTCGTGGTTCGACGGGCGGGCGGCATCGTCCTTGAGCGCGCGGGTGAGGGCCCCGGTCTCGAACACGTAGATGCCCATCGACGCCAGGGCGATGTCGGTGGTCCCGGGCACCGGCGTCGGACGCCTGGGCTTCTCCTGGAATCCGACGATGCGGTCGGCCTCGTCGACCTGGATCACGCCGAACCGCGTGGCGTCCTCGATGGGGACCTCGAGGGCGGCCAGCGTCGCCGTCGCGCCGCTGTCGATGTGCGCGCGCAGCATCCGCCCGTAGTCCATCTTGTAGACGTGGTCGCCCGAGAGGACGACGATGTGCCGGGGGGCCTCGCGCAGGACGGAATACAGATTCTGGTAGACGGCGTCGGCCGTGCCGAGGTACCAGTTCTCGCTGACGCGCTTCTGGGGCGGGAGGATCTCGATGAACTCACCCAGTTCCTCGGCCACCACGCTCCACCCCAGGCGGACGTGGCGGTTGAGCGACAGCGATTTGTACTGGGTGACGATGAAGATGCGCCGCAGCCGCGAGTTGATGCAGTTGCTGAGCGTGAAGTCGATGATCCGGTACGGCCCGCCGAAATAGACGGCCGGCTTGGCACGCTCCATCGTGAGCGGGTAGAGCCGTTCGCCGGCGCCGCCGGCCAGGACGATGACGAGCGTGTCGTCGAGCATGGGTCGGGGAGCGGCCGCGCGTCTGAAGGGAAGCTCGGCCGGTGCGGGCCGATGATAGCACGCGCAACCGGCCACAATTGCGTGGATTTTCCGCACGATCGACGGTTTGACTTGGCTGGACCCGTGACCTAGAATCTGAAGCTGCCCATCTGTCCCCTCATTCATTTCGTGGAGAGCGCTTTCATGTTCCTCACCCCCCGCGTCATCGGCCGCCTGGCTCTCACCGCGATCGCATCCGTGGCGGTCACGCTCCCGGTGCTCGCGCAATCGAAGGAAGAGAAGAAGGCCCAGGAGGCGCAGCAGCAGGTGACGCGTACGCTGGTGCGCGCCGCTGACGCCCTGCAGGCCGGCCGCCTCGGTGACGGCGGCGGCTACACCATCAAGGCCAACGGCAAGGACGATCCCACGGCCTCGCCCGCCGATGGGGTCCAGGTGAGCTGGCGGCACACCGCGTTCAAGGCCGTCGAAGGCCGGATCTACATGCCGTTCACGATCAGCTTCGATGGCGGCACCGGCAAGGCGCTGCCTGCCAACGTGGCGCTCTACGTGCGGGTGGTGCCCAAGGGCACCGAGTTGCCGACGAAGGGCCGTGACAAGGTCACGTTCGAGTTCGAGCAGGTGTTCACCGGCGATGCCGCGGCCCCGGCTGCCGGCAAGCCGCTCGAACTGACGCGCCGGATTGTCGTGACGCCCGGCGACCAGGATGTCTACCTCACCATGCAGACCGCTCCGGGCGCCGAGCCGGTGAAGAACGACGTCATGCTGAAGGGCGTGGCCCGGAAGTTCGAACTCGCGGTTCCCGACCTGTGGAATGCCGGCCTCACCACCAGCGACCTCCTGCTGATCGACAAGATCGAGCCGTTGAAGGAGCCGCCGACGCAGGAGACGATCGTCTTCAAGCCGTATACCTTCACCGGCGCCGACATGCAGCTGGCGGCCGACAACGAGTTCAAGAAGACCGAGGAGCTCACCGTTTACTTCCACGTGTACAACCCGGTGATCGAGGAGAAGAGACCCGACCTCACCATCGAGTACGAGTTCATGAAGAAGAACGGTGAGGGCTACGAGCCGGCGCTCTCCGAGGACGGCAAGAAGCTCGTCTACAATCCGCAGAAGTTCAACGCGCAGACGCTGCCTCCGCAGTGGGATCCGGATGCCGGTTTCCAGATCGCACCCGGCTTCGCGATTCCGCTCAACCTGTTCCCGGCGGGCGACTACAAGATCAACATCAAGATCACCGACAACAAGGCCCAGAAGACCATCACCCGGGAACTGACGTTCAAGGTGGTGGCCTAGGGTCGTCGGCGCCAGGGGCGTGACATGGTGGATCGGACTGGCCGGACGCTGATCGTCGCCCTCGCCCTGGGGGGTGGAGTTCTGTGTCCGGGGACAGCCGCGGCGCAGCTCGCCTCCGCCTCGCCCGCTGTCGTCACCCGGACCGCCCGCGTCCTGCCCGGGCGCCTCGACGGGCTGGTGACCGACCACCGGGGGGCCCCACTGCCTGGAGCAGCCATCACCGCCCAGGGTGGCTCCGTGCAGTTCGCCGTGAGTGACGATCACGGTCGGTTCTCCTTCTACAGCCTCGAGCCCGGACCGTACCTCGTCCGGGCAGTGCTGCCGGGCTACGTCACGTCGCGGCGGGAGCTGGTGCAGGTGCTGCCGGCGCACGCCGTCTGGCAGGCGTTCCGGCTGTCACGCGCCGGCGCGGCCGGGACCGACCCCGCGGAGAGGCCCGTCCTCGGCGCCTCGATCGCTGGCAGCGCCGGTGGAGACGCTCCCGATCGCGGCGCCATCGCCTGGCGCCTGCGTCACCTCAAGCGCAGTGTCCTGCGCGAGGAGTCTCCTTCGGCCGACGAGGTAACCGGGGCCGAGCGTATCGTCGATGCGTGGCTGGCCGGCCGCGAACTGGATCGGCTGACGCCGGCTGGCGCCGCCAGCTACGCATCCGTCCAGACGGGGTGGCTGCCCGGGTTGCCGGTGCGGGGGCAGGTGCAACTGCTCACGGCGAGCAATTTCGACACGCCCCAGGAACTTTTCTCGGCCGCCACCATCCCCGCCGGAATTGCTTACGTGGCCCTGGGCTCGCCGGTCGGCCGCACCGGCCACTGGAGCGCCCAGATGGCGATGGCCCAGGGCGACCTGTCGTCCTGGGCGTTTGCGGGCGACTACTCCGCCGAGATCGGTGCCGGACACGCCATCGACGTGGCCGTGGCCTACGGCCTGCAGCGCTACGAAGGGGCGAATCCGGTGGCGTTGCAGGCGGTGGCGGGCGGCAATCGCTACGCTGGCGCCATCACCGTCAGCGACCGCTGGAGCTTCTCGCCCAGGGCCAGCCTCACCGTCGGCACACGCCACAATCGCTACGGCTACATCGACGGGCCGTCGATGTGGTCGCCTTCGGCCAGCCTCCGTCTGATGCCATCGGGCGACGTCGCCGTGCGCGTGAGCGTGTCCCAGTCGATGAACGCGCCGGGGGCCGAGGAGTTCGTGCCGGTCGCCGTGGGCGGCCTCTGGCTGCCGTCGCACCGGACGTTCGCCCCGGTCCAGCCCGACGCTCCGTTCCGGCCGTCGCGAACGCGGCACCTCGAGGTCGCCGTCGACCGCGAGATCGGCGGATTCCTGCTCTCTGCGCGCGGGTTCAGCCAGCACGTGCGCGACCAGGTGGTCACCGTGTTCGGGGCGCAGACCGACGATCGCCCGCGGACCGATCTGGGACATTACCTGACGGCGAACGCTGGCGACGTGGAGGCCTACGGCTGGGGCGTCGAGCTGAGCCGTCCGGTGGGCTCACGCCTCAGGGGCGGCGTGGCGTACAGTCTGGCGCGCGCTCAGTGGAGACCGTCGCCCGAGATGTGGCTGGTGGCACGCTCCGCGCCGTCGCTGTGGCGCTCGGACGGCGAGCGCCTGCACGATGTCACGACCACGGTCGAGACGGAGTTCCCGCAGATCGAGACACGGGTCTTTGCCCTCTATCGCCTGAGCAGTGGATTCGCCCGGCCGTCGGGCGCCGAACGCTCGCCCGGCCTTGCCGCCCGTTTCGACGTGCAGGTCACCCAGCCGTTGCCCTTCCTCGATTTCACGTTGGCAGAGTGGGAGGCGCTGGTCGCCGTCCGCAACCTCTTCCGGGAGGCGGGCGATGGCATGTCGATCTACGACGAACTGCTCGTGGTCCGCCCGCCGAAGCGGATCGTCGGCGGTCTGCTCGTCCGGTTCTGAATCCCCCCGCGCCGGCGCGTGCTGGCTCGTGGCCGTGACGCCTGCTCCCGCGACACCACCAGACCGCACGTTCCCTCCACGCCACCGTCTGCGGGCCGGCTCGGCTGACGCCTGCCAGCGTGGTCCATCGAATTGGATAGGCCGGTCGGCTTCCGTTGGATCCCGCTTCGCATCCGCGGCGCGGCCAGCATCGCAAGTCGTGATTCTCCCGCAGGAAACGGCGATGTCACTGCCGGTCTCGCGGGTATGCGCTTTGCTTGACCTTCGGCTGCCGTCATCTGCGGCTCGTGCCGTTGGCGCTCCCGCATAGTCCGATGCCAGTCACCGTTGGGTCCGTTACGCCTGCCTCGCGCCTGATGGCGTGGGCGCACCACAGTGCGTTTCTGGTGCTCGCGGCCTGTCTGCTGGCGCTCGCGGCGGCCAACATCTCGCTTCGAGCCAGCTGGGCCGAAGTCGAGGACGGCGTGCTCTGGGCGGGGCGTCCCGAGGGGGTGATCGCGGCCGAGGTGGCGCCGCGGACTGCCGGTGACGCGGCCGGACTGCAGCCGGGTGACCTGCTGGTGGCCATCGACGGCCACGCCGTGGAGACGCCCGAGCAGGTGGTGCAGGTCCTTCGCTCGGCGCAGCCCGGCGATCGTCTGGCCTACAGCGTGCTGCGCGCGGGAGAACGGGCGCTGGTCGACTGCCAGGTGCAGCCGATGCCGGAGGCCAACCGCACGCTCTACTACGTGCTTGCGGCCGTGGCGATCTTCACGTTGCTGGTGGGCTGTTCGGTGCGCATCCGCCGCCCATCGGATCCGGCCACGCTCCACTACTTCTGGCTCTGCGCCGCGTTCTTCGGCGTCTTCGCCTTCTCCTTCAGCGGCCGGCTCGACCGGCTCGACTGGGTCTTCTACTGGGCCGATGTCGTCGCCCTGCTGCTGCTGCCGCCGCTGTTCCTGCACTTCGCGCTGGTGTTCCCGGCGCGGGCGCGCATGTGGGTGCACACGCCGGCGGGCCGCGGCATGGTGTCGCTGATTTACGCGCCGGCAGCGGTGCTGGGCTTCGGGCGCGCGCTGGTGGTGGCGCGGGCCTTCGGCGAAGGCAGCTTCGTGTCGTCCGCGCTGCTCTTCATCGACCGCCTCGAGATGTGGTACCTGGCGGGTGGTCTCGTGGCCGGTTTCGCCGTGATGGTGCGCGGGCTCTGGCGCGCGACGTCGATCACCGCCCAGCGGCAGTTGCGGTGGATCGTCTGGGGAACGGCGCTCGGCGCGTTCCCGTTCGTCGTGTTCTACGTGGTGCCGTTCGCCCTGGGACTCGACCTGCTGCCCAACGTCGAGGTGCTGGCCCTGCCGCTCGGCATCGTGCCGCTGGCCTTCGCCTCGGCCGTGGTCAGCTACCGGCTGATGGACGTCGAGGTGATCGTCAAGCGCGGCGTGTCGTACGCGGTGGCGATCGCCGCGATTGCCGCCATCTACACCGTGATCGTCGAGCTGGCCGGCGAGCTGTTCCTGCGGGGGGCCGACAGGCACAGCACGGTGATTGCGGTGCTGGCGACGCTGGCGGTGGTCCTGCTCGCGCCGGTGGTGAAGAACGCCATCCAGACAACGCTCGACAGGGCGCACTACCGCGATCGATACGATTACCGCCGGGCGCTGGTGGGTTTCGCGCGCGACCTGAACAGCGAACTCGATCCGCAGCGGCTGGCGCGGCGGCTCGTGGAGCGGGTGCGCGCGACGCTGGGGCTCGAACGCATGGCGCTGCTGGTGATCTCGCCCGACGGGCGCGGCTGGGAGCCGTTGTACGTCGAGGGCTTTCCGGCCGGCACCGACCTGCGGGTGGCGCTGGTGAGCGGCGTCGGCGGCCGGCTCGACGATGGTCACGCGGTGTCGCTCGAGGACCCCTTCGCGGCGCGCCGGTTCGCCTCGGGCGAGGTGATGGCCTGGCGCGAGCGCGGCATCCACTACCTCGTGCCGTGTGTCTCCAGCGAGCGGACGATCGCGGCGATGGCAGTCGGCGGGCGCGACGGCGGCGAGCCGCTCAACAGCGAAGACCTGGCGCTGCTGGCGGGCATCGCCGGCCAGGTGGCGACCGCGCTCGAGAACGGGCGGCTCTACTCCGAACTGCGTGTGAAGGCCGACGAGCTGAACCGGCTGCGCGAGTTCAGCGAGAACATCATCGCGTCGCTCAACGAAGGGCTCTTCGTCGTGGGACTCGACGGCCGGATCCTGCGGTGGAACCCGTCGCTCGAAGTGCTCTACGGCGTGTCGCGTGCCCAGGCCGTGGGGCGGCGCCTCGACGAGGTGTTCGACGGCCCGTTCCTCGCGGCGCTGCGGGCGGCGATGGAGAGCGAGGCGGGTGAGGGGACGCTCTACCGCGTCGCCGTGCAGGGCCGGCACACCGGCGATCTCCGCGCGCTGCTCGTCAACGCGGCGGTCGCGCCGCTGCGCACGCCCGACGGCAAGGTGGCCGGCACGATCGTGATCGTCGAGGACACCACCGCGCGCGTGAAGCTCGAGGAGCAGCTGCAGATCTCGGAGAAGATGGCCTCGATCGGGCTGCTGGCGGCGGGCGTCGCGCACGAGGTGAACACGCCGCTCACGGGCATCTCGAGCTACACGCAGATGCTGCTCGAGCAGGCGCCCGAGGACGACCCGCGGACGCCGCTCCTGCAGAAGATCGAGCGCCAGACGTTCCGCGCCGCGAAGATCGTCAACGGCCTGCTCAACCTGGCGCGGCCCGCGCAGGCCGAGTTCGGGCCGGTGGACGTGAACGCCGTCGTCAACGACGTGATTGCCCTGCTCGAGCACCAGTTGCGTGGCGGTCGCATCCAGGTGCGTCGCGATCTGTCATCGACGCCCCCCGTGGTGCTCGGCGTCGAGCACAACCTCCAGCAGGTGTTCCTCAACCTGTTCATCAACGCGCGTGACGCGATGCCGAGCGGCGGCTGGCTGTCGGTCTCCAGCCGGACGGCCGATGGCCGGGTGGTCGTCGAGGTCGGCGACACCGGCGCGGGCATCGCGCAGGAACACCTCTCGCGCATCTACGACCCGTTCTTCACCACCAAGGCCATCGGTCAGGGCACCGGCCTCGGACTGTCAATCGCCTACGGGATCGTGCAGGAGCACCACGGCACCATCACCTGCCACAGCGTCGCCGGGCAGGGCGCCACCTTCGTGCTCGATCTGCCGGCCGCCGAGCCCGGACGCGCGCTCCGGAACGCGAACTAGGCTACGATTGCCCCGATGACACGCCAGGGTTCCGTCCTCGTCGTCGACGACGAGGAGATCATGCGTGAGGTGCTGGAAACGCTCCTCACCCGCGAGGGCTACCACGTCCGGCTGGCACAGACCGGCCACGAGGGACTCGAACTCGCCCGGGCGCAGTCCTTCGACGCCGCCGTGGTGGACGTGATGATGCCGGGCATCGACGGCATCACCACGCTGCAGGAGCTGAAGAAAATCGACGAGGACCTGCCCGTCATCATGATCACGGCCTTCGCCTCGGTGGAGACCGCGATCACCGCCATGAAGCTCGGCGCCTTCGACTACATCACCAAGCCCTTCAAGAACGACGAGGTCCTGGTGGTGCTCAGGAACGCGGTCGAGCGGCGCCAGCTGATGACCGAGAACCGGGCGCTCAAGCAGAACCTCCAGGCGCGCTATCACAAGTTCGCGAACATCATCGGCAAGAGTTCGAAGATGCGGCAGGTGTTCGACCTGATCATCCAGGCGGCGCCGAGCCGGTCCACCGTCCTCGTTCACGGCGAGAGCGGCACGGGCAAGGAACTGGTGGCGCGGGCGCTGCACACCCACTCGCCGCGCGCCGAGAAACCCTTCATCACGGTGAACTCGGGCAGCCTGCCGCCCGACCTGCTCGAGTCGAACCTCTTCGGCCACGTGAAGGGCGCTTTCACCGGCGCCGTGTACCCGAAGAAGGGCCTCTTCGAGCTGGCCGACAAGGGCAGCATCTTCTTCGACGAGATCGGCAACGTGCCGCTCGAGACGCAGGCCAAGCTGCTGCGCGTCATCCAGGAACGCGAGTTCATGCGGCTCGGCGGCGTCGACACGATCCGCGTCGACGTGCGCATCATCGTCGCCACCAACGTCGATCTGCGGAAGCTGATGGAGGACGGAGGGTTCCGGGAGGATCTGTACTATCGCCTCCACGTCATCGCCATCATGCTGCCGCCGTTGCGCGACCGGCGCGAGGACGTGCCGCTGCTGTCGCAGCACTTCCTGCTGAAATACGGCGAGGAGAACAACAAGACCGGGCTGGAGCTGACGCCCGAGGCCCTCGACCTGCTGGTGGAGTACAGCTGGCCGGGGAACGTGCGCGAGCTGGAGAACGTGATCGAGCGCGCCGTCGTGCTCTCTTCGTCACCGCGGATCGGCGTCGACCTGATCCCCGATCACGTGCGATCGACGCGGCCGTTCCACATCCCGGCGATCGTGGTCCCTCCCGAGGGCATCTCGTTCAAGGACGTGGTGGGCGATTTCGAGCGGCGGCTGATCGAATCGACGCTCGAGGCGGCAGGCGGCGTGCAGAAGCGCGCGGCCGAGCTGCTCAACGTCAAGCCGACGACGCTCAACGAGATGATCAAGCGCTACGACATCCGCCCGCGCCGGGCCCGTCGCGGCGAGGACGGCGCCGGGGGCGCCGATCGCGAGCCACCGGCAGCCTCTCCCGCCGCGCCGCCGCGCCAGACGCCCAGCGGCCGGCCGGCGTGATCGCGGATCAGCCGCGGCGGATGGCCGCCATCAGCCGTTCGTACTTCGACAGGATCACGTCCCACCGGTAGTTCGCCTGGACGTAGGCGCGGCCGTTGCGGCCCATCACGGCCCGCAGGCGCGCGTCGGTCATCAGCAGGCCGAGCGCCTCGACGAACTCCTCGCGCGTCTCGTAGTAGAGGCCCGCGTTGCTCAGCCGGCAGTGGTCGACGAGCACGTCGCTGCGCCCGTTGGCGAGCACCGGCGTGCCCACCGCGAAGGCCTCGAGCGCCAGCAGCGACAGGCTCTCGAAGGGCGAGGGCACCACCACCACCGTCGAGGCCTCGAGCGCCTGGGCCCGCTCCTCGTCGGAGAGCTGGCCGGCGAAGCGAACGTAGGGCACTTCGGGGATCGCCATCAGCTTCACGCCCATCAGCGCGAGGGTGGCGGTGCCGCCGGCCTGCCGGTAGCTCGTGAAGTACTCGAACAGTTCCTCGCAGCCCTTGCCCGGGTCGATACGGCCGCCGTAGAGCGCCATGTCGCCATAGATGCGGTGGCGGCGCCTGAACCGCTCGCCGCGGGCGCCGGCCCGGAACCGTGGCGTGTTGAGCGCCTCTTCGGCTTCGCGATCCGCGTGCGCCTGGGCGGCTTCCTCCGGGATCGGTGGCGGCGCGGGTGCCGGCTGGCGGCCGCGCCCGTTGTCGCGATCGCGTCCGGGCCGTCCACGCCGGCGGTCCTCCGGCGGTTCCGTCACGCTGGCCAGGGTGACCGATGGCAGGTCGACGCCGCAGCCCACGGTTTCCTCCGCGCGCGCGGCGACGCCGAATTCGGTCTTGAGGAACTGCCGTTCGGTCGGCGTGTTGTACGCGATGGCCGCGGGCAGACCGAACAGCTCGCGGTAGATGGAGAGCCGGATGGCCGGTTCGTCGTGCGCCGTCGGGACGAGGATGCTGCGTTCGGGCGCCACGCGCAGGCCCAGCACCGTCGGCGCGTAGAGGTAGGTGAAGAAGATCAGGACGTCGTACGAGCGGTGGCTGCGTTGGAGGTGTTCCACGAGCGCGGGGCACCAGGGCCCCTGCCGGCGCAGCCATTCCATCTCGTCGTCGCGCGTGTGCGGGTAGGCGAAGATCCAGTCCGAGTACTTGTTGAAGGACTGGATCTCGCGCGTCTCCGTGCTGGCGAACCGGCGGATGGTCACGCCGCGGACGCGGTCGACCCCCTCCGGGTACTCGTTCCTCCACGTGATGTAGTCGCGCGCGCACGTGGTGAGCACCTCGACGTCGTGACGTTCCGCCATGCGTTCGGCAATCAACCGGCAGTGGTACTCGGATCCGCCGAGAATCTCGGCCCCGTAGCGTTGGACGATGAAGGCGATGCGCATGTGCGTGGGTCCGTGGCGGCCAATCAGTCGAAGTGTGCGAGCATGTCCCGCAGCGCCGCGAGCAGGCGGTCGTCTCCGAACGCCGTGCGGCGGGCGCGCTGGCCGGCGATCACGCGGCGCCGCAGCGGCACGTCGAACGCCAGCGCGGCCAGCAGTTCGGCCGCGTACTCGAGGTCCTTGGGTGAAAACGACAAGCCGGCGCCGCCGAGGGTCTCGGGCACGGCGCCGGCGGCGTAGGCGAGCACCGGCACGTCGGTCGCCATCGCCTCCACCAGCGGCACGCAGAACCCTTCGTGCTCGCTCAGCGAGACGTAGGCGGTGGCGGTGCGGTAGAAGGCCGCCAGATCCTCGTTGGGCACCGGGCCGGCGAACCAGAAGCGGTCGGCCGGGAGCTGGTAGCGCTCCATCATGGCGCGGATCGACGCGTAGTAGGACGGCACGGCATCGGTCCTGCCCACGAAGATGAAGCGGTAGTGCGTGTCGACGTAGCGCTTGTAGACCTCGGCCAGCCGCAGGTGGTCCTCGATCCGCTTGTTCGGCGCGATGCGGCCCACGAACAGGAAGTTCGTCAGGCCGTCGTCGAGCACCTTCTCCAGCGCGGGCCGGCGCGGCGCGTCGGTGAGTCGCGCCGTGTCGACGAAGATCGGGCAGACGTCCGTCGGCGCGAAGCCCAGGGCGTCGAGTTCCTCGCGGTTGTAGATCGAGTCGCCCAGCGCCAGGTCCACGTGACCGGCGAGCGAGGCCAGTTCCCGGCGCCCGACCGTGGCCAGCCGGAACATCTGTGGATCGTACGGGGCGAAGAAGTGCGCCGGCGTGATGTTGTGATACTGCAGCACGCGCCCGCCCGGCAGCGTCGCGAACGCCCCGGTCATCGCCGAGGGCAGCGCGAAGTGGAAGATCGTCACGTCAGCGCGGCGGGCGGCGGGATCGGTCCACGGCAGGACGTCGCCTCTCAGGTCGTCGTCGATCGTCATGGCGAACAGCTCGGACCCGTGGCCGAGTCCGCGCAACAGGTCGCGGACCCTGCGTGCGCTGTCGCCGATGGCGTCGCCGCGGTGCGCGGCCGGCACCCACTGGTGGACGATCATTCCTCGACCGGGCCCGCGACGGGCGCCGCCTCCGGCAGGGCGTCGAAAGCCGCCGGCCGGTAGACACGGAGCTCCTCCAGCGCATCCACGCTCGCGTACTGATCCCAGAAGTCGAAGGCGACGCCGGGATGCGGGCGCGGGGGCATGGCCGCCACGCGATCGACGAACCCGAGCAGCGTGGCGCCGAAGTCCCGGCCCACCAGCCGCGCGAGCGCGGCATCCTGCGCGGCGACCACCGCATCGGCCAACCGCGCGTCGCCCGCGATCGCGTCGATCAGGCGCGCGACATGCCCGGGATCCTTGTCGTGGTAGAGCACGCCGCCGCCGTCCATCGTGGCGGGAACGGCGGTTGCGGCAAACGCCAGCACCGGCACGCGCTTGTAGAACGCCTCGATCAGCGGTACGCAGAACCCCTCGTGTTCGCTCGCGCACACGAAGAGGTCGGCGATGTCGTAGAACGCCGTCAGCTCCTCGTTGCTCACGTGGCCCATGAAGTGGACGTCGGGCAGGCGCAGGGCCGCGACCAACTGCTGCAGCATCGCGAAGTAGAGATCGAAGCCCGCGTGCGATCCGACGAAGATGAGCCGCGATCGCGGGTTGATCCGCCGCTTGTAGGCGGCGAAGGCGCGGATCACGTCCTCGAGCTTCTTGTTGGGGATCACGCGGCCGACAAACAGCAGGTTCACCCACTCGTCGTCGAAGGGCGCCGGCAGCCGGCGATCCGGCGGCACGTCGAGGTGCGCGAAGCTGGGCACCACCGGGAGCACCGCCGTGTCGACGAACCCCGCCTCGACCAGTTCCTGCCGGTTGAACTCGGAGTCGCCGAGGGCCAGCGCCACGCGCGGCACGTAGGCCCGCAGTTCGCGGCGGCCCATGAAGCACAGCTGTACCAGCAGTGGGTGCACGCCGATGAAGTACTCGGGAGGCGTGATGTTGTGGTAGATCAACGCCATCCGATCCGGCAGCGCGTAAGCGACGCGCGAGGCGCGCGATCCGATCGAGAAGTGGTGAACCAGCAGGTTGTCGGGATGACTGGCCGCCTTCAGCTCGCGGTAGTCGAGCGTGAGGTGCTCGAGCCGCGGATCGGCCGTTTCGACGAAGATCTCCGAGTCGTAGCCGGCTGCGCGCAGCACGCGCTGGATGCCGATGACCTCGTGTCCGATGGCGTCGCCGTAGCCGAGCGTGGCGAGCACCTGGTGAACGGCTCGTGGGGAAGCGGCCATGATCACTCGTCAGGGTCGTGGTCGTCGCGCCGGCGCGGCGCCGGATGCGGCGCGCCGGCCGGCAGGACGGGGCCGGCCGGCACGGCGGCGAGCACCTCCGCGGCGGGGCGGCAGGTGCTGCGGCGTCGCGCGAACCATCCCGGCAGCGGTTCCATGGCGGCGCGGTGCGCCTGCCTGCGGTTCTCCTCGTCGAGACGCGCCAGCATGTCGAGGTATTTCTGCTCGATGACCGGCCACGCGTAGTGACGGCGGAAGTACTCGCGCCCATTGGCCCCGAGCGCCTGCCGGAAGTGCGGGTTGCGCTCGATGGCCTCCAGCGTCCCGACGAACTCCTCGAAGTTCTCGTAGTAGAGGCCGGCGCGGCTCCGCACGCACTGCCCGCGCAGGACGTCGCAGCGCCCGTTGGCGAGCACGGGACGGCCCAGCGCCCACGCCTCCAGCGCCACCATCGACAGGCTCTCGAAGTAGGACGGCATCACCAGCGCCGTCGCGCCGGCGATGAGATCGAACTTGTCGCGATCGTCGAGGAACCCCAGGTGACGCACGCGCGGGTGCTCGGGGATCGGCAGCAGCGTGTTGCCCACCAGCACGAGCGACAGGTCGCGCGAACGCTGCCGCGCGTAGCTCTCGAAGAACCCGAAGAGCTCGCGGCAGCCCTTGTTCTCGTCGATCCGGCCGACGTAGATGAGATAGGGCCCGTCGATCCCGAACCTGCGGCGCGCGCGGCCGGCATCGGTCTTCGCCGGGACGTCGGAACCCACGCCGACCACGACGCCGGGCACGCCGTGGTTGCCGGAGACGCCCTGGATCATCGCGCGCTCCTCGTACGAGTTGTACATGAGCGCGCGGACTCCACGGAACACGGGCGCGAAGATGCTGACGCCCACCGCGGGCTCGCGCTCGGCGGTCGGCACCAGCACGGCCCGTTCGGGCATGGCGCGCGCGCCGTGCCAGGCGTGGTAGTACCGCGCGCTGAAGAAGAAGGCGAAGTCGTAGCCCGCCTCGCGCGACGACACGTAGCGCGTCAGGGCCGGGCTGGCCGGTCCCTCCGACTCGAGCCAGGCCAGTTCGTCGTTCACCGAGTGCGGCCGGTCGAACACCAGCGCCGATCGCCGCCCGAAGTCCTCGGGATCGCGCTCGCGGTGCACGGGAAACCGCCGCACGCGCACGCCGTTCAGCGCATCCTCACCGGCGGGCCACTCGTTGCGCCAGGTCACGTAATCGCGGGCACAGGTGGTGACCACCTCCACCTCATGGTGGCGGGCGAGGTGTTCGGCGACGTACCGGGCGTGCAGCTCGGCGCCACCGTTGATCTCGGCGCCGTACCGCTGGACGACGACCGCGAGCTTCACTGGGAATCGACGTCGCCGCTTTCGCCGGCCGGCGGCGTGATCTCGGGAGAGCCGGCGTGCGCCTGGTCGGCTTCCCGGGCGCTGCGGTCATTGCCCTCGTCTGCCCCCCCGTTCTCGGGGGAGGCGCCCAGTTCATCGCCCGGGCCGCGCCGCCGCCCACGCCGCCGCCGGCGGCGTTTGCCGGGCCGGCCGGCCGCGTCGGGCTCGGGTTGCCCTTCGGCCGGCTCGCCGGCCTCCGGCTTCCGGGTCTCCTCGGCTGGCGCCGACGGCACGGCACCGGGGCGGTACTGCACGACGCCCTCGAGGGCGCGCGCCCGCCGTTCGTCGAAGTCGAGGCGGGTGGAGAGCGACTCCACGCGCATCTTCACGTTGCGGTTCTCGATGCCCAGGCGTGTGAGCTCGAGCACGAGGTTGGTCATCACCTCGTAGTTGAGCGCGCCGAGTTCGTCGCGCCGGCTCATCTCCCGGTGCAGCGCGTCGAGGTGCTCCACCAGCTGGGTGTTGATGCGTCCCTGGAGGTGGAGCACGTGAATGAGCGGGTTCGGGTTGAACAGCAGCTTCAGCAGCGGGTTCAGCAGCCGCCGGATCCACCGCAGCGGCCCGCGGTGCGACTTGTAGATCGTGTCGGCGTCGAACGCGTAGTTCTCGAGCGGCGGCACCGGCGGCAACGGATCCCGCGCCTGTTGCTGCCGGAAGTGCTGCAGCAGGTCGGCGCGCAGGGCTCTGGGATCGAGGAAGCGCTCGAGCTTGACGCTGGCGAGCTCGCGCATCTCCTCCTCGGTGTAGTCGACGCCGCGCTTCTCCTTGATGCGGGCACGGATCTGCCGCATGATCTGCTCGACGTCGATCTGATCGGAACGCAGGGTGAAGTCGGTCATGGAAATACGGCGGCGGTGCGCCTCGGCAGGCCGCGGCGCCGTCCGCTAGAACGGTCCGTAGATGATGGCCACCACGACGATCGCCCACGCGGCGACGCAGGTCAGCAGTGGCCGATCCCTCAGCAGCAGTTCTGCCGGGCTCCCACCTTCCTGCCGCTGGTGCACCAGGTACAGGTAGCGGAAGATGCCATAGAGCGGGAACGGGAACGTGTACAGCAGGCGATCGGTGCCGAACTTCGCCACCGTCTCCGCGCTCACCGTGTAGAGCGCGTAGGTCATCAGCGTGCAGGCGGTCACGACCGCGATCATCTGATCGAGCAGCGACTGACTGTATTCGCTGAGGATGGCCCGGTGGCCGACCGCATCCTCGGCCAGCGTCGTCAGCTCCTGCCGGCGCTTGGCGAGCGCGAGGAACAGCGCCAGCAGGATCGTGCAGACCAGGAGCCAGTGGCTGATCGGCACGCCGATGACGACGGCCCCGGCCACGGCGCGCAGCACGAAGCCGACGGCTATGGTCAGGACGTCGAGGATGACGACGCGCTTCAGCGGCCCCGAGTAGAGGGTGAGCAGCACCAGGTAGGCGAGCGACACCCACAGAAACGGCCGGCCGAGGATCCACGCCGCGCCAAGGGCGCCCGTCGCGATGACCAGCGCTGAGGTGAGCGCGGTGCGGACCGGCAGGCGGCCGCTCGCCACCGGCCGGAGACGCTTCTTCGGGTGCAGCCGATCCGCCTGGCGATCGGCCACGTCGTTGATGAGGTAGACGACGCCGGACAGCGCACAGAAGACGCCGAAGGCCGCCAGCGTGGCGGCCAGCGCCCGGGGATGCGACAGTTGCTGGCCGAAGAGCAGGCCGGCGAAGACCACCAGATTCTTCGTCCACTGGCCGGGACGAAGCGAGATCAGGAGGTTCGGAAGATACGCCCGTGACGCCCCGTGGGCGGACGGGGCGTCGGGCTCGACATCCGGGACGACGACGGGACGCGCCATGCGGTGAGGCGCCGCCGGGCGACCTGGCGCCGGGCGGTTAGGCTGCGAAGCTCCTGACCGCCTCGTCTTCGCTGTCGTAGGTCTCGAAGACCGTCAGCAGCTTCGTGATGGAGAGCAGATCCTGGATCCGCTTGGTCAGGTTCAGCAGCTTCAGCTTGCCGCCCTGGCGGCTCACGGTCGTGTAGGTGCGGACGACCTCGCCGAGACCGGCGCTGTCGATGTAGGGCACGCCCTCGAGATTGAGCAGGAGCTTCTTCTTCCCCTGGCCGACGAGGCTGTTGATCCTGTCCTTGAGCAACTCGTCGCCCTCGCCGAGCGTCATCTTGCCCTTCAAGTCGAGGATCGTCACGTCGCCGACGACGCGTTCATCGATCTGCATTGCGGACTCCTTGGCGTGCCGCGCGAAGCCCACGCGGATGGGCCTGATGCTGATTACCGATTGCCGACCGGCGTCACACTAGCACGAGCGTTTTTGGAGCGTCAACGTGGCAGCGTGTCAGTTCCGCCGCACGCGGCCGGGACGTGACAGGGTTCGCCTCCCGGGCCTGCCGCGGTCAGCGGCCCGAGGTCTGGCGGCGATGCTGATAGCACTGCCGGCAGAACACCGGACGGCCCGACGCGGGCCTGAACGGCACCGTCGTCGGGCGTCCGCATTGCGAGCAGACGGTTGTCGTGGCTGCCGCGGCCGCCGTGCCGGTGGCACGCGGCACTGGCCGGACGGCCCGCCGCGCCTTGCACGTGCGGCAGTGCCGCGGTTCGTGCGAGAGCTGGTGTTCCGCATAGAAGGCCTGCTCGCCAGCCGTCCATACGAAATCCTGCTGACACGAGGCGCAACGCAGCGTCCGGTCCTGCAGGGCCATGGCTTGTCGGCGGGCAGCCTATTCCATTTCCCGCCGCTGCTTCTTGCGGCTGCGCTTGCGCGCCAGCGCCTGCTTCGCACGGCGCTTGTCGCCGGGCTTCAGGTAGAAGGAGTGCTTCTTGATGTCCTTGATGATGTCCTCCTGCTGCACCTTCCGCTTGAAGCGGCGCAGGGCGCTCTCGATGGACTCACCTTCCTGGACCTTCACTTCGGCCACGCTGATTCACCCCCTCCAACCGGCCTCACGGGATGACTGTCCCGAGCCTTTCGGACAGCCGAATGTGCTAGGCTATCACACTCCGGCGGCCCCGCCAGCGGGGCAGCACTTCCCGGCTGTCCCTGCCGCCCGTTCCGGGCTGGACCGCCCGCACACCCCATGAACGTCCTCGTCCTCGGCTCGGGCGGGCGCGAGCACGCCCTCGTGGTCAGGCTCGCGGCCGATCCGTCGGTGGCCCATGTGTGGTGCGCGCCGGGCAATCCGGGGATCGCACCCGGCGCCCGCTGGCCCACCCTCTCGCCCCTGGATCCGGACGCGGTCATCGCCTTCTGCCGCCGGCACCTGATATCGCTCGTCGTGCCGGGCCCCGAGGCGCCGCTCGCCCTCGGTCTGGCCGATCGACTCACGGCGGGCGGCATCGAGTGCTTCGGACCGAGCCGGGCCGCCGCGCGCCTGGAAACCAGCAAGGCGTTCGCCAAGGCGTTCATGGTGCGGCACGGCATCCCCACGGCGCGTCACCACACGTGCGCGACACCGGTCGAGGCGCACCAGGCCCTGGACGCCTTCGGCCTGCCCGTGGTCATCAAGGCGGATGGCCTGGCCGCCGGCAAGGGCGTCGTGATTGCCACCACGCGCGACGAGGCCAGGCAGGCCGTGGACGCCGCCATGGTGGACTGCGTCTTCGGCGACGCAGGCCGCACGCTCGTGATCGAGGAATTCCTCACCGGCGAGGAAGCATCGTTCTTCGCGATTTGCGACGGCGAGCGGGCCGTGCCGGCCGGCTCGGCCCAGGATCACAAGCGCGCCTGCGACGACGATCAGGGACCCAACACCGGGGGGATGGGGGCCTTCGCACCGAGCCCGCTGATCGATCCGGAGATGCAGGACCGCATCCTGCGCGAGATCGTCAGGCCGGTGCTCGGGGGCATGCGGGCCGAGCGGTGCCCGTTCGTCGGCTTCCTCTATGCCGGCCTGGTGCTCGGTGAGCGCGGACCGCAGGTGATCGAGTTCAACGTCCGCTTCGGTGATCCCGAGGCCCAGGTGGTGCTGCCGTTGATCGAAGGCGATCTGGCCGGCGTGCTGGCCCGGGCGGCCCGCGGGCGCCTCGATACAGCCCGCGACGCGCTGACGCTGTCGGCGGACAGGACGGTCGGGGTCGTGATGGCGTCCGGCGGCTATCCCGGCTCCTTCGAGCGTGGCCGGATCATCGAAGGACTCGACCGCGCGGAGGCGATGCCCGGCGTCCAGGTCTACCATGCGGGAACCGCCAGCCGCGACGGCCGGCTGGTCACCGATGGCGGGCGTGTGCTGACAGTCGTCGGCCGGGCGGCCACCTTCGGCGCTGCGATCGCGCGAGCCTACGCCGCCGTCGACTGCATCGGGTTCGAAGGCGCGCACCTGCGTCGCGACATCGGCCGCCGGGCCCTGGCCTTCGATCCCGAGGGCCGTTGAACGCATCCGCTCGCACGGGGTCTCTCTCCTCCGATCGAGGCATGGCCACACTCTTCGCGCATCCCACCGATCCGCCCGGGCCCGACACCTACCATGTCGCCCGCGCCGTGGTTGCCGGTACCGCCCTGCTGGATGCCGGCTGCGAGGCCTGGCGGGCCGCCCCGGCGCTCGAATGGGGTCACGACCGCTACCGCACCGCGTTTCGTGCCGTGTGGACCGCCGCCGCCCTGGCGATTCGCTTCGATTGCGACGATGACGGGCCGTGGTGGACGCTGACGGCGCGCGACGCGCGCCTGTGGGAGGAGGAGGTCGTCGAGTTGTTCGTCGACCCCGCCGGCGCTGGCGTCGACTACGCCGAGCTGGAAATCAACCCGGCCAACACCATCTGCGACCTGCGCGTGCGGACGCCCTGGCCAGCCCTCAGCTCCGATCGGGGGTGGGACTGGACCGGGGTCGCTTCGCGGGTCGTGCCGGACCCGGCGGCGCGCGGCGGCGCGGGATGGACGGTGTGCGCCCTCCTGCCGTTTGCGGGCCTGGCCACGCTCTCGGCGGAGGCGGCGCGGCGTGTACCTCCCGTGCCCGGCGACCGCTGGCGCTTCAACGTGTTCCGCATCAAGCGGCCCCATGGGCCGGCCCACCCCGAACGCGACGCGATCTACGCCGCGTGGTCGGTGCCCGCGGGGCCGAGCTTCCACGACCCTTCGGTCTTTCGCACGCTCGCCTTCGCGGGGTGACGCGAGGGGAGCGTCCGGTGCTGCCGCCTCGGGAGGCCGCGGGCGCGGCGTCAGGTCATCAGCGATGCCATGCGTTGCGCGGGCGAGCGGGCCCCGCCCTCCACGATCAGCTGGCCGCAGGCCGCGCGGATGTCGCGTCCGCGGCTCTTGCGCACCGAGACCGTGACGCCGCGGGCGGCGAGGATGGCGGCAAATGCGTCGATGCGGGGCTCTGAAGGCCTGGCAAATGGCAGGCCTGCCGCCTCGTTGAACGGGATCAGGTTCACTTTCGCCCGTACGGGGGCGAGCAGCGCGACGAGCCGTCTGGCGTGGGCGTCGCTGTCGTTGACGCCGGCAAGCAGCACGTACTCGAAGGTGATGCGCTCGCGGCGCTTCAACGGGAAGCGGGCGCAGGCCTGGACGAGATCCGCCAGTCCGTACCGCCGGTTGACCGGGACGAGGCGGTCGCGCAGGTCCTCGGTCGTGGCGTGGAGCGAGACGGCCAGGTTGGGCATGTAGGGCTCGGCGGCCAGGCGTTCGAGCGCCGGCAGGACGCCCACCGTCGACAGGGTGACCCGGCGTGCGGGCAGCGCGAATCCATGGGCGTCGGCCATGATCCGCAGCGCCGCCATCGTGTGGTCGTAGTTGTGCAGCGGCTCGCCCATCCCCATGAGGACGATGTTGAAGGGGGCGTCCAGCAGGCCCAGGTCGCGCGCCAGCACGCGCACCTGGCCCACGATCTCGCCCGGCCGCAGGTTGCGCACCAGGCCCATTCGACCCGTCAGGCAGAACGCGCACTTCATGGCGCAGCCCACCTGGGTGGAGAGGCAGAAGGTCTGCCGCGGCGTGTCGGGGATGAACACCGACTCGACCTGCCGGCCGTCGCCGAGCGTGAGCAGGTATTTCGTGGTGCCGTCCGACGACACGTCACGCCGGGCGATGACGGGCGTCGTGATGCTGGCGGCCGTGACCAGCCGCTCGCGCAGCGCGCGCGACAGGTCGGTCATGCCGGCCGGGTCGGTGGTGCCGCGGCGGTACAGCCAGGCGAAGAGCTGCCGGGCGTGATAGGGCTCGGCGCCGAGGCTCGCCAGGTACCGTTGGAGGGCAGGCCGCTCGAGGTCGGTGATCTCGACGGCCGCCGGCGCGGGACCTGCAACGTCTTCTGTCATGCGTACTTGCCGTCCCGGTCACTCTACCATGCGCACGGTGCGTCCCTGCCGGGCCCCGGCGCGCGTGCTAACATCAGCGGTTCCCGGCCGGACCGGCGCGCCGCTGGACGGCGCGGGAGCGCCGTCCGCACCTCTATGGTCACCCGTGAAGTCCTCGACCACGGCCTGCGCTTCGCCACGGAGCGGATGCCGCACGTCCGATCGGTCTCGATCGGGGTCTGGCTGGTCCGCGGGTCGCGGCACGAGCCCGAAGCCCGGGCGGGGATCGCGCACTTCGTCGAGCACATGCTCTTCAAGGGCACCACCTCGCGTTCGGCCGAGCAGATCGCCCAGGAGGTGGATTCGATCGGGGGCCAGCTCGACGCCTTCACGTCCAAGGAGTACGCCGGCTACTACATCAAGGTGCTCGACGAGCACCTGCCGATGGCGGTGGATCTGCTGGGAGATCTCGTCACGAGCCCGGCGTTCGATGCGGCCGACATCGAGCGCGAGAAGAAGGTGATCCTCGAGGAGATCAAGATGGTCGAGGACACGCCAGACGATCTCGTGCACGAGCTCTTCATCCAGCGCTACTGGGAGAACCACCCGCTGGGGCGGCCGATTCTCGGCAGCCCGCACACCGTGGAGAGCTTCGACGCGGCGACGCTCCGGGGATACTTCTCGGGTGCCTACGTCGCGCCGAACTTCATCGTCACCGCGGCGGGCAACCTCGACCATGCCAGGCTGCGCGACCTGGTGGCCCGGCGGTTCGCGTCGCTGCCCTCCTCGGGTGAGCCGTTCCGCGACGAGCCGCCGAGACCGTCGCCGGGGTTGCTGCTGCGCGGCAAGGACCTCGAACAGAGCCACGTCTGCCTGGGCACCGGCGCCTACGCGCAGACCCACGCCGATCGCTTCGCGGCGTTCGTGCTGAACACGATCCTGGGCGGCTCGATGAGTTCGCGCCTGTTCCAGAACGTCCGCGAGCGCCGCGGCCTGGCCTACGCGGTGTTCAGCGGGCTCTCCATGTATCGCGATGCCGGCCTGCTGAGCGTGTACGCCGGCTGCGCCAGCGAGAACGTGCCGCTGGTCGTCGACCTCGTCGTCGAGGAACTGCGGGGGCTCGCGGGCTCGCCCGTGCCCGAGGCCGACCTGCGGCGCGCCAAGGATCACCTGAAGGGCAACCTGATGCTCAGCCTCGAGAGCACGTCGAGCCGCATGACGCACCTGGCCCGGCAGGACATCTACTTCGATCGCTATTACACGTTCGACGAGACGCTGGCGAGCATCGAGGCGGTGACCGCGGCCGACGTGCGGCGGGTGGCGGCCGACCTCTTCAGGGACGGCGCGCTTGCCGGGACGGTGCTGGGCGAGGACGTCGAGCACGCGCTCGACGCGTCGCGACTGCGGCTGGCGTGAGGCGCGGCGGCGGGCCGGGCCCCGGGCCCCCCGTGCCCGTCTGCGAGGGAGAACGCTCGTGATCCGCCGTTACACGCACCCCGAGATGGCCGCCATCTGGAGCGAGCAGCGCAGGTTCGACGACTGGCTGCGCGTGGAGATCGCCGCGGCCGAGGCGATGGCCGAAGCGGGCATCGTGCCGGCCGAGGCGGCCGCCGACATCCGGGAGCGCGGCGGGTTCGACATCGCGCGCATCGACGAAATCGAGCGCACCACGCATCACGACCTGATTGCGTTCACCACGGCCGTGGCCGAACGCGTGGGGCCGTCGGCGCGCTGGCTGCACTTCGGCCTCACCTCGTCGGATGTGGTGGACACCGCGCTCGCGCTCCAGATGGTGGACGGCTGCGACCTCGTGCTGCGCCGCGTGGACGCACTGGCCGCCGCCATTGGCCGCCGCGCCGGGGAGCACCGCACGACGCCGATGATCGGCCGCACGCACGGCGTGCACGCCGAGCCGATGACCTTCGGGCTCAAGCTGGCCCTGTGGTACGCCGACCTGGCGCGCAGCCGCACGCGCATCGCGCGGGCACGTGACGGCGTGCGCGTGGGCAAGGTGTCGGGCGCCGTCGGCACCTTCGCCCACCTCGATCCCGCGATCGAGCAGCGCATCTGCGAACGGCTGGGGCTGGTGGCCGCGCCCGTCTCCTCGCAAGTCGTGCAGCGCGACCGCCACGCGGAGCTGCTGTGCGCGCTGGCGATCTGCGCGGCCACGCTCGAGAAGTTCGCCCTCGAGGTGCGTGGCCTGCAGAAGACGGAGATCGGCGAGGTGGAGGAACCGTTTGCCAGCGGCCAGAAGGGCTCGTCAGCGATGCCGCACAAGCGCAATCCCGTCGGCTGCGAGCAGGTGTGCGGGCTCGCACGGCTGGTGCGCGCCTACGCGCAGGCCGCCCTCGAGGACGTGGCGCTCTGGCACGAGCGCGACATCTCGCACTCCTCGGTGGAGCGTGTCATCCTGCCGGACGCCTTCCTCGCGCTCGATCACATGCTCCGGCGGTTCACGCGCATCGTGGAGGGCCTGGTGGTGCACGCCGCGCGCATGCGGGAGAACCTCGAGCGGTCGCGGGGCGTGGTCTCGTCGGGCGCCGTCCTGCTCGAGCTGGCGCGCCGCGGCGTGTCGCGCGAGCAGGCCTACCAGTGGGTGCAGCGCCATGCGATGGCGGCGAGCGGCGAGGGCCCGTCGTTCCGGGAGCGGCTGCTGGCGGATCGCGACGTCATGAGCGTGCTGACGCCCGGGGATCTGGCGCGCGCCTTCGACCTCGAGTACCAGATGCGGCACGTGCCCGCGATCATCGACCGCGCGTTCCGATCCGCGCAGGAGGGGCAGTAGGCCATGGCCATCGCACCGGATCGCAACGCCGTCATCGCCCGCGCCATGCTGGTGTCGGCGTCCACGCTGCTGCTCATCGGGCTGTTGATCAACCTCGGGGCGTTCCCCGTGGATCCGGCCGCGAAGAACCTGATCGTCGTCGCGCTCGCGGCCGTGGGCGTGGTCGACATCGCCGTGGCCATCTGGTTCCGGTCGCGTTCGCGCGGCGGCCGGCGCTGAAGGGTTCTGCCGACGCGGCGGCGCGCTCCGGCCGGAGGGCGCCGCCAGGGGGCTCGATGCTCGACAAGCTCCGCGAGGAATGCGGCGTCTTCGGGATCTTCGGCCATGCCGAGGCGCCGAACCTGGCCTACCTCGGGCTCTACGCGCTGCAGCATCGCGGGCAGGAGAGCGCCGGCATCGCGACCTCCGACGGCGGGCGCATGCGCGTCCATCGGGGCATGGGCTACGTGGCCGACGTCTTCGACCAGCCCACGCTCGCCTCGCTCGGTGGCCACGCCGCCATCGGCCACGTCCGCTATTCCACCTCCGGGGAGAGCGAGCTGCCAAACGCCCAGCCGCTGCTCATCGACTGCGCGCACGGGCAGATCGCCGTCTGTCACAACGGCAGCCTCGTGAACGCGGGCGAACTGCGCCGCGACCTCGTCGGGCGCGGTTCGATCTTCCAGACCACGAGCGACACGGAGGTGGTGGTGCACCTCTACGCGCGATCGCAGGCGCATGGCGTCCAGCAGGCGGTGGTGGAGTCGCTCGCGCAGGTGACCGGCGCCTACTCGCTGCTGCTGATGACACGCGACACGCTGATTGCCGCGCGCGATCCCCATGGGTTCCGGCCGCTGGCGCTGGGCCGGCTCGGCGAGGCCAGCATCGTCTGCTCGGAGACGTGCGCGATGGACCTGATCGGCGCGACCTACGAGCGCGATGTCGAGCCGGGGGAGGTGCTGATCATCACGAGCCAGGGCGTGCGATCGATCAAGCCGTTGCCGGCCCAGCGCCTGGCCCACTGCATCTTCGAGCACGTCTACTTCGCACGGCCGGACAGCCGCGTGTTCGGCCGCAGCGTCAACGAGGCCCGCACCAGGTTCGGCCGGCAGCTCGCCCGCGAAACCGCCGTCGCCGCCGACGTCGTCGTGCCCGTCCCCGACTCGGGCGTCTGCGCCGCGCTCGGCTATGCCGAGGAAGCGGGCGTGCCCTTCCGCATGGGCCTCATCCGCAATCACTACGTCGGCCGCACCTTCATCGAGCCCCAGCAGGCCATCCGGCACTTCGGCGTACGCGTGAAGCTGAACCCGGTGCGCGACATCCTCGAGGGCCGGCGCGTGGTGCTGATCGACGACTCGATCGTGCGCGGCACGACGAGCCGGAAGATCGTGAAGATGGTGCGGGCCGCCGGCGCGCGCGAAGTGCACATGCGCATCAGTTGTCCGCCCACCATCGCACCCTGCTTCTACGGTGTGGACACACCGCGCCGGAACGAACTGATTGCCGCCACCCACACGATCGAGGAGGTCCGCCGCTACCTTGGCGCCGACACCCTGGCGTACCTCAGCCTCGACGGCCTGCTGGCGTCGATGGGCCCGCAGCAGGACGCCTATTGCACCTCGTGCTATACCGGCCATTACCCGGTGGCGTTCCCGGCGGAGCAGGAAGCCCTGCAGCTTCCACTCACCCTGGGCGGAACCCACGAGTCTGGGGCCGGCGTGACGGCGGGCCCCTGGCTGCCGGCCGACCCCGGAACGGTCCGCCGGTAGCCAGGATCGCGGCGGCCGGCGGCGGTGGCCGGATTCGCGCATCGACCATCACCATGGACTATCGATCCAGCGGCGTCGACATCGATGCCGGACACGACGTGGTTCAGAGGATCCGGGCGCTCGCCCGAGAGACGCGCACGCCCGGCGTGCTCTCGGATCTCGGGTCGTTCGGCGGGCTGTTCGCCATCGACCCGTCCGGGCGCGACGACACCGTGCTGGTGGCGAGCGCCGACGGCGTCGGGACGAAGCTCAAGGTGGCGTTCCTCGCGCGCCGGCACGATACGGTGGGCGAGGACCTCGTCAACCACTGCGTCAACGACATCCTCGTGCAGGGGGCGACGCCCCTCTTCTTCCTCGATTACCTGGCGACCGGCCGTCTCGCGCCGGAGGTGGCCGTTGCCGTCGTCGAGGGGATCGCCAGGGGCTGCCGCGCGAATGGATGCGCGCTGCTCGGCGGGGAAACGGCGGAGATGCCCGGCTTCTACGCCGATGGCGAATACGACCTCGCCGGCTTCATCGTGGGACGCGTGGCGCGCAGCGCGGTGATCGACGGACGCGCCATCGCGCCCGGCGACGTGTTCGTCGGACTCTCCTCCTCGGGGCTCCATACCAACGGCTACTCGCTCGCAAGGAAGATCGCCTTCGAGACGCTGGGGTGCTCGGTCGACACCTTCGTCGACGAGCTCGGGACGACGGTGGGCGAGGCGCTGCTGGCGCCGCATCGATCGTACCTGCCGGCCCTGCGCCCGCTGCTGGAACGCCGGTCGTCAGCCCCCGGCGGCGGGCCGCTGCTGAAGGGGCTGGCTCACGTCACCGGCGGCGGCATCACCGACAACCTGCCGCGGATCCTGCCGCCGGGCGTCGGCGCCCGAATCGACACGCGCGCATGGCAGGTCCCGCCGATCTTCAAGTGGCTTGGGGCGGGTGGTCACGTGCCCCACGACGACATGTACCGGACCTTCAACATGGGCATCGGGATGATCGCGGCCTGCACGGCGGCCGACGTGCCGGTCCTGCTCGGAGCCCTCGAGGCCGACGGCGCGCGCGTGATCGGCGAGGCCGAGGCCGGCGAGCCGGGGGTTGGCTATGTCCGGTGATCCGTCGCCTGGCGGTGCGCGGCGTCTGGGGGTGCTCATCTCGGGCCGCGGGAGCAACCTGCAGTCGATCCTCGACGCGATTCGGGAGCGGCGGCTGGCAGCCACCCTCGCCCTCGTCGTCTCGAACGTGGCCGGCGCGCGGGGACTCGACCGGGCACGGGCGGCCGGCGTGCCCGCGCTGACGATCCGGCACGGGGACTATCCCACGCGGGCGCTCTTCGAGGCGGCGCTCGTGTCGATCCTGCGCGATCACCAGGTGGACCTGGTCTGCCTGGCCGGGTTCATGCGGCGGCTCGGTCCGACGATGGTCGACGCGTTCCGGCACCGGATGCTCAACATCCACCCCTCGCTGCTGCCGGCGTTTCCCGGGCTGCACGCGCAGCGGCAGGCCCTGCTGCACGGGGTGAAGGTGACCGGCGCCACCGTGCACTTCGTCGAGGCCGAGCTCGATGCCGGCCCCATCGTCAGGCAGGCGGCGGTCGCCGTGCGCGACGAGGACACCGAGGAGACGCTCGCTGCGCGGATCCTCGCCGAGGAGCACCGCATCTACCCTGAGGCGATCGAGGTCGTGCTCGGCGGCGGCTGGCGTGTGGAGGGGCGCCGCCTGGTGGCGACGCCCCTGGAGGCGGGACGTCGGGCCGAAGGCGGAGTCAACCCTGGGTGACGACCAGGCGTGCGAGTTTCCTGGCGCCCACGGCCAGCAGGTAGCTGCCGGGTCCCCGGGCGGGAATCCACCGCAGATCCGCGACGCGCTCACCGTCGATCTTCACGCCGCCGCTCTTGACTTGCCGTGACGCCTCGCTGGCCGATGGCGCGAACTTGAGGTGGGCGATCGCCTGCGGCAGACCGACGCGGCCGTCGGCGCCGGGCGCGACCTCGAGGCTCGGGAGGTCGGCGTCGGCCGCGGCGTCGTGGCTGGTCCGCAGGCGGTGCCGCGCCCGCACGGCCTGTTCCGCTTCAGCCGCGACCGTCTCGCCGTGCAGGCTGGCGAGGATGAGCCGCGCCAGTTCGTAGCGGAACTCGGAGGGTGGCAGGTCGCCGGCGGCCATGCGTCGCTTCCGTTCGTCAACCTGCGCCGGCATCAGATCCGTCAGCAGTGTGAAGTAACTCCACAGCACGTCGTCGGCGCCACGGAAGTCCTCCACCAGTTTGCGCATCATCTCGACCGGTGGTTCGTCCACGCCCACGTAGTTGCCGAGGC
>WBZO01000797.1_pt1 | contig 58332 bp, 54 predicted proteins | sample 5204261 | NCBI WGS metagenome assembly WBZO01 (sample SAMN12412400, study PRJNA552823) | activated sludge metagenome | isolation source: activated sludge from anammox sidestream of wastewater treatment plant... | place: USA: North Carolina | collected 2017-09
CCTCGGGGTTCGTGGGATCGGCCTCGAGGATCGCCTCGACGTGGGGCATCGCGCGCTCCGGCTCCTTGAGCTGGTTCGCGAAGACGTCGATCAACTTGCCCCGGACGCGCAGCGCCTCCTCGGCTTCGAGCGGCGGATCGGCCGACAGCGCCTGCTCGAGCATCCGCGCGACGTCGCGGAACCGGTTCGCCTTCACGTACCGCTGCTCGAGCGCGTTGCGCAGGTACTCGTCCGACGGATCGAGCCGGACGAGCTGCTGGTAGGTCTCGATCGCCTTGTCCTCGAGCCCCGCGCGTTCGAAGAGCGTCGCGGCGCGCTTGAGGAGCTCGATCTGCTCCGGCTTCGGCCGGTGATGGGCCGTCGCGACGCACAGCTCCGCGAGCTTCTTGTCGTCGCCCGTCCTCGAGAGCTGGGCGTCGATGCGCTCGAACGCGCCGGGATGACCGGGCTGCGCGCCGAGGGCCTTCTCGAGGTACGTCGTCGCACCGAACTCGTCGCCGAGGACGTCGCCGAAGAACGTCGCGGCGCGGAAGAACAGCTCGGCCTGCACCGCAGGCAGCAGCGTCTTCAGCTTGCGGCTCTGCGACGTGGACTCGTAGGCGAAGGCGAGCTCGGACACGCGGTCGAAGCGCACTGCGGCCTGGTGCAGCTCCGCCCAGACGTGCGGGTCGAGCTCGTTCTTCGTGAAGGCCTTGAGGAGCGCGTCGATGACGTCCTCTTCGTTTTCGAGCTTCTCCTCGAACGAAGGGATGCCCGCGCGGTTCTGTCGAGGGGTCGACATGGGTCGGGGACAAAGGAGCGTATCGGAAATTCGCGCCGCGATGGACCGCCTGAAATCGCGGCCCGCTACACGCCGGGGCAGGCGCAGGATCGCGTGGCGATGGGCGCGCGAGCTGTGAGGCCTTGACGGGCCCCCGCCGCCTCCCTAATACGCGCAGGATTCCCATGCAGGAGCCGTTGGCCGAGCTGCTCACGGATACGAAGGCGCCGGAGACCGCGCTGCGCGACATCGTCGCCCTCGCGAAGCCGCGGATCACCCTCATGGTCGTCATCACCGCGGCCGGCGGCCTCTTCCTGTCGCGGCGCGCGCAGGATCTGCCGGCTCCGCTGACCACGGCCACCGTCGTCGCGACGCTCCTCGGCACCGCGCTCATCGTCGCGGGCGCGAACGCGCTCAACATGTACATCGAGCGCGACAGTGACCGCCGCATGGTCCGCACGCGGAACCGCCCGCTGCCGGCGGGCCGCATGTCGCCGAAGGTCGCGCTCTGGTTCGGCGTCGCCGTCTCCGCGCTCGCCGTCCCGATCCTCGCGATCGGCGCGAACATGCTCACCGCGTTCCTCGCGGTGCTCGCGAACCTCCTCTACGTGCTCGCGTACACGCCGATGAAGCAGCGCTCGCACTGGGCGCTCCACGTCGGGGCGGTCCCGGGCGCCATCCCGCCGCTGCTCGGCTGGACGGCGGGCACCGGGCGCATCGACGCGCCGGGGATGGTGCTCTTCTCCCTCCTCTTCTTGTGGCAGATCCCCCACTTCGTCGCGATCGCGCTGTTCCGCAAGATGGACTACGCGCGCGCGGGGCTCGTGGTGATGCCCAACGTCGCGGGCGAGCTCGCCTCCCGCCATGCGATCGTCCGCTGGACCTTCGCGTGCGTCGCCTCGAGCCTGTTCGTGGTCCCGCTCGGCCTCGCGCACCGCGGCTACCTCGTGACGGCCACCGTGCTCGGCGCGATCTTCTTCACGTTCGGCTGCTACGGCCTCAAGCCGGGCGCCGGCCCGCGCTGGGCGCGGAGTGTCTTCCTCGTCTCGATGCTCTACCTGGTGCTCGTCTTCGCGGCGCTGGTGGTCGATCCGTTCGCCTGATCGCTCACTGACAGACCGTCGACGCGATCTTCAGCGTCCGCGAGCAGCACGACTGTGGCAGCGGGACGCCCGCCGCCGTCGCGGCCTGCTGGTTCGACGCGATGCACGGCGAGCAGCTGATGGAGCTGCTGCTGCACCAGAACCCGACGCAGCACGAGCTCGTGCTCGTGGGATCGCAGGTGGTGCCCGACGTCTTGCACGTCGAGACGCACTCACGTCGCTCGCCGCACTTGCCGCTGCAGCAGTCGCTGCCCTTGGCGCAGGGATCGGCGTTCTGACCGAGCGCGCAGCCGTCGCCGTTCGGTGCGTCCGCCGGAGCGTCGCTCGTCGCCGCGTCGCCGGGAGGCGCGGCCGAATCGGGCGTGGGCGCGCTCCGATCGGGGGCCGGCGCGGTGGTACCTGTATCCTGCAACGATGTGCTGCTGGGGCCCCCGTCGTCGGCGTCGATCGGGCCCGGGGCCTCGAGGCCGGCGATCGCCGCGCACGCGACGGCCGATGCCGCTGCGGAGCACGCGAGGATGCGCGCGAACAGGCCCATCGCTCCACAGCATAAGAGGAAGGGCGCCCGATCCGCCCGGATCAGCGGAGATCCGGCCGCCGGGCTCGTGGTTCCTACGTTTTCCTACACTTACGCCTTGGCCCGGACCGTGCTCGTCGGCGCGAGGAAGGTTCGGATCGATGCGAGCTCTCTTCACGTGCGCCGCCGTGGTGATCGGCATCCTCGCCGGGTGCTCGAGCGGCGACGCCACGGCCTCGAGCGAGAGCGAGGTCGGGACGCCGCCCCCCAAGGCGTGGACGCCCACGGCGGTGAAGCCGGGAAACCTCCGGATCGCGACGTACAACATCCGCAACTTCCCGAAGGACGTGATGGGCGCCGCCGACGCCGGGGCCGAGCCGGGGGCCGACGCCGGCGCCGCTCCCGAGGACGTCCACGAGGAGGGCCTGGTCCGTCGCAGCGTCGAGACCGATCTCTCGATGGCGATCGCGATCCTCGACAAGCTCGACTTCGACGTCCTCGCGGTGCAGGAGATCAACGACACCGCCGCGTTCGAGGACCTCCTCGCACGGCTCGGCGAGAGGAACGGGCGGCGCTACCAGGCGGTCTTCAGCACCGAATGGCCGCATCCGCAGCACACGGGCATCGTCGTGAGGAGCGATCGCCTGCGGATCGAGTCACCGAAGGTCCACGGCGAGATCGCGACGCGACCCACGATGCGCGCCGGCCTCAGCGCGCGGATCGCGAGCCGGAGGGAGCACGGCGCCGACTTCGGGATGCTCGTGCTCCACCTCGCATCGGGTGACAGCGGGAGCCGCGCGACGCTCCGCGCGGAGCAAGCCGCCTTCGCGGCGAAGGTCGTGGCCGAGCGCCGCGCCGAGCTGGGCGACGACGACTTCGTGGTCGTGGGCGACTTCAACACCGCGCGCAAGGACGCCGAGATGCCCGGCTTCGACGCGGCGATGGCGAGCGCCGAGAGCGGCCTCGCGCGGCAGGCGAACGAGTCCGCCTGCTCGACGTATCACACGAAGGGAAAGAACCCGGTCCTCGAGCCGTCGCTCATCGATCATGTGTATCTTGCATCGTTCGCCGAGCGCGACACGTCGGTGCCCATCGTCTCCGGCGCGCACTGCGCAGAGCGGTCGTGCCAGCCGTTCGAGTCGTCGAGCGCGGAGTCGGGGACGAGCTACTGGGGCGTGAGCGATCACTGCCCGGTGTACTTCGAGGTCGTGGACGAGGACCGCGACTAGGCGCCTGAGCTTGACGTCGAACGCCGTCGTCTCTACCGAGACCCGGTGTTCCGCGCGTTCGTCCTTGCGGCTGTGCTCGTGCTCGGCGGATGCACCCGCATCGAGACCGACGCGCTGCCGAACGTGCGCCTCGGCATGGCGCCGCGGGACGTCCGCGACCGGTTCGAGCCGGGCGGGGAGGGGACCTGGCAGACGAGCGTCGGCGCGGCCGCCGACGACACCGCGCTCGAGTGGAAGACGAAGGGCGGCCCGTCGAGGGTCAAGGACGCCCGCTTCGAGTTCCACCTCGGCATGCTGGTCGCCATCCGCGCCACGACGAGCGAGCCGCCCCCCGGGGGCGAGCAGATCTCGACGACGCGCAACACGGTGACCGTGCGGCGTGCGGCCCCGGGCGGCGGCACGGAGATCGCCGTGCTCGCGCGCGACTGCCCGACCCACCGCGACGAGGCGGAGCGGCTCGCGGCGAAGGCGCGCTGATGCACGCCTTGCACGGGCCCCTCTAGTTCCGGAAAAGTTTTCGCGAAATCGGCCAAGGTTTCTGATTTTCGGGGCTTGTACGCGTGGACGGCCCTCCTCTATAAGAGCGCCGGCCTGTAATCCCTGATCGTCCGCTTCTTTGCGGCGCGGTGGGCACCTGCATCATCCTCCCGCCGCAAAACCGCGGAGACCTCCCTCCCGCTCTGGCCGAGTGCGCGCATGCAGATCTTTCCGCGATCGCTCAACAAGCTCCCGCTGATCCTCGGCGGGGTCGGCACGGTGGTGCCGGCGCTGCTCATCGGCGCCATCTGGTACTACGCCACGCCGAAGAACTTCCAGGTCGGCTACGCCCCCGCGCAGCCCGTCCCGTATTCGCATCGCCTGCACGCCGGGCAGATGGGAATGGACTGTCGCTACTGCCACGCGAACGTCGAGGTCGCAGCGAAGGCGATGATCCCGCCGACGCAGACCTGCATGGGATGCCACTCGATGGTGAAGACGGACAGCGCGCGCCTCGCGCCCGTCCGCGCCAGCTGGGAGAGCGGCAAGCCGGTCGAGTGGGTGCAGATCCACAAGCTGCCGGATCACGCCTACTTCGATCACAGCGCGCACCTCGCCGCGGGCGTCGGGTGCGCGACGTGCCACGGGCGCGTCGATCAGATGGAAGTCGTCCGCGCCGAGGCTCCGCTCAGCATGGGCTGGTGCCTCGAGTGCCACCGCGATCCCAAGCCGAATCTCCGGCCGAAGGACCAGATCACCAACATGGAATGGACGCCGGAGATGTCCGCTGGCTGGACGCCGCCCGACGTGAATCCGCCGCAGCACTGCTCGGGGTGCCACCGATGAGCCGCCGCGAACCGTACAAGTTCGAGAACAAAGAGACCGACGGGTCGAAGGTCTTCTGGCGAAGCCTGGAAGACAAGGCGAACCCCGAGGCCGCGCAGAAGCGCGCCGAGGCCGAGTTCCCGTACGGGCTCGACGAGGCGAAGCAGACCTCGAACCTCGTCAAGCTCCGCAAGGCCAAGGACGCGGGCCCCGCCGACGAGGGCGAGGCGTCGGTCGGACGCCGCGGCTTCATGTTCTTCGCCGGCGCGACCGCCGCCCTGTTCGCCGAGGGCTGCGCGCGCCGCCCGGTGGAGAAGATCCTGCCGTACGCGAAGGCGCCGGAGCACGTGCTCCCCGGCGTGCCGAGCTGGTACGCGACCGCGCGCCCGCAGCGCGGCGACGCGGTCGGCATCCTCGTCGAGAGCCACGAGGGCCGTCCGACGAAGATCGACGGCAACAAGGATCACCCCTGGACGCTCGGCGGCTCCGACGTCTGGACGCAGGCCTCCATCTACGACATGTACGATCCCGATCGCTCGACCACCCCGCTCAAGGGGACGCGTCAGGCGGCCGGCGGCTACGGCGGGCACCAGCCGGCGACGTGGGGCGAGCTCGACGCGGTCCTCTCGGACCTCGTCCGCAGCGCGCAGGCCGACGGCGGCGCGAAGCTCCGCATCCTCCACGAGCCGACGACGTCGCCGACGTTCGTGCGCCTCCGCGATGCGGTGCTGCAGAAGCTGCCGCAGGCGAAGTTCCACGTCTGGTCGTCGGTCAACGACGGCAACGTGCGCGAGGGCGCGAAGCTCGCCTTCGGTCAGGTGGTCAACGTCGTCCCGCGCTTCGCGCAGGCGAGCGTGATCGTGTCGCTCGACAGCGACTTCCTCGGCACCGAGACGGGCAGCATCCGCGCGAACCGCGAGTTCGCCGCGGGCCGCAAGCTCCCGAACGGCCCGGCGAGCTCGATGAACCGGCTCTACGTCGTCGAGCCGAGCTTCACCGTGACGGGCATGAACGCCGACCACCGCCTGCGCCTCCCCGCGCAGGACGTCGAGGGCTATCTCCTCGCCCTCGCGAAGGAGCTCGCGACCTCGCACAAGGTCGAGCTCGGCGCCTTCCGCGCCGCGTTCGATGCCGCGAAGGTCCAGGTCCCCGAGAAGTGGCTCAAGGTCGTCGCGAAGGAGCTCGCCGGTGCGCGCGCCCGCAGCGTCATCGTCGTCGGCGCGCGGCAGCCCGCCCGCGTCCACGCGCTGGCCCACGCGATCAACGCGGCGCTCGGCAACGTCGGCCACACGGTCAACTACGTCCCGGCGACGGATCCGCTCGAGGGCGATCCGGTCGCGAGCATCAAGCAGCTCGCCGCGGACATGGAAGGCGGCAAGGTCGGCACGCTCGTCATCCTCGGCGGCAACCCGGTCTACGACGCCCCGGCGGATCTGAAGTTTTCCGACAAGCTCAAGAGCGTGTCGACGACGGTCCACCTCTCGCTGCACGCCAACGAGACGAGCGACGCGTGCGCGTGGCATGCGCCGCGCGCGCACGAGCTCGAGGCGTGGGGCGATCACCGCTCGATCGACGGCACGGTCACGATCCAGCAGCCGCTCATCGCGCCGCTCTTCAACGGCCGCAGCGAGATCGAGATCCTCGCGCGCATCGCCGGCGACGCGACGAGCAAGGGCCACGCGCTCGTTCAGCAGACGGTGAAGGGCTCGCTCTCCAACGCCGGCACCTTCAGCCGCGCGTGGAACGACGCGCTCAAGAAGGGCGTGCTCGGCCCCGCGGCGGCTCCGTTCGGCGCGCTCGACGCGCGGGCGACCGAGGTCGCCGCGGCGTTCGCGGCGCAGAAGGCCGCGACTGCGGCGCTCTCGCCGCAGGCCCTCGAGGTCACGTTCAGCGCGTGCCCGAAGCTCTACGACGGGCGCCACGCGAACAACCCGCTGCTCCAGGAGCTGCCGGATCCGGTGACGAAGGTCACCTGGGACAACGTCGCGCGCATCTCGCCGGCGACGGCGAAGGCGCTCAACGTCCAGAGCGGCACCGTCGTGCGCCTCTCCGCGCAGGGCGCGGGCGCGATCGAGGTCCCGGTGTGGATCACGCCGGGCCAGGCGGACAGCTCGATCGCCGTCGATCTCGGCTGGGGCCGCCAGAAGGCGGGCCGCTACGGCAACCAGCGCGGCTTCGACGTGTCGGCCCTCCGCACCTCGACCTCGCCCTGGTTCGTGTCGGGCGTGAGCTTGCAGGTGCTCGGCGCGGGCGACCTCGACGCGCTCCGTCCGAAGCTCCGCAAGGTCGGCATGATCGCGGGCGAGAGCCCCGCCGCGGGCCGCATCCGCCCCGATGACCCGTTCGAGCTCGACGGCCGCTACAAGATCTCCGTCACGCAGGAGCACGGCGGGATGGAGGGGCGCCCCGTCGCGATCGACGCGACCCTCGACGAGTACAAGAAGCAGCCCGCGTTCCCGCAGTGGCCGAACGAGGAGCGCAAGGACAAGAACGAGAAGGGCGAGATCATCCCCGTCCGCGAGTCGGGCTCGCCCGACCCGAACGTCCTGCCGCTCTGGAAGAAGGTCGACTACACGAAGGTGCACAAGTGGGGCATGGCCGTCGACCTGACGTCCTGCACCGGCTGCAACGCGTGCGTCATCGCCTGCCAGGTCGAGAACAACGTCCCGGCCGTCGGCAAGGAGATGATCTGGCGCGGCCGCGAGATGTACTGGCTCCGCATCGATCGCTACTTCGTCGGCGTCGACGAGAACGATCCGCAGATCGTCTTCCAGCCGGTCGCGTGCGTGCAGTGCGAAGAGGCGCCGTGCGAGAACGTCTGCCCGGTCAACGCGACCGAGCACTCGCCCGAGGGCCTCAACGACATGGCCTACAACCGGTGCATCGGCACGCGCTACTGCGCGAACAACTGCCCGTACAAGGTCCGCCGCTTCAACTTCCTCAACTACCACACGAGCGGCGGCACCTACGAGGAGATCCCCGAGATCGAGAAGATGCGTTACAACCCGAACGTCACGGTCCGCATGCGCGGCGTGATGGAGAAGTGCACGTACTGCGTGCAGCGCATCCAAGAGGGGAAGATCAAGAGCAAGCGCACCGGTAAGCCGATCAAGGACGGCGACATCCGGACCGCCTGCCAGGAGGCCTGCCCCGCCGGCGCGATCGTCTTCGGAGATCTGAACGATCCCGAGGCGCAGGTCGCGAAGTGGCGAGCGAAGGATCGCAGCTATCGCTTGCTCGCGGAGCTCGGGACCGGCCCCCGGACCAGCTACCTCGGCAAGATCCGCAACCCGAACCCCGAGATGGGCTGAGGGCGGAGGAGACAGATGAGTTCCTGGAACCTTCCGATCAAGGCTCTCGGCGAGTCGGCGCTCACGGGCGAGGGGACGACCTTCCGCTCGGTCACGGAGACGGTCTGTCGCGTCACCGAGAACAAGGCGCCGCGCGGCTGGTGGATCGCGTTCCTGCTCTCGAGCTCGTTCCTCGGGATCATGACGCTGGCCATCGCCTACCTCTTCTGGACGGGCGTCGGCGTCTGGGGAAACAACGCGCCGGTCTACTGGGCGTGGGACATCACGAACTTCGTCTGGTGGATCGGTATCGGCCACGCCGGGACCCTCATCAGCGCGGTCCTCTTCCTCTTCCGTCAGAAGTGGCGCACGGCGATCAACCGCTTCTCCGAAGCGATGACGATCTTCGCCGTCATCTGCGCGCTCATCTTCCCGGGCATCCACGTCGGACGCGCTTGGTACGCGTACTACATGCTGCCGATCCCGAACGAGATGAGCATCTGGCCGAACTTCAAGAGCCCGCTCATCTGGGACGTGTTCGCGGTCAGCACCTACTTCACGGTCTCGTCGCTCTTCTGGTTCGTCGGCCTCATCCCCGACTTCGCGACGCTCCGTGACCGCGCGCGCAACAAGACGCGCCGCCTCGTCTACGGCGCCCTCGCCCTCGGCTGGCGCGGGTCGAACCGCCACTGGCAGAACTACGAGCGCGCGTATCTGATCCTCGCCGCGCTCTCCACGCCGCTCGTCCTCTCCGTCCACAGCGTCGTCTCCTTCGACTTCGCCACGTCGCTCCTCCCCGGCTGGCACACGACGATCTTCCCGCCGTACTTCGTCGCGGGCGCCGTCTTCTCCGGGTTCGCGATGGTCATGACGCTCATGCTCATCACCCGCGCGGTGTACGGCATGCGCTCGCTGGTGCTGATGAAGCACCTCGAGCTGATGAACAAGATCATCCTCGTGACGGGATCCCTCGTTGGATACGCGTACGGGATGGAGTTCTTCATCGCGTGGTACGGCGGCAACGAGTACGAGCGCTATGTCTTCTTCAACAACCGCGCGACCGGCCCGTACGCCTGGGCGTACTGGATCATGATCTCCTGCAACGTCCTCAGCCCGCAGGTGTTCTGGTTCAAGCGGTTCCGCACGAGCATCCCGGTGATGTTCGTGGTGTCGATCCTCGTGAACATCGGCATGTGGTTCGAGCGCTTCGTCATCATCGTGACGAGCCTCCACCGCGACTTCCTCCCGTCGAGCTGGGGCTACTTCCGGCCGACGCTGGTCGACATCTTCACCTACGGCGGAACGCTCGGTCTGTTCTTCACCGCGTTCCTCCTGTTCATCCGCTGGATCCCGATGATCGCCATCGCCGAGGTCAAGGGCGTCATGCCCGAGGCCGACCCGCACTTCGGCCACGACGATCACGGCGGCCACGAAGAGTCCGGCAAGCACGCGCCCGCTGCGGCCACTGCGGAGGCGGAGTGAGTCATGGCTGAGACCGAGAAGAAGCCGCTCGACAGCGAAGAGGCGCCGGCGCTCCTCCTCGCCGAGTTCGACACCCCCGGCGAGTGCATGCACGCGGCCGAGAAGCTGCGTGACGCGGGCTACACCGTGTTCGACACCCACACGCCGTTCCCCGTCCACGGGATGGACGCGGCGATGGGGATGAAGGACAGCAAGCTCGGCGCCCTCGTGTTCCCCATCGGCCTCACCGGGACGACCCTGGCGTGGCTGATGATGTGGTGGATGAACGGCGTCGACTACCCGCTCATCATCGGCGGCAAGCCTCCGTACAGCCTGCCGTCGATGGTGCCGATCATGTTCGAGCTCACCGTGCTCCTCAGCGCGTTCGGCACGGTGTTCGGCATGTTCCACCTGAACCGCCTGCCGCGACACCACCACCCGATCTACAACTCGGAGCGGTTCGCGAGCTTCTCCAACGACAAGTTCTTCGTGTCCGTCGAGGCCACCGATCCGAAGTGGCACGTCGAGCGGACGCGCAAGCTCCTCGAAGACTGCCACCCGACCCACCTCGAGCTCGTCTACGACGACGACGAGGGCGGAGAGGACATCGGCGAGGAAGAGGCCCACGCATGAAGGCGCACGTTCTTCTTCCCTTGATGTTGGTTGCCGTCGGCGCGCTCGCGGGCTGCCGCGGGCAGACCTCGCGCGACACGCCGATCTTCGGCATCCGCAACATGTACGACCAGCCGAAGTACGAGATCCAGGAGGAGTCGGACTTCTTCCCGGACCACCGCACGATGCGGCCGCTCGTCGAAGGCGTCGTCGCGCACGACCAGGAGACCGACCCGGGCATCGCGCAGGGCCGGCTCGAGGACGAGTCGGGCTACGTGCTCGAGATCCCCAAGGAGGTCATCGCGCGGCACGGCGGCATGGAGGCGATGCTGAAGCGCGGCCAGGCCCGCTACAACATCTACTGCGCGCCCTGCCACGACGGCACCGGCAGCGGCGAGGGCATGGTGAAGCAGCGCGCGGTCGCCGGCGGCGCCGCGGCGTTCGCTCCGCCGACCTTCCACCAGGACCGCATCCGCCACATGCCGGACGGCCAGCTGTTCGCGACGATCACGAACGGCAAGAGCAACATGCCGCCGTACGCGATGCAGATCCCGGTCAGCGACCGCTGGGCGATCGTCGGCTACGTCCGCGCGCTCCAGGTCGCGCAGCCGAAGCTGGCCGCGGCCGCTCCGGCGATGCCGACCTCGCAGGGCCCGCTCGGCCCGGCGCCGGGCGGCACTGCGGCGGAGCACGCTGCGACGACGCCGTCCGCCGCGCCGTCGGCGAGCGCCGCGGCCCCCGCGAGCGCCGCGGCCCCTGCGAGCGCCGCGGCGTCCGCGGGCGCGTCGGCGCATCCGACCCCGTCCGCTGCACCTTCCGCCACGCCGGAGAAGAAGCCGTGAGCGCTGCCAAGGCGAAAGATACGAACAAGTCGTGGGACCTGACCGGCCCGTGGGCCGGCGCGTGGAAGATCTTCGCCGGCATCGGCGTGCTCGGCCTCGCCGGCGCCGGCCTCGGCTTCACGCAGGACGCGCGACGCTTCGCGTTCTCGTGGATGTTCGCCTTCGTCACCGTGCTCGCGGTGGCGCTCGGCGCGATCTTCTTCGTCCTCATCCAGCGCCTCACGTCGGCGGGATGGAGCGTCACCGTCCGGCGCACGGCGGAGTTCTTCGCGTACGGGATCCTCGCCATGATCCCGCTCTTTTTCCCGATCCTCCTCACGATGGGCCACCTCTTCCCGTGGCTCGGCGGAGACCACGGCGCCGCGAGCGGCGGCGAGCACCACTCGTCGCTCACGCTCGTCCCCGAGGCGCACGCGCAGACGGCTCCCCCGGCGGAGCACGCGGCGCCCGCCGCGGCGTCCGCTCACGCCGCCGAGCCCGCGGAGCATGCGGCGCCAGCCGGTCATGCGGCGGCGCCGGCGGAGCACGCCGCGCCTGCGCACGGCGCGACCGCGGACCACGGCGCCGGCCACGGCGCGGGCGGCGACCCGCACGCCCTCATCCACCACACGGTGATGGCGAAGAAGGCGGCGTACCTCAACCGCAACTTCTTCCTCCTCCGCGCGGCCGGCTACTTCGTCATCTGGGCGATCCTCGCCCTCCGCCTCTTCGGCTTCTCCGTCAAGCAGGACAAGTCGAAGGATCCGAACGAGACGCTCGCCGCGCAGCGCTTCGCGCCCGCCGGGACGTTCCTCTTCGGTCTCTCGCTCACGTTCGCCGCGTTCGACTGGGTCATGTCGCTCGAGCCGTCGTGGTTCTCGACCATCTTCGGCGTCGTGTACTTCTCGACCGGCGTCATCTCGAGCCTCGCGGTGATCATCCTCACGACGCTGGCGCTCCGCTCGTCGGGGCCGCTCGAGGGCGCGGTGACGGTCGAGCACTACCACGACCTCGGCAAGCTGCTCTTCGGGTTCCTCGTCTTCTGGGCCTACGTCAGCTTCAGCCAGTTCATGCTGATCTGGTACGCGGCGCTCCCGGAGGAGACGACGTTCTTCCACAACCGGTGGGACTTCGCGCCCTGGGACAAGATCTCGCTGGCGATCATCCTGTTCGGCTTCGTGCTGCCGTTCTTCTGGCTCATCTCGCGCTGGTTCAAGCGCAACCTGGGCCGCCTCCAGATCGGCGCGGCGATCGTCCTCGTGATGCACGTCGTCGACATCTACTGGTACGTCATGCCGAACTACGCGCTCGGCAAGGACGGCTTCTCGTTCCACTGGATGGACATCGCCTGCCTGCTCGCCGTCGCGGGCATCTACGGCGCGTTCGTCTTCCACCGCATGACGCAGTATCCGCTCATCCCCGTCGGCGATCCTCGGCTCGAGCGGTCGCTGCACTTCCAGAACGCCTAGGACGTCATGGCGATCGACAACACACCCCCGCGGCTCAAGCTGATCGTCACGATCGCGGTGATCACCATCATCACCCTGATCGGGATCGACTTCGTCCTGAAGAGCTACTACGGCTACATGACCGAAGACGCGCAGCGCCGGAAGCTCGCGCCGACGACCGCCCTCGACGAGCACCGCAAGGCGGAGGCCGCGGCGCTCAAGGGCGGCGCCGAGCCGCTCGATCAGGCGATGGCGCAGCTCGCGAAGGGCTCGCGCAGCGAGCTCATCGCCCCGAAGCAGTCGGACGATCTCGGCCCGATGACCGGCTGGAGCAAGCTCCCGAAGCCGGCGCCGACGCCCGAGGCGCACGGCGGCGGCGCGGCGCTTCCGCCGCCGGGTCACGAAGGCACGACGGCCGGCGACGCGGGCGTCCAGGCGGCGGCGGGCGATGCCGGAGCCCCGGTCGCGACGACCGACGGCGGCGCGCCGAAGCCCGGCGCAGCGAAGGACGCGGGCGCACCGGCACCGAAGGGAGCGCCGCAGAAGTGATCCGTCGCATCGCCCTGCTGCTCGCGATCGTCTTCGGGATGCTCGGCATCTCGATGGACGCGCGCGCGCAGATCGCGGCGATGCCGAAGGAGATGGAGAACGTCGGCGTCGACGAGCACCTCGACGGCCCGCTGCCCCTCGACACCGAGTTCCGCGACCACACCGGCAAGCCGGTGAAGCTCGGCGACCTGTTCGACGGCAAGCGGCCGGTCGTGCTGACGTTCGCGTACCACACGTGCCCGGTCGTCTGCTCGATGATCGCGAACAACCTCGCGCGCACGATGCGCGACGTCGGCTGGACGCTCGGCGACCAGTTCACCGCGATCACCATCAGCATCGACCCGAACGAGACGCTCGAGAACACCGCGAAGAAGCGCGCGTCGGTCCTCGCGGAGTACGGCCGCTCCGGTCCTCAGGTGGCCGGCGGGTGGAGCTTCCTCGTCGGCGACGAGGCGTCGATCAAGCGCGTCGCCGACGCAGCCGGCTTCAAGTTCCAGTACGACCCCGAGCAGAAGCAGTGGGCGCATGCCTCGCTGGTGATGGTCGTCAAGCCGAGCGGCCGCATGGCCCGCTACCTGTACGGCTTCGAGGCGTCGCCGCCGGACCTCAAGCTCGCGCTGTTCGAGGCGTCCGAGGGCCGCAGCATCAGCACGATCGAGCAGATCATCCTCTACTGCTACCACTACGATCCGAAGGGCGGCCGCTACGTCCTCGTCGCGCGGCGCGTGATGCAGGTGGGCGGCAGTGCCGTCGCGCTCGTGCTCCTCGGCGTGCTCGGCACGTTCTGGGTCCGCGAGCTGCGCAAGAAGAAGGGCGGCGGATCCGCGCCCGAAGAGAAAACCCCTACGCGCGCTGCAAACGGCGCGTCCGCGTGACTGTCTAGGAGGCCGAAGTGATTCAGCCGAATGCGCCTGTGTCCGAGAACTTCCAGCTTCCGCCCGCCATGGCGGACTCCGCGCCGCCCGTCGACACGGCGTACAACTTCATCTTCTGGTTCTCGGCGGTGTTCCTCGTCGCCGTCACGGCCGCGATGCTGTACTTCGTCGTGAAGTACAAGCGCGTGAAGGGCGTGAAGAGCGAGCCGACGGGCCACTTCAACAAGCTCGAGATCTTCTGGACCGTCACTCCGACGATCTTCATCGTCGGCCTCTTCCACGTCGGGTTCACGGGGTACATCAAGAACGCGACGGCGTCCGAGGGGGCGACCGAGATCCGCGTTCGCGGCAAGAAGTGGAGCTGGGAGTTCGAGTACCCGACCGGCGATCGCGTCGCGGGCGTCCTCCACCTCGAGGTGAACAAGCCGTACAAGATGATCATCTCGTCCGAGGACGTGCTGCACTCCTTCTTCATCCCGGAGTTCCGGCTGAAGCGAGACGCGGTCCCGGGCCAGTACAGCTTCATCTCGTTCACGCCGACGGTCACCGGCGAGGCGCACGTCTTCTGCGCCGAGTACTGCGGCACGAGCCACTCGGGCATGCTCGCGCAGGTCATCGTCGAGAGCCACGAGGAGCACAAGAAGTTCATCGACTCGATGGGCAAGATGCCGGAGACGTGCGGCACGCCGCCGGTCCCCTGCAGCCCGGAGAAGTGGGGCGAGACGCTCTTCGTCTCGAACGGCTGCACGAGCTGCCACGGCATGGGCGGCTCCGGTCAGATCGGCGGGGCCAAGTCCCCCGGACCGAAGCTTGCGGGATTGTTCATGAAGCCCGGTGGTGAGATGCTCATGACCGGCCAGGCGGTCACGCCGGACGAGAACTACCTCCGCGAGTCGATCCTCCGGCCGAACGCGAAGATCGTGCAGGGATACAACACGGTGGTGATGCCGCCGTTCGTGTTCAAGGATCCGCAGCTCGACGCGCTCATCGCCTACATCAAGAGCCTCAAGTAACCCCCGCAGTACGCAAGGGAACACGAGAAAATGGCTGCCATCACCACGTCGCCCGGCGCCTCTCACGAAGCGGCCGATCCGAACGTCAGCTACATCGATGCGAAGAAGGGGCTGATGAGCTGGCTCATCACGCTCGATCACAAGCGGATCGGCGTGATGTACCTGATCAGCGTCGTCATCGCGTTCGCGCTGGGCGGCATCTTCGCCCTCCTGGTGCGCGCCGAGCTCTGGTCGCGCGGCGAGACGCTGATGAGCGCGGACACCTACAACAGGATGTTCTCGCTCCACGGCGTCGTGATGGTGTTCCTCTTCATCATCCCGTCGATCCCCGCGGCGCTCGGCAACATCATGCTGCCGATCCAGCTCGGGACGAAGGACGTCGCGTTCCCGCGCCTGAACCTGCTGTCGCTCTACATCTACTGGTTCGGCGCCTGCTTCGGCCTCTACTCGATGGTCAACGGCGGCGTCGACACCGGCTGGACGTTCTACACGCCGTACAGCACGAGCGACCCGGCCCACGGCGGCGTCGGCACCGCGTCGTCGGTCATCCCGATGACGCTCGCCGCGTTCATCATGGGGTTCTCGTCGATCCTCACCGGCGTCAACTTCATCGCGACGGTCCACAAGATGCGCGCGCCTGGCCTCACGTGGCGCCGGCTGACGCTGTTCTCGTGGGCGCTCTACGCGACCTCGATCATCCAGGTGCTCGCGACGCCCGTGCTCGCGATCACGCTCCTCCTCCTCACGATGGAGCGCTTCCTCGGCCTCGGCATCTTCGATCCGAAGCTCGGCGGCGACCCGGTGCTCTACCAGCACTTCTTCTGGTTCTACTCGCACCCGGCCGTCTACATCATGATCGTCCCGGGCATGGGCGTCGTGTCCGAGATCCTCGCGACGTTCTCGCGTCGTGAGCCGGTCGGCTACATGGCGATCGCGATGAGCTCGCTCGGCCTCGCGCTCCTCGGCTTCCTCGTCTGGGGCCACCACCTCTTCGTCGCCGGCATGAGCGAGTACGCGACGATGGTGTTCAGCGCGCTGACCTTCCTCGTCGCCATCCCGTCGGGCGTGAAGGTCTTCAACTGGGTCGCGACCCTCTACAAGGGATCGATCTCGCTCCAGAGCCCGATGCTCTGGGCGCTCGCCTTCCTCTTCCAGTTCACCATCGGCGGGCTCACCGGCCTCTTCCTCGGCATGCTCGCCACCGACGTGCACCTCCACGACACGTACTTCGTCGTGGCGCACTTCCACTACGTCATGGTCGGCGGCACCGTCTTCGGGTTCTTCGGCGGCCTCCACTACTGGTGGCCGAAGATCACGGGCAAGCTCTACGACGAGGGCTGGGCGCGCGTCGGCTGGTTCTTCATCTTCATCGGCTTCAACCTCACGTTCATCCCGCAGTTCATCATGGGCTCGCGCGGGATGCCGCGCCGCTACTACGACTTTCTCCCGATGTACGAGCCCTTCCACAAGGCCTCGACGGTCGGGTCGTGGCTCATCGGCGTCGGCTTCATCGTGATGGTGGTCATGTTCCTGCGCTCGCTGCTCGGCGGAAAGCCGGCGCCGCGCAACCCGTGGGGCTCGGCCGCGCTCGAGTGGATGACCCCCACGCCGCCTCCGACGTACAACTTCGTCGAGGGCAAGGAGCCCGTCATGACGCGCGGGCAGTACGACTACCACCTCGCGACGGACGACGAGCTCTACGAGGGCTACGACGACCCGATGTTCCCGGGCCTCCGCACGGCAGGCGCGACCGCGTCGGCCAAGGCTGCGAAGTCCGAGTCGAAGACCGAGTCGAAGAAGGACGAAGGAGACAACGAATGAGCGCCACCGAGGCGACGGCGACCGGCGAGCACGGTCACGACGACGCGCACGGTCATCACGGGCCGAAGTGGCTCGCGCACCACTTCGACACGCCTGCGCAGCAGTTCGACACGGCGAAGATCGGCATGTGGGCGTTCCTCGTCCAGGAGCTGCTCTTCTTCAGCGGTCTCTTCGTGGCGTACGGCGTGTACCGCAGCTGGTACCCGGAGATGTTCAAGGCCGCGAGCCACCAGCTCGACAAGATCATGGGGGCGACGAACACGATCGTCCTCCTGTTCTCGTCGTTCACCGCGGCGATGGCGGTCCGCTCCTCGCAGCTCGGCAAGCGGAAGGCGACGGGGAACTACCTCCTCGTCACCATCGGCTGCGCGTGCGTGTTCCTCGTGATCAAGTACTTCGAGTACCAGCACAAGTTCCACGCGGGGCTCCTGCCGGGGCGGTTCTTCCACCCGCACGCGGCGCACCTCGTGGCGAACAGCCCGCCGCTCCCGCCGAACACCGGATCGTTCTTCTCCATCTATTTCATGATGACGGGCGTGCACGGCGTGCACGTCCTCGTCGGCATCGGCGTGCTCATCTGGATCTTCCTCCGCAACCAGCGGGGGGACTTCTCGAAGGAGTACTTCACGCCGGTCGACATCGCGGCGCTCTACTGGCACCTCGTCGACCTGGTGTGGATCTACCTCTTCCCGCTGCTCTACCTGATCTGAGGACCGACCATGGCGCATCCCGGCCCCACGCACGGACACGGACATGACGACGGCGCGGTCCACGCGCACGTCTCCTCGTCCTTCTTCTACATGGCGGTGTTCGCCGCGCTGATCTGCCTGACCGTGGCGACCGTCGGGCAGTCCTACGTCGACCTCGGCAAGCTGAACCTCGCCGTCGTCATCCTCATCGCATCGCTGAAGGCGTCGCTGGTCGTGAGCTTCTTCATGCACCTGCGATGGGACAACAAGTTCAACGCGCTGATGTTCATCAGCGCCGTGTTCTTCATCGGCGTCTTCTTCGCCTACACGTTCAACGACACCGAGCACCGCGGCGAGCTCGATGCGGACCAGAACGTCAAGGTGCTGCCGAAGACGGGCAAGGAGGCGCCGGGCGGATTCGAGCCGTCGTCGGCCGCCGCTCACGATGAGCACGGCGGTGCCGCGCCGGCGAGCCCGGGCGCGGGCGAGCATCACTGAGGGCGGGCGTCGCGTGGAGCGCGTCGCCGACTATCCAAGGCGCCCGCGGGTCGAGCACGTCGCCCGGCATGTGCGGGTCGTGCTCGGCGGCGTGGTCGTCGCCGAGTCGCGACGGCCGGCGCGCGTGCTCGAGGCGTTTCACCCGCCCGTCTACTACTTTCCGCCCGACGACGTTCGCATGCAGCATCTCGCGCGCAGCTCGAGCTCGAGCGCGTGCGAGTGGAAAGGCATCGCGTCGTACTTCGACGTCTCTGCCGGCGGAAAGACCGCGCGCAATGCGGCGTGGACGTACCGGGATCCGACGCCGGCGTTTGCGTCGATCCGCGGCTGGGTCGCCTTCTATCCGTCGCCGATGGATGAGTGCACGGTGGACGGCGAGGTCGCGAGGGCGCAGCCGGGCGGCTTCTACGGCGGCTGGATCACGAGCGACCTCGAGGGACCGTTCAAGGGCGCGCCGGACACGATGGACTGGTGACGCACGACGTGCGCCCGTCGTCCAAGGTTGTTCAGGTTGACGGTCTCGTCGCGGGAACCAAACCTGACGCCCGATGACGACGTTGGTGACCGGTGCGACCGGCATGCTCGGCCGCAAGCTCGTGCACGAGCTCGGCGGCGGTGCGGGCGTGGTCGCGCTCAGCCGCGACGCGACCCGCGCGGCCCGCGCTCTCTCGGGCGCGCGGATCGTGGAATGGGATGCGACGAGCGTGATCGAGCCGGGCACCTTCGACGACGTCGACGTCGTGTTCCATCTCGCGGGCGAGCCGGTCGCCGAGGGCCGCTGGACCGAGGAGAAGAAGCGACGCCTCGTCGAGAGCCGGACCGTGACCACGCGCGTGCTCGTCGACTCGATGCGCCCGCTCTCCCGGCGCCCGCGCGTCCTCGTCAGCGCATCGGCGGTCGGGATCTACGGCTCGCGCGGCGACGAGATCCTCACGGAGGAGAGCGCGCCGGGGACGGGCTTTCTCGCCGACATCTGCCGCGCATGGGAGGACGAGGCCGCAGCCGCCGCCGACCTCGGCATCCGCGTGGTGAGCGTGCGCATCGGGATCGTGCTCGCGCGCGAGGGCGGGGCGCTCGCCCGGATGCTCCCGCTCTTCAAGGCCGGCATCGCCGGGCCGCTCGCCTCGGGCAAGCAGTGGATGCCCTGGCTTCACGTCGACGACGTGATCGGGCTCCTCCGGCACGCCGCGGCCGTCGAGTCCGTCCGCGGGCCGATGAACGCGTGCGCGCCCGAGCCGGTGACGAACCGCGAGTTCACCCGGACGCTCGGCTCGGTGCTCGTGCGGCCGACGCTCCTGCCGGTCCCACGTCTCGCGCTCCGCCTCGCCTTCGGAGAGACGGCGGACGTGGTGCTCGCGTCGCAGCGCGCCGTGCCGAAGCGCGCGCTCGAGACCGGCTATGCGTTCCGGCATCCGGACCTCCGCGAGGCGCTCGAGGATCTCTGCGGCAAGGCCGCCGGTCGGGCGCCGCGGACGGCTCACGCGTGAGCGGCTCACGCGGCGCCGAAGCGCTCTCGGCTATCGCCGCTTGAGGATGCGCTGCTCGGCGAGCGTCTTGCCGAGCAGCGCGAGGAACGACGAGTTCGTCACGAGGTAGCGCTTCCAGAGCTTCTTCGGCTCCATCGCGAGGCGCCACGCCCACTCGAGCCCGGCCTCCTGCATGATGCGCGGCGCGCGCGGGACGAAGCCCGCCATGACGTCGAAGGCGCCGCCGACACCGAGCATCACCGGCGTGTCGAGCTCGGCGCGCTGCTCCTCGCACCAGATCTCCTTGAACGGCGCCGGCATGCCCACGAGGAGCATGTCGGCCTTCGCCTCGCGGATCTGGCGCGTCACCTCGGGCCAGTCGGGCTGCTTGAAGTAGCCGTTCCGGCTGCCCGCGATCTTCACGTTCGGGTACTTCGCGCGGATCACGCGCTCGAGGACCTCGAGCCGCTGCTGCGTCGTACCGAGGAGGAAGATCGAGAGGCCGCGGCTGTTGCCCGTCTCGAGCAGCCGCTTCATCAGATCGACGCCCGAGACCTTCTCCGGCACGGGCGAGTCGAGCCAACGCGCCGTCCAGACGAGCGGCTTGCCGTCGACGACCACCAGGTCGGCGTTCTCGATCGCGCGCGCGAGCTTCGCGTCTTCGCGCGCCATCATGAGGATCGCCACGTTCACCGTGATGATGTGGTGGCTCTTGCGCTCCGGGGCGCGGATCCAGTCGTAGACGAGCTCGATCGTGTCGGCCTCGGTGATGGCGTCGAAGGGGCAGCCCATGATCTCGATGCGCGGAGCCGCCTTCTTCGCTCCGGCTTCCGTGACCGCGCTCACGGGCGCGTCGAGCTCCTTGTCCATGTCGCGACTCTCGCCCGTGTTCATCAGACGCCCCCCTTCGCGCTCTTCAGGATCGAGATGATCCGCTCGTTCGCCTTTCCGTCGCCATACGGGTTGTGCGCGCGGCTCATCGAGCGGTAGTGGGCCTCGTCGTCGAGCAGCCGCAGCGACTCCTTCACGATGCGCTCGCGGTCCGTGCCGATCAGCTTCGCGGTGCCGGCCTCGACGGCCTCCGGGCGCTCGGTGTCGTTGCGCGTGACGAGACACGGCTTGCCGAGCGAAGGCGCCTCCTCCTGCACGCCGCCGGAGTCGGTGATGATGAACGTGGAGCGCTTCATCAGGTAGACGAACGGCAGGTACTCGACCGGGTCGATGAGGTGGATGCGCCCGCGGAGCTCCTCGGGCGCGGCCGCGAGGATCGCCTTCACCGGGGCCTGCACGTTCGGGTTCAGGTGGACCGGGTAGAGGATCTCGACGTCGGGCTTCGCGCGGACGATGTCGACGAAGGCGTTGCACATGTCCTCGAACGGCTTGCCGAAGCTCTCGCGGCGGTGGCCCGTGATGAGGATCATCCGGCGCTTCCGATCGAGGAACGAGAAGCGCTCGTCGAGCTTGCCGCGCATCGCGTGATCGTCGTCGAGCCTCGAAGACACCCACAGGAGCGAGTCGACCACGGTGTTGCCGGTCACGTGGACGCGGTCCTCGGGGACGCCTTCGCGGAGGAGGGCGTCGCGGGCGCGCGGCGTCGGCGGGAGGTGCAGGTCGGCGAGCCGCCCCACGAGCATGCGGTTCATCTCCTCCGGCCAGGGCGAGTACTTGAAGCCGGTGCGGAGGCCGGCCTCGACGTGGCCGACGTTCACCTTCTCGTAGAACGCGGCGAGGGCGGCGACGAACGCCGTCGTCGTGTCGCCCTGGACGAGGACCCAGTCCGGCCGCCACTCGCGGAGCACGCCCGTCATGCCGGTGACGATCCGGGCGGTGATGTCCGCGAGGCCTTGGTTCGCTTGCATGAGGTTCAGGTCGAACCGCGGCTTCACCTCGAAGATGTCGAGCACCTGATCGAGCATCGAGCGATGCTGCGCGGTGACGCACACCTCCGCATCGAAGTCTCCGTGGCTGCGCAACGCCTTCGAGAGGAGCGCCATCTTGATGGCCTCCGGGCGCGTGCCGAAGACGACGAGGACCCTGCGTTTGGCCGAAGACATCAGTGCTCGGAATGGTACTACGTTGGCCGCGGCCCATGCGTGTCATCCACCTCACGACCGAGTTTCCCTGGCCGGCCACGAGCGGGGGTCCGGTACGGACGCTCTCCCAGCTCCGCATCCTCGCCTCGCTCCCCGAGGTCGACTCGGTCACCCTCCTCAGCGTCGCAGAGAAGCCCGTTCCCGAGGCCGATTGCCGCGCGCTCGCGGCGGCCGTGCCCAAGCTCCGCGTCGTCCCGCCGATCTTCCACCCGATCCATCTGTTCGAGTTCAAGCGTTACGTGCCGCGCGTGGTCCTGCTCCGCGCGCTCCAAGGCGTGCCATACCTGGCAGGTAAGTGGGACTCACGCCCGCTGCGACGCACCTTGCGGCGCGAGCTCATCGATTCGCCGGTCGACGTGGTCTACATCGATCACCTCGGGATGGCCCGCTACCTCCCGGAGGTGAAGGCGGAGCGGCCGCACGCGCGCACCGTCCTCGACCAGCACAACGTCGAGAGCGACTTCTTCAAGCAGTACGCCGAGAGCAAGAAGGGCCCGAAGAAGCTCGTGGCGCGCGCCGAGTGGGCCTCTGCCCGTGCGTTCGAGAAGCGCGCGATGCAGACCGTCGATGCGGTGGTCGCGATCTCGAAGGAGGACGCGCAGATCTTCGACGCGCTCGCGAACGTGAAGGCGCACGTCGTGCCGGTGGTGATGACGTTCGAGCGCAGGACGCGGCCGCACCCGGGCAAGAACCACTTCTGCTACGTCGGCAGCCTGAGCTGGCGCCCGAACGTCGCGGGGCTCGACTGGTTCTGCAAGGAGGTCTGGCCGAAGGTGCGCGCACGCGTCCCCGACGCGACGTTCGAGATCGCCGGCGTGGGGCTGAAGAAGGACGGCGCGGGCAAGCCGATCGTGCCCGACGGCTGGAAGGTGCCCGGCGTCATGACCGTCGGCTTCCTCGAGGACCTCGAGCCCCTCTACGCGCGCTCGCTCGGGATGCTCGCGCCGATCGCGGGGGGCTCGGGCGTCCGGATGAAGCTCCTCGAGGGCTTCCGCGCCGGCATGCCGGTCGTCACCACGCCCGACGGCGCCTTCGGGCTCCCGCTCGAGGACGGCAAGGAGGCGCTGATCGCGAAGGACCCCGCGGGCTTCGCCGAGCGCGTGGAGCGCGTGGTGCGCGACGCGCCCCTCCGCGACCGCCTCCGCGAGGAGGGCTACGCCTACCTCGATCGCCATCACTCGCTCGCCGTCGCGCAGGCGGTGATGCGGGGCGTGCTCGGCATCCTGCCCTGAGAGCAGCCGCGCCTCGCGGTGGGGCACGCGATCGGGTATAGACGCGCCGTCATGCTGCGCGCCGTGCTCGGGTTCGTCTTCGCCCTCACGCTGCTGCTCGGTGTCGCCCGCGAGGCGCGCGCCGCCGAGGCGACGAGAGAGGGCGCGAAGACGGTCGATCTCTACACCATCGGCCCCGGCGACTACTTCTACGCGCGCTACGGCCACTCCGTCCTCTGCGCGCGGGACGCCGGCGCCGATCCCGCGGAGCTGAACGCGCGCTGCTACGACTACGGCGTCCCCGACAGCGAGGACTTCTGGCACATCGGCTGGTCGGCGGTCCGCGCGAGGCCCACGTTCGTCCCGGTGATCGTCGACGAGCGCCTGGTCCTCGACGTCTTCCGCGGGCAGGGCCGCTCGATCGATCGCCAGCACCTGCCGCTCTCACCGGAGGAGGCCGCCCGCCTCGTCGACCGCATGGAGCGTGAGGTCCGCGAGCGCTGGGCGTACGCGTACCATCCGTACTGGAACAACTGCACCACGACGCTCCGCGATCGCATCGACGACGCGACCGGCGGCAAGCTCCGGCCGGGCCGTCCCACGCCCGCGACCGCGCGCTTCCGCGAGATCATGGAGGAGGGGCTGAGCGGACGCCTCGGCGAGCTCACGCTGCTCGCGATCACGCTCGGCCCCGAGAACGACCGGATCCCGAACGGCTGGGAGGTGATGTTCACGCCGATCGGCCTGCAGGGAGGGATCCAGGAGCGCCTCGGCGCGGCGATCGAGAAGATCGACGAGCGCAAGGCGGTCATCCTGCCGACGAGCCGCGCCATCGGACGCATCGCGCTCTTCTTCCTCGCCTTCGCGCTCTTCGTCACCGTGCGCCTCCTGGCGCGACGCGGGAAGATCCGCCGTGCGCTCTTCGTCCTCGCGTTCGTCCTCGGCGGGCTCGGCTGCTTCACGTCGTTCGTCGCCTCGGTCGTCGTTTGGTCCGAGATCTCGCACAACTGGGCGCTCGCGCTGCTCGTGCCGACGGATCTCGCGCTGCCCTGGCTGCCGCGTCGCTGGCTCGTCGGCTATGCGCGTGCGCGCATCGCGATCGCGATCGTGCTCGGGGTGCTCGAGCTCGCCTCCGTGATCTCGCAGCCGCTGCTGCCGCTCGTCGCGCTCGTCGTGCTGCCGCTCGCGGGCATGCTCGGAGCGCTGCGCGACTCCGAGCGCAAGACCGAGCAAGCCGTCAGGCGCGCCGCGGCTGCCGCGTGAGGATTGCTCACTCGCGTCCCCCACACACGAGCTGAGAAGCATGGCAACTGTCGGCGATACGGTGCAGACGAGCACGAGCACGCGATGCAGCGGTGCGAACGGACTCGACCTCACACCGGGACCCTAGTACGGCGTCGGCGGCGCGGTCGTCGGCCCAGGAGCGATCGAGGAGGAGGCCGAGCGTCACGATCCCGTCGCGCGGAGCCACTGGAGCAGCGCCGCGCGCATCGCTTGATGGAGGTTGAGGTGCTTTGCTCGTGCTTTGGCCTCGACCTCTTTCCAGATCCCCTCGGGAAGGCGGATGGAACGCACGATCGTCTTGCGGCTCTTTCCCTTTCCTGGGTGCCCTCGTCGCAAGAGCACGGCATCCGCAGGTAGCTGAGGCATCTCCCAGAGCGCGAGGAGCGACGGCCCGCGACGCTCTCCGGCACCCGCGAAGGCGTTGCGTCGCACGGGGCCGAACCGTTCGAAGTCGACCTCTGCGTCGAGCGGGTCAGTCGTTTTCGTAGTGCGCTTTTTCATTCTTCGTCGCCTTTCGGGCACTGATGATGCGGATGAAGTCGACGGCGACCTCGGCATGGACGACGTAGAGCAGCCGGCGACGACGTGAGTAACCGATGAGGATGAATCGGTCCGGATGCAGCGCATCCGGGTAGTACGCGCCGAGCTCGTCGTCGAATGCGGACTTCGCTTCCTCGAACGAAACGCCATGCTTTCTCACGTTCGCTGCGGCTTTCCGAGGATCCCACTCGAAGCGCATGGTGCAACTATTGTAATACAATAAATCAGCGCCATGGTCGCTCCGAGGGCACGGCGCGTGCCCAGAGGGCGGGGCCGAAATCGTTGGTCTTTTCCGGCGTGACCCCATGGCCGGGCCACTTTCGCGGTGGCCTGTGCCGCCGCCCTGTAAGGCCGACCGCACGTCGCCGTTTCATGGGCATGCGCAACGTCGGCATCGGGCTGGGCCTCCTCGTTTCGTTCATCGTCGGCTGCGGAGGCGCGAGCGCGCCGAAGGCCGCGTCGTCTCCCTCTTCTTCTTCTCCTTCGTCCGCGATGGCCGACGAGTCCGGCGGCGCCCCCGCGCAGCCCGGGTATGCCTCGCCTGCGATGGAGGAGGCCGCCGCGACCGGGGCCGCGACGCCTTCGCCTGCGCCGCCGCCCCCCTCGTCGCCGGCGGCGACGTCCGCGGGCGCCTCGAAGAAGAGCGCGGACATGGACGTGGCGCGCTCGGCCGAGGCGAAGCCCGCCGCGCCCATCGCGCGCGAGCCGGAGCGGGTCGCGCCGCTCCCGCAGGCCGGTCAGCTCACCGCGGGCGTCTGGGACGACAACCGGAACTTCGATTTCTGGAAGCCCTACCAGACGAAGATGATGCGGTCGTCGCAGGACAACGCGCTCTTCGGCGATCAGGAGCTCCTCGCCGCGCGCGACGCCGCGAACGCGCAGCAGACGCCGCACACCGATCTCGACGTGCAGCTCCTGCTCGACACCACCGGCAGCATGGGGGACGAGCTCGAGTACCTGCAGAGCGAGTTCGACGCCATCGCGGCGCAGCTCAAGACGCGCTTCCCGAACGTCACGCCGCGCTGGAGCCTGGTCGTCTACCGCGATCACGGCGACGAGTACGTGACGCGCACGTTCGACTTCACGAGCGACACGAAGCGCTTCCGCGCCGATCTGCGCGCGCAGTCGGCGGCGGGCGGCGGCGACACGCCCGAGGCCGTCGTCGAGGGCATGAAGGCGGGCCTCGCGCAGTCGTGGCGCCCGGCGCCGAACGTCGCGAAGATCTCGTTCTGGGTGGCCGACGCTCCGGCGCATCCCGGCGAGGGGAGGGCGCTCGCCGCGGCGGTGCGCGCGGCGAAGCAGAAGGGCGTGCACGTCTATCCGATCGCGTCGAGCGACACCGACGATACCGCCGAGTACCAGATGCGCAGCGCCGCGCAGATGACCGGCGGCCGCTACGTGTTCCTCACCAACGACTCGGGCATCGGCAACTCGCACGCCGAGCCGCACATCCCTTGCTACAACGTCACGCGCCTCGATGACGCGATCGTGCGCATGATCTCGGTCGAGCTCTCTGGACGCTACGTCGAGGCCGAGCCGAACAAGGTCGTGCGTTCGGTCGGCCGCCCGAACAAGGAAGGGAAGTGCCAGCTCTCGAGCGGCATGCTCGTCGCGAGCTTCTGATCACGCGGCGGCGCGCGCGCCGGCGAAGGCCTCGCGCAGCGACGCGACCGCCGCCTCGAGGACGCGCGCTGCCTCGTCGATGCGCGCATCGTTCGACTCGCGGCCCGGCCACTCGAGGAGCAGCCGCCCCCGGCGATAGCTGAACGTGATCTCCTGGCCCTGCGAGAACGCGAGGATCCGTCGCGACAGCTCAGGGGTCAGCACGCCGTGCGCCACGCGGATCGACGTGATCGCGATTCGCCCTTCGCGCGTGCGCGCTCCGACGACGCCGAGCACCTTCGCGTCGGGCCATGCGTAGAGCCTGGTCCACACGCGGGCCTCGCGGCCGCGGCACTCGAGGCGATACCGCACGCCGTCGTCCGTCCAGGCGATCGCGGGAGACGTGCGGTTCGGCCACTCGCCCTCCGCCTCCTCGTACGTGCGGTCGCGACGCTCGGCGAGGGCGCGCCAGTCGTTCTCGAGCGAGGTGCGCTCGTGATGCGTGAGCATCCAGAACGCGACGAAGCCGGCGATCACCAGCGGCGTCAGGAGCAGGAAGCCGATCGCGGCGAGGAGGTCGTAGCCCATCAGGTCCCTCCTGCGCGCTTGCTCTCGAGCTCCTCCCAGCGTGCAGTGAGCTTCGCGACCGCGCCCTTGGCCTCGTCGAGCCGCGCCTGGATCGCCGCGGCGCGCGAGCCGTCGCCGCTCGTGTAGAGCGTCGGATCGCCCAGCTCCGCCTCGATCGCTGCGGCCGCGCGCTCCGCCTCGTCGATCTTGTCCATGATGCCGTCGAGCTCGCGCTGCTCGTTCTTCGACAGGCCCGCGGGCTTCGTGCGCTCGGCCTTCGGCTTTGGAGCCGGCGTCTTCGCCGACTCGGCCTCGGCCTTGCGCGCGTCTTCTTCCCGCGCGCGCGCGGCGGCGTAGGCCTGGTACGAGCCGGCGTAGCGCGTGACGCGGCCGTCGCCCTCGAAGTACAGCATCCCGTTGGTGACGCGATCGAGGAAGTAGCGGTCGTGCGTCACCACGAGCACCGAGCCCTCGTACGTCGAGAGGAAGTCCTCGAGCGCGCTCAGCGTGTCGACGTCGAGATCGTTCGTCGGCTCGTCGAGCAGGAGGAGGTTCGCCGCCGATGCGAGGAGCATCGCGAGCGCGACGCGCGCGCGCTCGCCTCCGGAGAGCGCCGCCACCTTCTTCTTCTGCGCGCTGCCCTCGAACGCGAACCGCTCGAGGTAGGTGCGGGGATCCACGCGCTCCTTGTCCACCGTCGGCACCGCGCGCGAGACGCACTCGAGGATGCTGAGCTCGCCGTCGAGCAACGCACGTTGCTGATCGAGGTAGCCCACGCGGACGCGACGGCCGAGGGTGATCGCGCCTTCGGCCGGCGTGACCTCGCCGAGGATCGCGCGCAGCAGCGTGGTCTTGCCCGCGCCGTTCGGGCCCAGGATGCCGAGCCGATCGCCGCTGGTCATCGCCAGGTCGAGGCCCCGCACGAGGACGCGGTCGCCGCCCGGCACGCGCAGCGTGAGGCCGCGGACGTCGAGGATGCTCCGCCCCGCCTCGGCCACGTCGGCCGTGAGCACGATCGCGCCGTCCTCGCGCTGCACCTGCACGTCGCGTGCGGCCTCTGCCCGCCCGATGCGCGCCTTCTGCTTGCCGGTGCGTGCCTTCGGCTGGCGTGCGAGCCACTCGAGCTCCTTGCGGAGGAAGTTCTGCCGGTTCTTCTCGGTGCGCTCGGCGAGCGCGAGGCGCTCCGCCTTGGCTGCGAGGTACTCGGCGTAGCCGCCGTCGTACGCGAACACGGAGCCGCGATCGACCTCGAGCGTGCGATCCGCGACGCGGTCGAGCAGCCAGCGATCGTGGGTGACGAGCAGGACCGCGCCGCGGAACTCCTCCGCGAGGTGACGCTCGAGCCAGTCGATGGAGTCGGCGTCGAGGTGGTTCGTCGGCTCGTCGAGGATCATGACGTCGGGCGCGCCGACGAGGACCTGGGCGAGCGCGACCCGGCGCCTCTGGCCGCCGCTCAGCGACCCGGCCGGACGGTCGATGACGTCGAGGACGCCCAGCTTGCCGAGCACGCGCTCGACCTCGTGCGAGCGATCCCATCCGCCGAGGCGCTCGATCTCGGCGGCCACGTCGTGCTGCTCGGCGACGAGCGCGTCGACGTCGCCGTCGCCCGCGGCGATCCGCTTCGAGAGCTCCTCGTGGCGCTTGCGCGCGGTGAACGATGCGGCGAGCCCCTCCTCGACGATCTCGCGCACGCTACGGTCGGGCTCGAGCAGCGGCTCCTGCGCCAGATAGGCGACGCGCGCGCCGCGACGGACCGCGATCGAGCCGCCGTCGGCGGGCTCGGCCCCGGCGAGGATCTTGGCGAGGGTGCTCTTGCCCGCGCCGTTGCGGCCGACGACGCCGACGCGCTCGCCGTCCTCGATGGTGACGGACACATGGTCGAGCAGGACGCGCTCGCCGTACGCTTTGGAGACATCGAGAGCCGCGAGGACGGACATCGGACCGCGCAGCCTAGCGCGAAACTCACCTCGTCACTTCGCGCAGTCGGGGACCGCGTCGAGATAGGGCTCTGCCGCGCAGCTCGCGAACGCGGCCGCGCATGCCGCCGCGTCCGCGCCGGCGTCGAGCGCGGCGCCCGTGCACTTCGTGCGGATGGAGTCGACGATGGAATCGCGGAGCTCCCAGGCCGCGATGAAGATGTCGCTCACGCTCTTCGGGCCGGCTGCGGGGTCGTACGCGGTCGAGCGGGTCGTGCATCCGGCGACGTCGCCGGGCTCGCATGTCTTGCAGTACGCGTCGACGAGCGCGCTCTGGGCGCTCGTGGGCGTCTCGGTGCCGTAGCTCCGGTACTCGCAGTCGCGCCGCGCGTTCGCGTCGCACGCGAGGTCGGGCCCGAGGCACTTCTCCTCCGCGCGCCGGAAGGCCTCGCTGTTCACCGCCTGGTCGTTGGCCGCGCACCACGCGTCGAACCCGCTCGCTCCGCAGTTGAGCTCGCCCTCGCCTCCGCAGCGCTCGACGTAGGCGCGCGTCTTCTCGCAGAGAGAGCCCGCGCCGCCGTCGCCGGTCCCGCCGCCGCCGTCCGGACGCGTCGCCCCGCCGTCGTTCGTGGCGCCGCCGTCGCCGCCCGTCGTCGTCGCTCCGCCGTCGCTCCCGCTCGAGGAGCAAGCGGCGGCGACGACGAGAGAGGCGGCGAACGCGATCGAACGACGGAGCATCGGCGCAGCATAGCGCGGCGCCCCGGACGCCGATCACCTCAAGTCGACCACGCAGAGGTTCGCTTGACCGTTCGCCCCGCACGTCAGGCCCGGCGCGCACTGCCCGCAGTCGACGAGCCCACCGCAGCCGTCGGAGATCGGTCCGCAGTTCGCGCCCGCCTCCGCGCACGTCCGCGGCTTGCACGCGTCGACGCAGATGCCGTTCTTGCACGACAGTGCGCCCGTGCAATCGCCGCAGCTCGGAGTGAGCCCGCCGCAGCCGTCCGCGACCTGACCGCAGACCGCGCCGAGGTCGTTGCACGTCCGCGGCGTGCACGGGAGCTTCCCGCACTTGCCGGCAACGCCGCCCGCGCCGCAACCCATGCCCGGCGGGCAGTCCCCGCACTGCAAGAGCCCACCGCAGCTGTCCGCGGTCGGTCCGCACTCGACGCCGAGCTGCTGGCACGTCTTCGGCGTGCAGTCCGGGCTCACGCACAGGTTCTGCGCGTTGCAGTAGTCACCCGGGGGGCAGTCGGCGCACTTCACGACGCCGCCGCACCCATCGCTGACCGAGCCGCACTGCGCGCCCTGCTGCGCGCAGGTCTTCGGCGAGCAGCTCGCCGCCCCGCACACGTTGGGGGCCCCGCCGCCGCCGCACGTCTGACCGGCGGGGCAGACCCCGCAGCTGATCGCGCCACCGCAGCCGTCGGGCATCATCCCGCAGTTCTTGCCCGCCGGGCACTGCGTGAGCGGGGTGCACGAGGGAGCGCCGCACTTGTTCGGAACGCCGCTGCCGCCGCACGTCGTACCCGACGGGCACGGCGGACAGCTGATCACGTTCCCGCAACCGTCGCCCGCTTGCCCGCACTGCAGGCCCTGCTCCTCGCAGGTCTTCGGCGTGCACGTCGACTGCCCGCACTTGTAGGCGACGCCGCCGCCGCCGCAGATCTGCCCCGCCGGGCACGGCGGGCAGTTCACGGTGTTCCCGCAGCCGTCGGGGACCGTCCCGCACTCCGCGCCGAGATCCGCGCACGTCTTGGGCGTGCACGTCGGGCCACCGCACTGGTCCTGGACCCCGCCGCCACCGCAGGTCTGGCCGTTCGGGCAGACCGCGCAGTTCTCGGTGGTGCCGCCGCAGCCGTCGCTCTGGACGCCGCACGTGCCCGCCGGGTAGCTGGCGCACGTCTTCGCCGTGCAGCTCGGCGGCGGCGGGACCTGGATGCACGACGTGAGATCGAAGAGGAAGAACGCGAGGATCTTCTCCTGGTTCGTGAGAGGGCCGGTGTCACAGTGGTTCGGGAAGATCGCGCCGCTCGTGTTGCCGATCGTCACGTGGAAGTCGCTGAAGAGGACCCGGCCGCACTGGCTGTCCGGCGCTGCGCCCCACGGCGTGTTGAACGTGTAGTGGAGGACGGCGTCGTCGGCGTCGGGATCGTTGTAGCGCGTGATCCACTCCTCCGCGCCCGTCGCCACGGGACGGTCGGCGTTGTTGCGTGCTTCGGAGATGTTGACGCGCGGCGGGTTCGTCGCCGAGAGGGCGGTGACGCCATGCGCGTTGAGCCACTGCGAGAAGAGCAGTCGCTTCGCGGAGCCGGTGTTGATCTCGCCGGTCCACGATCCGTTGCCCGACGAGCGTGCCCTCGGGACGTCCCACGCGGCGGTGAGGTTCCAGGGATCACGGTTGTAGAGGTAGACGTACTCGTAGTGCGTGGCGAACACGCGACCTCCCTTGTTCGCGTAGGCGCGCACGCGATCGAGGATGGCCGTGCTTCGATCGTTCTGCCCGCCGGCGCAGCCGAAGATCACCGCGTCGTACTGATCGAGGTGAGCCTGCGTGTCGGTCAGCGCAGAGTCCGTCCGCGGGGTGTTGTCGTCGATGCGCGCTCCACCGGCCGCGCCGCTCTTGTCGTTGTCGCGGTAGAGGCGGATGCGGCCGCGGTCCGCCGTCGAGGTGCCCGGCGGGTTGCCGAACTGGTTCGCGCTCCCGCTGCTCGTGAGCCCCAGCTTGCGGAAGACGCACTCGAGGCCGTCGACCTGGCCGGTCGAGATCGCGATGAGCGGGATGTTGTCGACGCCGTTGCCGCCTTCGTTCTGACGGACGGGCAGCCGCGACTCGTCCGGCGTGAGCGTCCGCTCGGTGCACGCGGGCGTCGCCGCGATCATCACCATGCGCCGCCACCGCCCGAGCTGGATGACGATCGGGAAGGACACGCCCGCGGGCACGTCCTCGAGCGTGAACGAGCCGTCGAAGGCGCTCGTCGTGCTCACGAGCGGCGATCCGCTCGCCTGCTGGCTGCACTGCTCGCAGGTCCCGCCGCTCCCGACGCCGGACGCGATCGGGGTGACGCCGTACGGAGACGTCGCGGCGCCGTTCGGCACGTAGACGATCGCGCCCGGGAGGGGCAAGGTACCGTTGGGTGCGTAGACCTTGCCCTTGATGCGCGTCTTCGAGGTCGCGGGGCAGGTGCTGTCCTGGTTCAGGCAGAAGCCGGTGCACGCGCCTCCGCCGGTGCCGCACACGTTCGGCGTGGTCGCTCCGCAGATGGATCCGCCCGGACAGGTCGTGCCGCACTGCACGAGGCCGCCGCAACCGTCCGCGATGAACCCGCAGCCGTTCGCCGGGCAGTCGGCGACGGTCTTCGGCGTGCACTGGTTCGCTCCACCGCACATGCTGGGCTCGCCGCCGCCGCCGCATACCGCCGGCGAGGTGCACATCGGACAGTCGACGATGCCTCCGCAACCGTCGGCGACCGGACCGCACTGCTTGCCCGTCTCCGCGCAGGTCATCGGCTTGCACGTCGTGCCGCCGTCGCCGACGACCGCTCCGCCGCCGCAGACGTTCGGCTGGCCGCCGCCTCCGCAGATCTGCGGGAACGCGCAGCCTCCTCCGTTCCCGCACGGCACGATCCCTCCGCAACCGTCTGCGATGACCCCGCAGTTCATCCCCGCGGGGCACTTCGTGATCGGCGTGCACGCGGGCGCACCACAGATGTTCGGCGTCCCGGCGCCGCCGCAGACCGTCCCGTTCGTGCAGGCCGACGTCCCGCAGTCGAGGATGCCGCCGCAGCCGTCGGCGACCTTCCCGCACTCCTGCGGACCGCAGGCCGTCTTCGGGACGCACGCGCCGCCGTCGGGGCCGAGCGTCGAGCCGCCGCCGCACACGCTCGGCACTCCGCCGCCGCCGCAGACCATGGGCGCGGTGCACGTCCCGCAGTTCTCGGTGACGCCGCCGCAGCCGTTCGGCTGCGGACCGCACTTGCCCGGGTAGTCGGCGCACGTCTTCGGGGTGCACGTCCCGCCGCCCGAGACGGCGCACTTGCTCGGACCGCCGCCGCCGCAGAACGCGGGGGCAACGCACTGGCCGCAATCGATCGTGCCGCCGCAGCCGTCGCTCTGGATACCGCAGTCCATGTTCTGACTGTTGTAGTCTGCACACGTCTTCTTCACGCACGCGCCGCCGTCCGGCCCGGTCGGCACGGCCGCGACGCACTTCGAGGGGGCTCCGATCGCTCCGCACTGCTTGCCGTTCGGGCACGTCCCACACGTCAGGATCCCGCCGCAACCATCGCCGGCGAGCCCGCACTCGACGCCGAGATCGGCGCAGGTCTTCGGAACGCACGCCGTGCCGATCGACGGCGACACGCACTTCGACGGCGCGTTCGGTCCGCCGCATCGCAGGCCCGGTCCGCACCGGCCGCAATCGGCGATGATGCCTCCGCAGCCGTCGCCGGCAGGACCACACTCGATGCCCTGATCGGCGCACGTCCGTGGCTTGCATGCTCCGGCATCGGCGCCCATCGTCGCAGGGCCGAAGTCGCCTGCGGGTGCGCCCGCTTCGGGGGCGAGCGGCTCGTCGTCGAACGCGGAGCGTCGGGGGTCCGAGCCACAGGCCACGACGAGACCCGCGCAGCAGGTCCACACGAACGCCCTTCGGATCGCGCGCGAGGCGAGGCTCTTCATGATGACGTGAGAGCGTGCGAACGCGCGCTCGCCAGTCAATGCAACGAGGCTTCGCACCGCTACGGACCTTCGTTGGTCTCGGCCCTCGCACCGGGCGCGCTCCGCACCGCTCGCATCCGACCTCGCGCGGCGCCGCTCGAGGCCGCGTCGGAGATCCATGCATCCTACACGTGTCCGTCGTTCGCGGTCGCGCTCGAGGGGAGCCCGTCCTCTCTGGCTCGGCCTCGCTCGTCCTGCTCGACCGGCAAGCGGCGGCCGGACGGGACGGCTCATTCCGGCCCATCGTGGCCCATGCGGATTTCGACCTCATCCCGCGACCGACCCCTGGACGAATTTGAAAGTCCAGTTTTGTCGGGCGTTTGAGGGGCCGAACGCTCGTGCTGCCCCGCTTGCGGGGGCCCGCCCGGCTGCTATTCTCCCCTTTCACGACGTCACGGGCACGGATCGAGGCTCTCTCTCTGGTTTCGCCTTCTGAGGGGACATCGGGCACGACTCGCAGACGGATGGTGGGCGTGGTGGCTTCCGCCACGCAGTCCGACCTCCCGATCCCTGGAACGGCCTACGCGGGTTGGCGGACTCCTGGAATTGAACTGCGTGGGCCGTTGGAAACGGAATCGAGATGAGCTCGCGCCTGTACGTGGGAAACCTCTCCTACGACACGGACACGGAGTCGCTTCGCCAGGCGTTCTCCTCGAGCGGTGAGGTCACCGATGCACACGTCGTCACGGACCGCGAGAGCGGCCGTTCGCGTGGCTTCGGTTTCGTCACGATGGCGACGGAAGATCAGGCCAAGAAGGCCATCGAGACGATGAACGGGAGCATGCTCGACGGCCGCGCCATTCGCGTGAACGAGGCCGAAGAGCGTCCTCGCGGAGGCGGTGGTGGATTCGGCGGGGGCCCGCGCGGTGACCGTGGCTTCGGCGGCGGCGGCGGCGGGTTCGGTGGCGGCGGCGGCGGCTTCGGCGGCGGCGGCCGGGGACGTGACGGCGGCGGCGGTCGCGGCTTCGGCGGCGGCGGCGGTCGTCCGGGCGGTCGCGGCGGTTCGCGCGGGCGCTGACGGCTCCCGCACGTTCGCGATGCGAGGCACGGTGGCGAGAGCTGCCGTGCCTCGTTTCTTTTGCCGCTCCTTCACGCCCGGATCGCGCGCGCGCGGGTCGCGGCGTAGGCGAGCGCGCGGGCGTGGGCGCGTCGCGTCCAGTCCTGGGTGCCGAGCAACGGATCGCGGACGACGCGCGGCGGGATCGACACCGTGCGGCCGCCCTCGAGCTCGATGCGGCCGTCCTCGACGTCGACCGTCGCGATGTCGGGGTACGCGATCCGCACGACGCCGCGGACGCTGCGGAGCTCGAGCGCGTCCGGGCCGGCATCCACCTGGGTGCCGATCGCGAAGCCGTACGCCCCGAGCGCGAAGAACAGCGCGAGCAGGAGCGCGCTCGGCGATTGCGACGTCACGACGAACGCGACGACGACCGCGAACAGTCGTAGCGGGATCAACGCGGAGACGCCGCCTGGCCGCACGCCCGCGACGCGATGCGCATTCTCCGATGCCGGCGCGAGCGCGTCGGCGAAGCGGCGCGCCTGCTCCGCGTTCGGCAGATGCACGACGACGAGCCGGTCGGGCTTCGCGGCCACGATGACGCGGAGCTCGCGGTCGTCGGGGTCGAACCACGCGTCGGTGATGTCGGCCCGCGCGGCGGCGAGCCGGTCGCCGAGCCAGAGCCCGTCGGCGTCGATGGTCGCGTCGGCGGGGACGACCGCGAAGCGGCGCGCGATCGACGAGAGGATGAACGGGATGATGAGCAGCGGTATCGGCACCACCCGCACGGCGGCGAGCACCGCGATCAGAATGGTGATCGCCGACATCGCGACGCCCCACGACGGCAGCCGCTCGACGTGCGCCTCGAACGGGAGGCTCTCGTCCTCGTCCTCCGCGGGCGTGGTCAGAAGGCCTCCTCCATGCGCTGGCAGATCGTCTCGATCGTGCGCACGCGCGCGAGGTGCTTGTCGTTCGCCTCGATGACCGTCCACGGGGCGAGCGAGGTGCTCGTGCGATCGATCATGTCGCTGGCGGCGAGGACGTAGTCGTCCCACTTCTTGCGGTTGCGCCAGTCCTCGTCGGTGATCTTGAACTGCTTGTGGGGCGTCGACTCGCGCTCCTTGAAGCGTCTCATCTGCTCGTCCTTGGTGATCGCCAGCCAGATCTTCACGACGACCACCCCGCCTGCGACGAGCTCTTCCTCGAACTCGTTGATCTCGCGATACGCGCGGGTCCAGGCCTCCGGCGTCGCGAAGCCCTCGACGCGCTCCACGAGCACACGCCCGTACCACGAGCGATCGTAGACGACGAACTGCCCCCTGCGCGGGACGTGACGCCAGAACCGCCAGAGATACGGCTGGGCGCGCTCCTCGTCGGTCGGCGCGGCGATCGGGATCACGTTGTAGAGCCGGGCGTCGAGGGCGCCGGTCACGCGCCGGATCGCGCCGCCCTTGCCGGCCGCGTCCATTCCCTCGAAGACCACCGCGACGCCGTGCTTCTTCATCTTCGGCGAGCGGCTCAGGTTTGCGAGGCGCCCTTGCACCTTCGGGATCTTCGTCTCGTACTTCTCCCTCGAGAGCCGCTCCTTGAACGGGAGACCGCGCAGGATGCCGGCCGTGTCGACGGTGCCGAGCAGCGCGGCCTGGGGCTCGGCGCCGTTGCTGCCGTTCTTGGAGGCCTTGCCGTTCTTTCCGTTCGCGGCCTTCTTCTTCGACGCCTGCTTCTCGACGTCGAGCCGGCGGCGCATGGCCGAGAGCAGGGTACGTCCCGCCGTGAGCGCCCGGTAGTTCGGGTCGGAGCCGTCGATCACCACCCACGGCGCTTCGCCCGTGCTCGTCTCGCGGAGGATGCGCTCGTTGACGACGGCGTACTCGTCGTAGTGCTTGTGGTTCTTCCAGTCGGCGGGCGTCACGCGCCAGCGCGTGAGCTTGTTCGACTCGAGCTCGCGCAGGCGCCTCCGCTGTCCCTTCTTCGAGAGGTGGAACCAGAGCTTCACCACGAGCGCGCCGTCGTCGAACAAGAGCTTCTCGAAGGCCCGGATCTTGTCGATCTCCGCGGCGAGCTCGCTCTCTCTCAGTCCGCCGAGGACACGGCCGACGATCGGCTCGGTGTACCAGCTGCCGAAGAAGATGCCGATCTTCCCCTTCGGCGGCAGCGCCTGCCAGAAGCGCCACATCGGCGGACGCATGCGCTCGTCCTCCGTCCGCTCACCGAAGGCCCGGGCCCGTACGTGCCGCGGGTCGAGCCACTCGTTGAAGACATGGACCGTCTCACCCTTGCCGGCGCCGTCGACCCCGTTGACCAGCACCAGCACCGGGAATCGCCTCAGCTCGAGGAGCTCGAGCTGTGCATCGAGGAGCTCTCCGCGGAGCTTCCTCTCCTCCCTCTGGTAGCGGGCGTCGTCGATCGCGTGACCGAGCTCGGCGGACTCGAACATCCTCCCAGCTTACTTCATTCACACGAGCCCCATGCTCTTCGGCTTTCGCTTGTCGAGGAAGCCCGCGAGCCGCGTCGCCACGAGCGTGCCGATGGCGATCATCGTCACGGCGAACGTGACGAGCCCACCGACGAAGGGCAGCGAAGAGGCGACGAGGAACGCTGCGCAGCCGAACAGCAGATGCACGTAGGTGTTCTGGGTCTTGTGCCCGATCACCGCCGCACCGAACGTCGTGAGCACCGCCGCGATGGCGCCGTAGACCGCGAAGACCGCGAGGAGGATGCCGAAGAGCGCGACCGGGATGCCGACGACCGTGATGCAGAGGATGACGACGGCGATGATCGCCGCGATCCCTCCGGCGATCGAGCCGACGAGCCCGACCGCGAACGAACGCATGGGGCGCGCGGCGGCCTCGACACGGAGACGCTCCATGCGGCCCGTCGCGAGCGCGAGCAGCACGCAGCCGAACACGAACATGAGCGACATCGCGGTGACCTTCCGACCGAACGAGTGCGCCGCCTCTGCGATGCGCGAGCGTCCGTGCGAGCTTGCTCCGGCGTCCTCCGTCACGGAGGTGTGCACCTCTCCGTCGTGGAGGGTGACCTTGACGTTCCCCTTGTGCTCGCGGTCGACGATCTGGCCGCTGACGATCGCGCCGTCCTCGGTCTTCACCGCGCCGCCGACCACTCCGACGTTGCCGTCCACGCGGGCGCCGCTCTCGATCTTCACCGAGCCGCCCATCACCGTGACGTTTCCGACGACCCGCGCGCCGGGCTGGATCTTCGCCGAGCCGCCGAAGACGACGAGATCGCCGGTCACCGTGCCTTCGATCTTCGCGCTGCCGCCGGTGACCGTGACGGTGTGGACGATCTCGTCCTTGCCGATGACGAGGCTCCCGCCGACGACGTTCTTGTCCTCGCCGCGCGCGGTGGGCATGGGCGGGGGCGCAGGAGCAGGGGGCGCCGCGGGGACGGCGGGCGCTGCCGCCGGAGCCGGCTCCGCAGGTGCAGGCGCGGCGGGCGTCGCGCTCGCGGGCGTCACGACGACGAGCGTGCCGTTGCGCTTGGCGACGACGTTGGACTCGGCGAAGAGGGCCTCGAGCACCGCGTCCGCGGGCTGATCGTCGACCGCGATGTGCACGTCGTGCTCGTCCACGGCGATCGCCTTCGAGACCACGATGCTCCACCCGGCCTCCGAGGCGAGCTTCTGCAGTCCGATGCTCGGCTTGCCGTCGAACTCGAGGTCGATCTTCTTCTCCGCCTGGGGCCACTCGCCCTCCTTCTTCAGCGTCGCTCCGGCGGTGGCCGGCAGCGCGAACGCGACGAGGGCGACGAGGAAGAAGCGGAAGAAGCGGTGGAGCGGGGTCATCGGGGCGTTTCCTTGTTGGGGAGCAGACGGACGAGCGCGAAGCCCATCGCGACGAGGAGCACGGCGGTGCCGTAGGTGAGGACGAGCCCGGCGGCGCCGCCGGCATCGACGAGCCGACCTCCGAGCGTGCGCGCGCCGCTCGCGACGAGCGGGACGTCGTGGAGGAGGAACGTGCGCAGCGCGCCGACCTCCGGGAGCAGGCCGAGCGCGGCCACCGCGAGGCCGAGCGCGATCGCGAGGCGGGGGAGGGGACGTCGCGCGGGGGCGACCGCTCGTTCGTGCTCGCGCAGGGCCGCGACCTCACCGCCGGTGTGGAGCGAGAGCAGCGCAGCGTTGCCGAGGTGCTGCGTACACGCCGTGCAGGCCTCGACGTGCGCGCGCACGGCGGCAGGCACGATGTCGAGCTGACCGTCGGCGAGCGCGGTGAGCACCACGTCGCTGGCGTGACCGCCTTGCGCCCAGAGCAGCTCGTCGGGCAAGAGCTCACGGTTCATTTCTTTCCTCCATCCGCCCTCGCGCTCGTCACTTCGTCCTCCAGCGCTTCCGCCATCGCCTTGCGACCGCGCGTCACCCAGGTCGCGACGGTCCCGAGCGGCACGCCGAGACGCACCGCGATCTCCTGGTACGCGAGCCCCTCGAGATGGAAGAGCTCGAGCGCCTTGCGCGGCCCGTCGGGGAGGCCGTCCATCACGCGGCGCACGCGGGCCGCGCGCTCCGCGAGCTCCATCTGCTCGTCGGCGGCGGCGCCGGGATCGATCAGCCGATCGACGACCGCCGTGGCCGAGCTCGGGGCGTCCTCCGGCACGCCGACGCTGCGCGCGCGCTGCTTCTGCCGGGCGCGGAGCGTGTCGAGCGCGACGTGACGTGCGATGCCGAGCACCCACGGCCGGATGGGGCCGCGAGCCTGCGAGGTCGACTCGAGCGCGCGCCTGAGCGCTTCGCTCGTGCAGTCCTCGACGTCCGCGTGGTCCGGCCTCTCGCGGAGGACGCACGCCACCACGGCGCGTACGACCGGCCGCAGCTCGGCCGCCTCGCGGCGGACGGCGGAGACGTTCTCCGGGGCGGCGAGCAGCGCCGTGGTCATGAGCGCCGAGAGCATCGTGCTACGGGGTGGTCGATCGAGGCCCGGGGAAAATTTCGGGCTCGACCACGAATTCTCCAACCTCGCAGGATCGCGAGATTTTGTTCCTAGGAACTGGACAGTGTCCGCAATCGCCGCAACGCTAGGCGACCATGGCGGACGAACCGGAGCGGAAGCAGGGGAAGAAGGCGGACGAGAAGAGCTCGACCGATGCCGCTCCCGAGAAGCCGGTGAACAAGGCCCTCGAGTGGGGGCTCGCCGTCGTCATCATGGCGGTGCTCGTCGGCTTCCTCGCCGCGATGATCGGCTTCATGAGGAGCGCCAAGGGCCTCGGCATGTGAGGGCCGGGGAGACTTGTTCTTCTTCCTCTCAAAGATCCTCGACGTCCTCCTCACGCCCTACGCCTGGGCCACGATCCTGCTCGCCGCCGCGATCCCGTGGACGCGTCGCTCGGCGCGGCGGTGGAAGCGGCGGCGCGCATTCGGCTTCGCGGGCGCGCTCGTGCTCCTCGTCTTCTCCCTCGAGCCGGTGTCGAACGCGATCCAGTGGAGGATGGAGCGCGATGCACCGTCGACGTATCGCCCCGACGTCACCTACGACGCGGTCATCCTCCTCGGCGGCGTCACCGACGAACGCGTGACCGCGCTCACCGGACAGCCTTCCTACAACGACAACGTCGAGCGGCTGGTGATGACGCACAGGCTCCTCCAGGAGGGAAAGGCGAAGGTCGCGATCCTCTCCGGGGCGGCCATGGATCCGGCGCTCGCACGCTTCGGCGAGGCGCGCGTGATGGGCGAGCAGCTGCGCGACTGGGGGATCGCGGATGACCGGATCGTCCTCGAGGAGAAGGCCCGGAACACGCGCGAGAACGCGGTGTACTCCGCGGAGATCGTCCGGGCGCGCGGCTACCAGCGCGTGCTCGTGGTGACGAGCGCCGTGCACATGAAGCGCTCGCAGGAGTGCTTCGCCGCGGTCGATCTACCCGTCGACACCCTCGCGGTCGACTACCGCGCGAGCGACGGGCCGAAGTCGTGGCTCCCGCGCGCGCACGCGCTCGCGACCTCGTCGGCGAACATCCGCGAGCTGTTCGGTCGCTTCATCTACCGTGCCCAGGGCTACGCCCGATCTCGCTGACGATCGCGTTCCAGAGATCGGTCCGCATCTCGAGCGTCATCGCATGGCGTACGCCGGGGTACTCCTTGAGCTCGGCCTGATCCCCCTGCTCCTGGAAGGCGTGCACGGCCTCGCGCGCCCAGCGGATCGCGAGGACGTCGTCGTCGGTGCCGTGGAACGCGGAGATCGGCGCGGCGCGGGCCTTGTCCTTCGGGAGGAGCGGACCGGGGCAGGAGCCCGCGACCGGGAACGCGCGCGCGATCGCGTCGGGATGGCGCGACGCCATCGCGAAGGAGAGGATGCCTCCCTGCGAGAAGCCGGTGACCACGAGCTTCTGCTTGCCCGCGGCGAGCTCGGCGATCCCGCGCCACAGCCTCTCCTCGGCGGCACCGACCTCGGCGCCGAACTGCTCGTCGGTCATCCCGTCGCGGAACGAGAACCACGAGAAGCCGTCGCCGAGCGGCGTCGGCGCGCGCGGAAGGGCGATGCGCGCGCGGGCGGGGAACGTCCGCCAGGTGTCGACCCAGCGATCGGGGCGATCGCCGCGGCCGTGCACGGCGACGACGATCGGCGACGACTCGTCGGCGTCGCGCGGAAACAGCTCGATGAACGACACCCCCGCGTGCTCGGTCGTCCGCGGCCAGGACGGCGGCGGAGGACGTGCCGTCCGTGAGCACGCGGCGCAGGCGGTGGTCGCGAGCAGGAGTTCACGGCGGGAGAGCATCGGCCCTGCGAATGGTACACTGGCAGCACGATGCTTCGCCGTGCGGGTTGGGGAGTCGCCATGCTGTCCACGGTCTTCGCGTGCTCTTCCTCCGACGACGGAGGAGGGACGACGGAGCCGCAGCCGTCGGCGAAGAGCCGGTACGCGCCGACGACGTTCGCGCCGCTCGCCGACGCGCCGACGACGAAGGATCGCACGTTCGCGGCCAAGGCTCCCCGGCAGAAGGCGGAGGACGGCCCGAACCCGGCGCTGCCCGACGCGCTCGCCGACTATCTGAAGCGCGGCTTCGGCGATCTCGAAGTCGGCGCAGGGGAGGGCTACGTCACCCGCGTCATCGACGGGTCGACGCCTCCGCCCGCGGGCGCGAACGCGAAGCGGCTCCTCCGCTTCGTGCACCTCGCGGACCTGCAGATCGCGGACGACGAGTCGCCGACACGTCTCGGCCAGTTCGACAGCGCGGGAGCGACGTCGTCGGCGCTGCGCCCGCAGGACGCCTATCTCTGTCACATGGCGAACGCCACGGTGCGCACGATCAACGCGCTCCATCGCAAGGACCCGATCGCGTTCACGCTGATGGGCGGGGACAACGCCGACAGCGCGCAGACGAACGAGGTCGACTGGGTGCTCGGCATCCTCTCGGGCGCGGACGACGTCGAGTGCGATTCCGGCGACGACGACGACATCGTCCCGGGGCCCGACAACGACGGGAAGGACCCGTTCAAGGCCGAGGGGCTCGCGATGCCGTGGAAGTGGGTGACCGGCAATCACGACGTGCTCGTCCAGGGCAACCTGGTCACCGATGCGTCGAATCGCGAGAGGGTGCTCGGCAAGGACGCGAACGGCGGCACCCGCTTCTACGACAACGGAAGGCTCGGCGTCGTCGAGCGCGGCGACGGCGTCGTCGTGGCGGATCCGAGGCGCGCGCTCCTCTCGCGCCAGGAGCTGATGACGAAGGTCGCGGGGCACAAGGACGGTCACGGCCTCGGCGACCCCGAGAAGTCGAGCGGCATGGCGACGTACACCTTCGACGCCGACGGCACGCCGTTCCGGTTCCTCGTCCTCGACACAGCGCACGAGAACGGCGCCGCGGAGGGCGTCATCCGTCAATCGGAGGTCGATCGCGCGATCAAGCCGGCGCTCGACAAGGCGAAGGCGGACGGGAAGTGGGTCATCCTCGCGTCGCATCACGCCGTCTCGAGCCTCACCGACGGCAGCGGCTTCGGCGGGACGAAGGCACCGGACGCGCTCACCTCCGAGCAGTGGAGCGCGTTCGTCGGCGGCTACGCGAACGTGCTCTTCAGCATGGTCGGCCATTCCCATCGCCACCGCGTGCGCGCGGTCGCGCCGCCCGGCGGTCACGCGTGGTGGGAGGTCATGACGAGCGCGATCGCGGACTGGCCGCACCAGTTCCGCGTCGTCGAGCTGTTCGATCAGGACAACGGCTGGATCATGATGCGCACCACCGCGGTCGACTTCTCGGTGGACGGGGACGTCATCGCGGCCGAGGGCAAGAAGCGGGGCGTGGTGGACCTCACCTCGGGATGGCTGCCGGTCGACGCCGACATCACCGGCGAGGATCGCAACGTCGAGATCTGGATCAAGAAGCCCTGATGTTCGTCCGAACTGCATTTTCGCTGAGCGTGGTGCTCGCCGCTGCCGGCACGGCCTACGACTGCAAGCCCGGCTCGAAGAAGCCGCCGCCCGACGAGCCTCCGCCGGTCGTTCCGTCGGCGACCGCGACGGTCCCCCAGGTGATGTCGGTCGACGACTTCGACGCCTCGCTGGAGCCCGTCGACGGCAAGACGCCGCTCGAGCAGGCGAAGATCTACGAGTCGCGCGGGCAGCTCTGGATGGCTCAGATGGCGCTCGAGAAGAAGGCGCTCGGCCCCGAGGCCACGAAGGGCGAGACCGAGTTCCTCGCCTGGATCTGCCACCAGCGCGAGGAGGACGAGTGCCTCTCGAAGTGCGAGGCGAAGCTCGGCAAGAAGCTCAAGTTCGACGGCGGCGCGCCGCGCGTCTCGCTCGACGCCGGTCGCGAGCACAAGGAGCCGAGCTCGGATCTCGCGAAGGCGCGTGACCACGTCCTGAAGAAGGAGTGGAAGGAGGCGCACGAGATCCTCGCGCCCCGCGTCCTCGAGGGGAAGCCGACGAAGGAGGAGATCCGGCTCCTCAAGCAGGTCTGTCAGAACGAGGGCGATCGCATGTGTGTCGCCCTCTGCGATGCGAAGCTGAAGTAGCCCGCTCAGCCGAACGCCCTCGCGGGCATCGCGAACAAGACGTTCGAGTCGTCGGTGTCGTCGGGGCGGCGCACCCGGAGCCGGTTGTGCACGTCGACCACGCCACGCACGCCGTCGGCGATCTGCTCGGCGACACGTTTCGAGTGGCGATCGCGCACGGTGCCCCTCAAGGTCACCTCGGCGTCATGGACCTCGACCTCGATGTCGCTCGCATCGAGCTCGGAGTGGAACGCGAGCTGTTCGCACACGTCGTCGTGCAGACGCTCGTCGGAGATCTTCCAGCCCTTGGGACCGCGTCCCGTGTGGCTCGCGCCGGAGCGACCGAGCATTCGCTGCTTCATCCTCCACCAGAGCGGCGGCCGTCCGTGCACGACGGGATCGTCCTGGTAGTTGAGCCAGGGCCACGCCTCGCGCTCGTAGATCGACCCGCGCTCCGGCTCGCGCTCCGAAGTCGGCGGCTGCTCCTCGCGATGGTAAGCGTAGCTGCCGACCTCCGGATGGATCGCGGGGCCGCGCCCGTAGCCTGCGTCGTCGGTGCGCGCATCGCGCGTGTAGAGGTCGCGCTGGTCCCAGTGCGCTGCGCCGATCTCCCACGGGCTGAGGTTCACCTGCCGTCGTCGCCGCTCGGCGGCGAGGCGATCGCGGCGTTCGACGCTCTCGTCGCGCTCGATCCGCGGAGCCCCGTACCGCTCGCGCTCGGCACGGGCGTCACGGTCCTGCTTCACGCGGTCGTCCCAGCGATGATCCATTCCCTGTCGTCCTGCGAAGGTCGTGCCCTCGGACCGGCGCGTGGTCGCCGCCGTGACACGGATGCCGCGGCGGCACACTCTGTGCGGCGACGGACCCTCGTGGATCCGGCCATTTGCCGACGGTTCACGCGAAGGTCGCGCTGGAACCCAGGTTGCAGCTCTAGCATGATCGAACCGATGGCCTCTCGCAGCTGCTTCGTCATCTTCGCCTCGCTGCTCCTCGGCGCCGCGGCCTGCGGCAGCTCCGCCGGCGGAAGCGTGTTCACCGATCCGACGGCCGACGACGGGAGCGGCGGTCGCGGGACGGCGGCGAACGTGTTCCACGGTGAAGGTCGACCCGATCCGTCGCTCGTCGCGGCCGATGGCACCGACGGAGGTGCATGCGCCGCGACGTCGGCAGAGGCGAAGCTCACGCCGGTGAACATGGTCGTCGTCTACGACCGCTCCGGCAGCATGGGCGACACGCAGGAGGATCCCAGCTTCGATCCCTCCCAGCGCTGGATCCCGGTCGGTCAGGCGATGAAGGCGTTCTTCGCCGACCCGTCATCGGCAGGCATGAGCGCGGCGCTGACCTTCTTCCCGAACGCGACCGACTCGTGTCAGTCGACCGACTACGCGACGGCGAACGTCCCGTTCGCGGCGCTGCCGAGCACGACGTTCGGTCAGGCGATCGATCAGACGGCCCCGAAGGGCGACACCCCCACGCGCGCGGCGACGCTCGGCGCGATCGCGCAGGCGAAGGCCGTCGCGCAGCAGAAGCCGGCGGAGAAGACGGTGATCGTCCTCGTCACCGACGGCGAGCCTTACGGCTGCGGGATCGACACGAGCGTGCAGTCGGACGCCGAGGCACAAGCGGTCGCGCAGGAGGTCGCGGCGGTGAAGGCGCAGATCCCGACGTACGTCATCGGTGTCGGTCCGAGCGTGCAGAACCTCGATGCGGTCGCGACCGCCGGTGGGACGACGGCCTTTCACGTCCAGGTCGGCAACGCGCAGCAGACGACCACCCAGCTCCTCGCGGCGATGGCGCAGATCCGCGGGGCGCTCGGGCGATGCGACTTCGACATTCCCGCGCCGCCCGACGGACGCACGCTCGACTTCGGGAAGGTCAACGTCGAGAAGACGAGCGGGGCCGGCGTGACCGAGACGCTTCCGTACGTCGCCGACTGTACCGGCGGCAAGGGATGGCACTTCGACGATCCGGCCAAACCGAAGAAGGTGCTGCTCTGCTCCTCGACCTGCGAGAGCGTGAAGGCGGAGGCCGGCGGGAAGGTGAACGTGTCCTTCCGGTGCGTCGATCGTCCCGACGTGGTGCACTGACCACGTTGCGGAGCGCGCAGCGATTCAGCGGTGCAGCAAGACCAACGCCACGGGCACCGCGATGGCGAGCAGCACCCCGACGATCGCGAGCGCCGTGAGCGCGCGCGACCGCGGCGGGCGGGCCGGGACCAGCATGCCGGGAGTCCAGGTCGGCGGGATCGTGGCGGCGAAGCCGACGCTCTCCGGCACGATGCGGATCTGCACGTCGTGCGGAGGCGCGAGATGCGCGAGCGGCGACGGAGCAGCAGCAGGAGCGGGCGCGGGCGGGCTCTCGGGCGGGGCCGCGGCGCTGAGCTCGCGGAGCGCGTCGAGGGCGTTGTCGCCGACCTGCCGAGACGCCTTCGCCACGACGCGCGACGGAGGGACGACGTCCTGCGGTGGACGCGACCATGCGGCCGGCATCAACGCGGTCTCTTCGCGCGGGATCGGCGCGCGCTTCGGCGGGACGCTCGACGACGTCCGCGCGTTCGCGGCCGCGAGGCCCATCAACGCCTGGACGTTCGCGTGGTCGAACTCGCCGACGCGGGTGGCGGCCTCGGAGGGATCACCCTCGTCCTCGTCGTCGCTGACGCGGTAGATGCCATCCTCCCACACCGGCTCTCGCGCCTTCGCAGAGGTCATGAAGACAGGAGGAGCAAGCTCGGTGCCACCTGGGATCGGCGTGGATCCGCGTGAACCTGGTCGACGGCCCGTCCATGTGTCGACTGGCGTGCACCAAGCGATGGACGGCGCCGCCACCTCGGCGTCAGGCGCGGCTCGCCTCGGCGACCAGCGCCTCGAGGCGCGTCATCGCACGCTCAACCACCTCCAGCGACGGGCCGAACGAGAAGCGCACGTAGTCCTTGAACCGCGAGACGCGCCCGTGTCGTCGCTTGCCCGGGTTCACGTCGAAGAACTCACCCGGCACCGTGATGACCTTCTTCGTCAGGCCGGCGCGGAAGAACCCCATCCCGTCGTTCAGGGGTGCGGGCAGCGCTCCGACGTTGCCCCATGCGTAGAAGGTTCCGTCGGGCACGCGATCGAAACGCACGCCGATGCGCTCGAGGCGCGAGAGCATGCGATCGCGCTTGTCGCGAAAGGCCGCCTGGATCGCGTTGGTCTCCGCGATGACGTAGTCGTCGTCGAACAGGGGGATCGCGGCGCGCTGGAGCGGCTTCGAGCCTCCACCGTCGAGGAACGAGCCCGCGCTCGCGAAGCGCTCGATCACCTGCTTCGGCGCGAGCGCCCACGTGATGCGCCAGCCCGGGTAACGCCAGTTCTTCGTGAAGCCGTCGAAGATGACGACCGGATCCTTGTCGACGTCCTTCACGTAGCGTGCGGCGCTCTCGATCGGGAGCTGTCCCGGGCGGCCCCGGTAGACGTAGTGCGAGTAGAACTCGTCGAGCAGGAGCGTGCAGTCGAGCTCGCGCGCGACGTGCACCCATCGATCGAGCTCCTCGCCCGCGACGAGCTTGCCCGTGGGATTGCACGGGTTGGAGAGCAGGAGCGCCGACAGACCGCGGCCCAGGATCTCCCGGCGGAGATCGTCTGCGGTGAAGCTGTAGCCGCGCTCGCCCTCGAGCAGGATGGGGATGCTCGTGAACGCCTTGAAGATGTCGAGGAGCTCCTCGTAGGCGGTGTAGTCCGGCAGGAAGTGGCCGAGGTTGATCGTCCCGAGGCTCGCGGCGGCGCGCGTCAGCGCGGCGCGGCCGCCGCCGGAGATGCAGACGTTCTCCGCCGTGTACTGCGAGGCCATCCCCTTGCGGTAGAGACGATTGTAGAGTGCAGCTACTGCTTCGCGGAGCTCGGAGAGCCCGGCGACGGGTGCGTACTCCTGATCGTCCGGCTCGATGGTCACCGAGTGGACGCGCGGCGGAGCCCCGGGGAGCTCACCCGTCTCCGGCTGCCCCTGCCCGAGGTTGCACCAGTCGGGCGCGGTCGTCGTGAAGCCGAGCTTCCCGGCCTCGCTCGTGACGTAGATGACGCCGGTCTTCGGGACCGTACGGAACGCATGCAGCTCGTCGGCCATTGCAGCCGTGCACGTTAGACCTTCGCGATCGAGCACGCCAGGTCGGAGAGGATCGTCACGGCCGCGCCGAACATCCCTGCGTCGTCGGAGCTCGCGTTGCCCTGCAGGCTGCGCTTGTAGACGCCCTGCGCGATCGCCGCGAGGCGGAACATCCCGAACGCCATGAAGTAGCTCCAGCCCTCGATGCGGTCGCGGTTGGTGAGCCGGCAGTACTCGGCCACGAGCTCGCTCTCGGTGGGGATCCCGAGCGCGGCGACGTCGACGCCGGCGAGCCCGCCGCGACCGGGCATCGCGAGGTGATAGCCCATGGCGGCGTACGCCACGTCGCTCGCCGGGTGCCCGAGCGTCGAGAGCTCCCAGTCGAGGACGGCGACGCACTTCTGGTCGTCCGAGAACATCATGTTGTCGAGCCGCCAGTCGCCGTGGATGAGCGTGGTCTCGTCTCCCTCGGGGACGTTCGCCGGGAGCCACTTCATCAGGCGCTCCATCGACGGCACGTCACCGGTGCGGGACGCCTCGTACTGCTTCGACCAGCGTTCGACCTGGCGTGCGACGTAGTTGCCGACCTTCCCGTAGTCGGCGAGCCCGACGGCCGCGTAGTCGACCTGGTGGAGCGCAGCGAGCGCGCGCACGTACTCGTGGTAGACGGCGCGGCGCGCGTCGTTCGTGGGGAGCTCGGGGAGCGTCGGGTCCCAGTAGATCTTCGCCGGCACGTAGCGCATGACGAAGAACGGTGTCCCGATCACGCTCGCGTCCTCGCACAGCGCGAGCGCGTCGGGGACCGGCACGTCGGTCTTCGCGAGCGCGCGCATGATGCGGAACTCGCGCTCGACCGCGTGCGCGGACGGGAGGAGCTTGCCCGGCGGCTTCTTCCGGAGCACGAGGGCGAGATCGCCGGTTCCGACCCAGTAGGTCGGGTTGGACTGGCCGCCGCGGAATTGTCGCACCGCGATCTCGGCCGCCGCGCCGGTCACGTTCGCCGCGAGCCAGCGTCCGAGCGCCGCTTCGTCGAGCCGGTGCGCCTCGCGCGGGAGGCGCGTGTTCTCGGGAGGGACCGTCGCCATCGGCCGTGACGGTAGCTATTCTCCTGCGCCGTGACCATCAGCTTCGATCTCCCGCCCCGCCTCGCCGAGCTCCGTTCGCGCGTGCGCACCTTCGTGGACGAGCTCGTCATCCCGAACGAGGCGAAGATCCTCGAGGAGGATCGAGACAAGAAGAAGGACACGCTCACCGTGCTCAGGAAGCGAGCGAAGGACGAGGGCCTCTTCGTCCCGCATCTGCCCGAGGAGCACGGCGGGCTCGGGCTCGGCGTGATGGGCATGTGCGCGCTGTTCCGCGAGATGGGGCGATCGCCCGTCGGCGCCGCGGCGTTCAACTGCGACGCGCCCGACCAGGGCAACATGGACCTGCTCCTCAAGTCGGCGTCGCCCGCCGTCCGCGAGAGATGGCTCGCCCCGCTCGTCCGCGCGGAGATCACGAGCGGCTTCTCGATGACCGAGCCCGCACCCGGCGCCGGCGCCGATCCGACGAACCTCAAGACCACCGCGACGAAGGTGGACGGCGGGTGGAGGATCGACGGACACAAGTGGTACACGACCGGCGGCGGCGACGCGGCCTTCCTCATCGTCATGGCGCGCACGTCGGACGATCCGAAGAACGGCGCGACGATGTTCGTGGTCGACCGCAAGGCCGAGGGCGTCGAGCACGTCCGCGACGTCCCCGTCATGAGCCCGCCCGTCCTGGCCCATCGCGAGGCGGAGCTGAAGTTCCACGGCGTGCACGTCTCGGACGATGCGGTCCTGGGCAACGTCGGCGACGGTTTCCGGCTGGCGCAGGCGCGGCTCGTGCCCGCGCGGCTCACGCACTGCATGCGCTGGCTCGGCCTCGCGGACCGCGCGCTCGACATGTGCCGCGAGTACCTGCTCACGCGCGTGAGCTTCGGCAAGACGCTCGCTCATCACCAGATGATGCAGAAGAAGATCGCGGACGCGGTCACCGGGATCCACGCCGGCAACCTGATGACGCTCCACTGCGCGTCGATGCTGGAGAAGGGCCAGGGCAAGGAGGCGCGACCCTACTCGTCGATGGCGAAGAACCACGTCGCCAATGTCCTCTGCGACGTCCTCGACGACGCGATCCAGATGCACGGCTCGCTCGGCTTCAGCGAGGACAAGCCGTTCTCGCTCTGGTATCGCTTCGCGCGCTCGGCGCGCATCGCAGACGGCCCGGACGAGGTACACACCGTCGTCGTCGCACGCGACTTCCTCCGAGGCGCGTTGACGACGCTCGTCTGAGAGGGCACCTTGCACGGCGCGATGGACAGCGAAATCGACGGGATCATCGGCTCGCTCTCGGGCGAGGACGGAATCACGCGCGCCTGTCAGAAGGCCGAGGAGTGGGCGCAGGCAGGTCGCGTGGGCGATCTCCTCTCGCTCGCGACGGCGCTCGAAGAACGTTGCGATGCGAGACAGGTCGCGCTGTTCGAGTCGCTGACCGATCACGTCGAGGATCAGGTTGCGCTCGCGCGGGGTGATGCGGCGATCGACGCCGTGCTCGCGCTCTCGCTCGGGGACCGCGCGAAGACGGTGCGCATGCCTCGTCCGCGGGACATGCGGCTGCGCGCGTTCGCGTCTCGGCTCGGCTACGGGCACGAGCCGTCGGGCTTCCTCGCTGCGCTCGACCGCGCGGGCGACAGACCGGAGCACCAGGAGATCCTCGCCTGCTGGATGCACGAGGTCGTCCTCCGCGGCGCCTCGCTCGAGGACGACGCCCGGGCGCGACGCTTCCACGAGCGCCTCGCCGAGGTGAAACACCCGCTCGGGACGATGCCGCTCGCGCTCCTGCCGGTCGAGCGCGAGGCCCCCTCGTACATGCCGCTCTACGGCGAGAAGGGGCTCGGACGGGCGATCGCGACGCTCGAGCGCGGCCCCATGTCCGCGAAGACCGTGCCTCCGCCCGCCGACGGCGCGGCGGTGCGGGCGACCCGGATCGACGATCCGAAGACGATCGAGCGCCTCGCGACCGCCGTGCGGCCATGGTCCGACGCATCGAACGGGAAGATCGAGGCGAAGCTGTTCGCCCTCGAGCCCGCGATCGACATCGGCGCGCTCGGTCGATGGCTCCTGCGCGTGCTCCCGCTGGACGCGACGGCCGGGGTCGCGCGCCTCGAGGTCGAGCGTGCGCCCGCCGACGCGGTGTTCGGCGCCCTCTTCTCCGCGGCCTCGAACGGCGGCGCATATTCTGCGGGCCTCGGCGGTGCGTACGGCCGGAGGGCCGCGTTCACGTCGCTCGCGGCGCTCGTCGGCGAGCCGGAGGACGCGACGGCACGAGCGATCGACGAGGCCTCGTCGGCGTGCGGGTTCTTGACGTTCCGCGCGCCGGGCCCATGGTTCCACGACGTCGCGTGGGATCTCGGCGCGCTCGCGCTCCGACCGGACGGCAAGTCGGTCAGTGTCCTCGCGGCCACCGACAAGGACTGATAGGAAACCCCCATGGCTGAAGCCGAGGCAAAGGGCCTTCCCCAGATCGACGTCAACGAGTACGGCGGCAAGAAGGAGGGCGTGAAGCAGGCGATGAACCGTCGCCTGTTCATGCAGCTGCTCGTCTTCCGTGTTCCCGCAGGCTCGCTGTCGCCGGACGCGGTCGCGGCAGACCTCACGAGCATGCTCCGCACGCGCAAGATCCCCGGCGTGGTCTATGCGGACACGATGGACCCGCGCAGCCTCGGCCTCCTCACGTGGAGCGAGGATCCGGCCGCCTTCGTGCAGAAGGTCCGTCCGCTCTTCACCGAGGCGTCGCTCGCGCAGGTCGAGCTCCGCGACGACTTCGCGATGATCGGCCGGAGCTACGGCACCGGCCACGAGCCCGATCTCGAGTGGTTCCTCCTGAAACGTCCGATCGAGAACGTCACCGACGAGAAGGCGCGCTGGCACGTCTGGTATCCGCTCCGCCGCAAGGGCGCGTTCGCGAAGCTCGAGCCGATCGATCAGAGCCACATCCTGCGCGAGCACGCCGCGCTCGGGATCGCGTACGGCCAGCAGGAGCTCGCGACCGACGTGCGTCTCGCGTGTCACGGCCTCGACGCGCAGGACAACGAGTTCGTCATCGGCCTCGTCGGGAAGGACCTGCATCCGCTGTCGCACCTCGTGCAGGCCATGCGCAAGACCCGCCAGACGAGCGAGTTCATCGAGAAGATGGGGCCGTTCTTCGTGGGATACGTGATCGGCACGAGCATCTAGCTATTCTCTCCCTCATGGGGAGAACGGCACTCTTCGCGCTGGCGCTGGGCACGGTCGTCGCTTGCGGCTCGGACGACGCGGCGACGGGGGAGAGCGGTGGATCCTCCGGAGGAGGAGGAGGGCGCGACGGCAGCACGACCGCGCCCGACGGCGCCGTCGCTCCGACCGCGACGTGCAAGGCGGAAGGCGGATCCGCGCCGGCCGTTGCGCCCTCGTTAGTCCGGAACGTGAAGACGGGCGAGACCGGCTGGTACGCGGCGCCCGCCGTCGCGGATCTCGATGGCGACGGAAAGCCGGAGATCGTCGCCGCGCTCTACTCCACGTTCGTCTTCGGGGCCGACGGCACGCCTCGCGGGGCGAAGGGGACGGCGACCAAGGGGCGCGTGTACGCGCCGCACGTGGTGGCCGATCTCGACGGAGACGGCGTCACCGAGATCGTGGTCGGCGGCAACGAGGGCACGGTCGCCGCGTACGAATGGAAGGGCGGCGCGCTCGCGGTGAAGGGCGGATGGCCGGCGAGCACGTGCAGCGGCGGGCAGTGCCCCGAGGCACGCGGCATGGCGGCGGCCGATCTCGACGGCGACGGCAAGATCGAGATCGTGGTCACGACCACGAACACGTCCGACACGGGCGCGCAGGTCTTCGTCTTCGAGCCCGACGGATCGGTGCGCCCGGGCTGGCCGCGCTACGACTACAAGGCGGGCAGCGATCTCGACTTCAACGGCTACGGCAACCACGGCTACGGCTGCTTCGGCGAGAACGTCGGCATCGGCAACATCGACGACGACCCCGAGCTCGAGGTCCTCGTCACCTACGACAACCACCAGATCAACGCGTTCAAGGCCGACGGCAAGTCGATCCTCGCGTCGCCCTGGTACACGAACCGCCAGACCCAGTTCGCCGGGCAGCGGATGGGCTGGGGCCAGTTCATCCGCTGGGTCGATCCGAAGGTCGAGGACGATCACCACCACCTGCACACCGGCGAATGGCCCTCGCCGAAGACCGCGATGTGGCTGCAGTGGACCGCGTCGCCGCCGAACGTCGTCGACATCGACGGCGACGGGAAGAACGAGGTCGTCGGGATCCCGAACGCCGAGATGAACGAGCCCTACGAGACGCAAGCCTACGCGTTCATGGTGCTCGAGGGAGCGCACGGCGACGGGGCGCGCGCGGCGCGACGGAAGGTCGGCTTCGAGACCCTGCCGATGAGCGACAAGCCCGCGGTGCGAGCCGACGACGACTACTATCCGCCGAGCGGCATCCCTGCGCCCACGACGGTGAACATCCTCGGTGACGCGCGGCCGGAGATCGTGGCGCCGATCAACGACGGCTACGTCTACGCCATCGGGCCCGACGGCGCGCGGCTCTGGCGCTACGACTTCGCGAAGGGGAAGGCGAAGACGTTCGCCTCCGAGGCGGTGGTCGCCGATCTGAACAAGGACGGCGTGCCCGAGATCGTGTTCGGGACCTACTCGCTCGAGGCGAACGGCGGGCACCTCGTCGTGCTCGCGAACACCGGCGCGCTCCTCCACGACATCGAGCTGCCGAACCAGGGCCAGAACGGCAACGGCATCGGCGTGCCCTCGGCTCCGACGATCGCGGATCTCGACGGCGACGGTCAGCTCGAGATCCTCGTGCAGACGTTCGAGCACGGCATCGACGTCTTCACGGTGCCGGGCTCGGGCAAGGGCTGCCTCGTGTGGCCCACCGCGCGCGGGAACCTCCTGCGCAACGGCATGGGCCCGAGCACCGCGCGCTAGCGACGACTAGAAGAAGTCTCCCCCGCGCAGCGACGCATCCGCGAGCGCGTTGTCGCCCGCCGAGGGCGCGTCGCCTCGGGCCATTGCCGCGAGCTGCGCGCCCAGGATCGCCTTCATCACCTCGGCGCCGGCGGCGTGGTGCTTGTCGGCGAGGGTGCTCGGCCAGTGAACGAACACGCGCGGCACGTCGCGGAAGTCGCTCTGGAGCCTCACGCGGACCTCGTTGATCGCGCCGGGAAGCCGCGGGCTCGCGCGGAGGAGGCGGACCTCGCGTCCGGGATGGCTCATGAGCCAGCCAGTCACGTAGGTGACGTTGTTGCAGAGATAGGTGTTGCTCGATCGCGGGTAGCCCGCGAGCTTCACGTCCGGGAGCAGATCGCCGAAACGAACGCCGCCGTCGCGATCGCCGGCGTGCCGCTCGATCGCCTCTCGTGCCGCGCTCTCCACGGCGCGCCACGTGAGGAGGTTGGGGCGTGCGTCCTCGTCGCCGGGCGCGTTCTCGACGATCTTCGCGTACGGCTCGCCCGCGCTGACCGCGGGACGCAGCTGGTTCGAGCCGTCGTCGAGCCGCGCCGCTCGGTTGGTCGCGCCGAGCTCGATCCAGATCGGCTGCTGTGCGCCGGCGACGCCGTTCATCATCACGAACGACGGCTTGAACGTCTCGGCCTCGCGCGCGATGAGGATCGCGGCGAGGTCCCAGTACACCGGGAGGATCATCCCGCAGACGTCGACCTCGCCGACGCCCGGAAGGTCGATGGTGGCGGTGCCGACGCTGAGCTGGGGAGCGGGATCGTCGACCTGCCCCGGAGGCGGCGGGACGGTCTCGGGGTAGCCTGCCGTCGGCACGACCGTCGATACGATGCGGCCGGTCGCGTTGTTCGCGATGCTCATGAAGCGGCCGAACCCGGTCACGAGCACGCGTGGGCGCGAGCCCGAGGCCGGCGTGCACCGCGGCCGGTAGCTCGCGGCGAAGCGCACGTTCGCGTCGTACTGCCGTCGCGCCTCCGGCGATCGCGTGTCCACCCTGACCTCGTTCGCGTCGTCCGTCGTCGGCTCGTCTTCGCTGGTGTCGGCAGCGCATGCCGTCAACGAGAGCGCGAGGACCCCGAGCAGGAGAGGGCGAACCGGCAGCATCGGCGAGAGCCCATGCATTGCCTGCGCCAATGTGGGTGCAGGTGCGTCCGAGGCGAACCAGCCAGAATCACCTGCATTTCACCGGTCCGCGCCGAGCGTCCGGCGCGCGGCGTGCCCGGCGATGGATCCTCCGCGATCCGATCGCGAGGCCCATCGCGGCGAGGACCGAGAGGCCGAGACCGGCGCCCTGCGGATCGCCCGCGACGGTGCACCCGCAGGACGACTTCTTCGCGTCCCCGGCCGCGGGCGCCGCGGAGCTGCTTGCGGACGGTGCCGACAGGAGGCCCATCTTCTCCGCCACGGCCTTCGAGACGCAGCGGCTCATGTCACTGCATGTCGTGGTGTCCGGGCACGTCTTGTCCGGAGCGCAGCGCTGGGTCGCGACGAGCCTCTGCGCGGCATCCTTTGCCCCGGCCTTCTCGTCGAGCTTTCCGACCTGCACGCAGAGCGGCACGGGGCGGCAGACCTCCGAGGGCGAGCAGTTGCCGTCGTTCTGGCATACCGACGGCTCGCACCACGAGAACCCCTCTTCGGTCTTCATCCGCGAGCCGGCCGGGCAGTCGTCTGCGGACGCGATGCGGGACAGTGACGTCGCGAACGCGACGAGCGCGAGAGAGACGACCAGCATTCGAGGAGCCATGGTGGCGCATGGTAACATCCGAACCGTGACGCTCGCTGGACACACGAACGGCAGCTCGAACGAGCGGCTCGGCTGGGAGTCGACCCACGAGGAGCGCCGCCTCGTCGCTCCCGACGGGACCGGCATCGCGTACGAGGTCCTCGGTCGCGGCGAGAAGACGATCGTCCTCGCGAACGGCCTCGGCGGGAGGCTCTACGCGTGGACGCCCGCGCTCGAAGCGTTCTGGAAGGACCACCGTCTCATCACGTGGGACTACCGCGGCCTCTTCGCGTCGGACTCACCGAAGTCGAAGCGCAAGCTCGCGGTCGCCCATCACGTCGAGGACATCGTCGCCGTCCTCGACGCCGAGGACGTCCGCAACGCCGTCTTCGTCGGCTGGAGCATGGGCGTCCAGGTCTCGCTCGACGTCGCGGCGAGCTACCCGGAGCGCGTCGCCGGTCTCGTCTTGATCAACGGGACGTACGGGCAGGTCCTCTCGACCGGCTTCCAGCCGTTCGTCTCGATCCCGTTCTTGCCCAAGCGCCTCCACGCGATCCTCGACTGGCTGCAGGACCATCCGGACGTCGCGCACCAGATCGCGCGTGTCTCGCGTCTCGCGGAGCTCCCGACGTGGGCGCTCATGCGGCTCATCGCCGGCCCGCGCGCCCGCGAGCTCGCGCCGCTCATCTCGCGCTACATGGACGACGTCCTCGGGCCGAGCTTCCCGAACTTCCTCCGGTTGTTCCAGGAGCTCGACGCGCACTCGACGTATCACCTCTTGCGTGAGATCGAGGCGCCTGCGCTCGTCATCAGCGGGATGCTCGACATCCTCACGCCGCCGTACCAATCGAAGGAGATCGCCGCGCGCATGCCCGACGCGGAGCACGTTCGGCTCTGGCGCTCGAGCCACTTCTCGATGCTCGAACGTCCCGACGTGGTCGTCACCGCGATGAAGCGCTTCCTCGAGCAGCGGGCGCGCTGGTAGCGGCGGACGCGCCCGCTCGATCAGTTGAGCGAGCGGTCGCCTTCCGGGCGCCGCTTCTCCGGCGACGCGAAGATCTCGTCCCAGTTGTCGCGGTAGGTCTTCGTCGCGACCTGGGCGGGGCCCTTGCGCGCCTCGGTCGACGGCGGGCGGTAGCTCGACTTCACGTCGCAGATCTGCGGGTTGTCCTTGCGGGGCTCGAGCGAGACGATCTCGCCGGCGATCGGCTTGCCCTCGCGAAGCGCCCGGAGCTCGCCGGTCTCGATGCGCTCGTCGCGTGCACGGATGACCCGGACGCCCTCTCCGTCCGGCGTCGGCGGTCCGAGCACGACGACGTCGCTGCCCGGCGGCAGTGGCTGCTTCTTCGTGGCGTCGTCGTCGCCCATGCCCATTCATATACGACGTCCGCGCGCCGTGCGCTCGTCGGTCAGCGACCGATCGTCGGGCAGAGCGGATCGCCCTTCAGACAGACCGTCGGGGGAGGCGGCGGCGCCTGATGCCCGCGCGGCGGCTTCGCGACCGTTGCCGTTCCGGTCGCGTTCGGTGCCTTCGGCGGAGGCGTCGTCAGGGTCGGGCGCTCGCGCGCGTCCTTCAGCTCGCGCTGCGCCGTCTCGAGCGCGGTCTGGAGCCCGTCGGCCCTCCGCTCGAGCTCGCCCGCGCGCGTCTCCGCGCGCGCCGCTGCGTCCGCCAGCTCGGCGGCGCGACGATCGGCGGCGGGCTTCACCGCCGCCAGGTACACGACGGCGGCGCCGAGCAGCGCCACGATCGCTCCTCCGACCGCGCTCGCCACGAACCCGCCGGGCCCTTGCTTCACGTGCGCGGCGCGGAGCGCTGCGAGCTCGCGCTCGTGGCGTCGCTCGCGCTCCGCCTCCTCCGCCCGCGCGCGGGCCTCGACCTCGATGCGCGCCTGCTCGACGAGCGCCTTCTGCATCGCCTCGCGCCGGGCGAGGTCCTCGAGCTCGCGCCGTCGCTCCGCCTCGCGTGCCTCCGCTTCGGCGCGCTGCTTCGCCGTCAGCGCCTCGGCCTCGCGACGCGCGCTCTCCTCGCGTGCGCGAACGGCCGCGGCCTCGCGCTCCTCGGCGTCGCGCCTCTCGCGCGCGACGCGCTCTTCCTCGAGCTCCTGGAGCTCGCGGAGGGAAAACGAAACGCTCTCGTCACGACGCCCCGACGCACCGGTCATGAACGTCCGACAACGACGAGCAAACGCGCCTTGGAAAAAAAATATCGCTCAGCGGTAAGGCGCGCGCGACCGGCGGAGCGCGGCGAGCGCGGCGACCGCATCGCGTGCCGCATCGAGGAGGAGCGGGCTCGTCTCGACGCCGCGCCACGAGAGCGCGAGGCGCGAGCCATCGCAGACGAGCAAGACATCGTCTCTGCGCTCGAGGAGCCGCAGGGCTTCGCGCGTGTGGTGGCGCACGGCCTCTTCGTCGTCGGGCGTCGGCGTCTTCATCACGTAGACGCCGCGCGTCCTCACGATCGAGAGCCTCGGCATCTGTCCGTGGCTCGCGAGCGACGACACGCGCGTGCACACCATCCCGTCGCGCCGATGGAGATCGACGACGAAGCGGACGTCACCGCGCTCGCCTTCGACGCGCGGGCTCGCTCCGCGTGGCGAGTCCGGCGCGGGCACGAAGACGTGCTGGCGGGACGTCGCGTACTGCGCGAGGACGCGGGCCGCGAGATGCCGGCGATGGAGCTGCGCGCCGGACGCCCCGGCGGCGAGCGCCAGGGTCGCCCCTATCACGACGAGCTCGAGCATCTTCGATCCAACCTCGGACCCATGACAGCGGGCCGGCTTGGATCGTTCCCGAAACTACTTCAGGGAGTCTCGCAGCCGCAGCCGCACGAGTTCTGGAAGGGCACCTTGCCCCCCGAGCACGTGTAGCGGATCGTCATGCACTGCTGCGGCGTGCCGATGTAGTTGCGCCACGGCTCGTTCGCCGGATCGCACGTGCACGCGCGCTTGGTGCAGCCGACGCTGCCGTTCGTCCCGCAGGTGCAGGTGTTGCAGCCGTCGGTCGAGGGGAAGCTCTGGCCCGGCGTGTAGGTCTGGTCGTCGTACGCGCAGGTGGTCGTCTGCGTCGACTTGATCGAGAGCTTCACCGTGAAGGTCGCATCGAGCAGGTCGTAGTCGCGGAAGACGATGCGGTACGACTTCGCCGCCGTCGACGCCGGCACCTTGTAG